>Ga0116227_10000948_pt1 | contig 61492 bp, 47 predicted proteins | sample S1TSphgellanicum_FD_89693 | JGI IMG/M metagenome (GOLD analysis project Ga0116227, IMG submission 89693) | Host-associated microbial communities from peat moss isolated from Minnesota, USA - S1T2_Fb - Sphagnum magellanicum MG | ecosystem: Host-associated > Plants > Peat moss > Unclassified... | reverse complement strand
TGTGGCTATGTGTGTGTCAGTCTCTGCAATTTGCTCATGTGGCTTGGATTCTAGTCGTATGTAGATGGAACTAATGCGGTCTTGGATTTTTCCTGCGGACGTTCCTAGTGCGCTTTTACTGCACCTCTGCTTCTTGATATCTGTTTTTCTTTGTGTTTGAAATTAGCAAATCTTGTTCCTCTGAGATTCCGTCGATGTTTTCCCGGTGGAAATCAACTCCGGTTTCTGGATTTGGCGCGCTTCCGGATTTTTTTTTCTTTGCGGAGACTTTTTTTTCTCTCTCTCTCTCTACGTCTCTCTGCTTTTGAGAATCGTGACCTTGCAATTCTGAATTCCAAGTGTTCAGCGAATCCTACGGATTGTAAAAATGCGGCGTTGAATCTTCGCCTGTGGATCTTAATAATATCTGCGTGAGGATCTTTTATGAGGTTTTAAAGACATGGAGACGGACGCGTATATAGTCTCCTGTCTGTCTGTGTTCTCTCCGTCTCTGTCTCTCTGTCTGCTGTTTCATACGCTTGAGAGCAATTCAGTTCATTACTCAGGGTTTATCGATTCTTCATTGCAATGTACCGTTGAATCCTAGCTCTCGAGATTGTCGCCCTTGCCAAAAGGCTGTTTTACATCAGGTTTCAAAAGACAAATGATGAGAGGTGTTGTACATCGTCTTCTCTTTCTCTCCCTTGCATCTTCTTATTTCTCTCTCTCTCTCTGAACATCTGTCGATGTGTCCCTTCACTTCTTGCACTGAGGTGGATTGAGAGTGGATTGAGTGTTACTGAGTGTGGATACTTTCTTGTGGAATGTGGAATTTCTCTCTTTGTTACTCTTATACTTTGGAAGTGCAATTGTGGGGGATTGATATCCAGGACTGTACGTTTTGAATTTTCCATCTTTGACTTGTGAATGTATTTTGGCATGCTAGAGGCATGACCGTGAGATACCTAGGGAGACAGACCCTATGTCTTGCTCTTACTCACATGCAGTTCTTGCTGTTGATTGGATGCAGCAATCCATCAAGGTGCTGCTATGAAAACATGTTTACTTTGAATGTGAGGTTTCTCCGTCTTTTTCCTCAAATCTTAATTGGATTATTAAACACCTGATATTATTAGTCTTGGGGTTTGGCATGGATTGAGAAGGCAGCAATGGGGATGAGGAAGTGGGAAAGATCAAATGAGGGTCAGGAAGCAGGCAGCACAGGTACTGAGGAGGAGGGTGTGACAAAACAGAGCGGACAGTGTGGCCATGGATGAGAGGCTATGGTGTGATTTGCGAGAGGAGCTTGTAGACAGAGTCCTGGCCCGCCTGCCTGTGGACAGCTTCTTCCGATTACGTGTGGTCTGCAAAAGATGGAATGCAATAATGTTCTCCCCTGGCTTTCTTGCAGATTGCTCACAGGTCCGTGCTCTTCTTTCTTTCTTCTTTTTGTCTGCTGCAACCTCAAGAAATGGCCTATTTTTTCAGTAATCCTATGATCCCTCCCCTGACTTACCTGCAAATTGCCTCATCTGTTCTTCAACTTGTAATCAGAGTTCTTGTTAATCTCTCTGTGTACCTTATATCTACAATTGCATTCCTACTTAATATCTTAGTGAGTATACATATTAAGATAATACATAGGAATGCAAAACCATCAGCTATGTTATCTGACACTGCCTTTTCGCTTTTGCAACCATGACATTTTTTATGTACACCTGCATCAGCATCCGTTTCCATTTCTGTACACAGAGTAAAGTTAAATCCTAAAGCCTTGGAAGGTTTAAGCTACATGTCTGTCAGACAGTGCCTCGAGTTTGTTTTAGCTTACTGCTTGAATGGAGTTACTGTCAGCATGTGTTCTGGAGGAGCATAGGCTCTGAGACACTGTAGAGACCTGAATTTTCTGCATTGGCAACCATGTAAAGTGCAGGTTTCAAGCAGTGTAGGGCACTATTTTATCAAGGCTGACCGGCGTGCAGATAGAGTGCTGTTAGGCTACAGCACAACACTGGCCAAATGGCACCGAATTGCATTTGATTTTCTACCAATGCAGATCCAACCAGCTGCCTCAGCTGGTGGATTGGTATGTTTGGTGGCCGATTACCAGCCCTTTGCACTCTTTGTGTGTAACCCCATTACCAAACTGGCAAGGCAGCTTCCTCCCCGGATTTGCAAACGAAGGCCAAGGATTGTGTGCATGGTTGTGGATAGGTTGAACAAGGCTTACAAGATTATTGCGGCTGGGGGCTATCGCACCGATGATGATCGCTGGACTACTGAAGTTTTTGACTCTGTCACCAGTTGCTGGAGAGTCTCCGGCAGCCTCCTGCAGGACGAACTCACTAAACGGCCTATCTGTTGCAGGTTTCTCTCTTTCTATTGGTTGCTGTCCCTGTGCCTGGATGCTTGTGGCAGATAGAGGGACCCTCAATCAGATTCAATGCCCCTGTCATGCACTAGGGGTTTTAGTAGGTGATTACCAGTAGGCTCTTGCAGGTATTATCTAAACAAACCAGACCATCTCTGCCAGTCCTGCAATTGCATGGTGACTTGGATTTGTTAGTAGCTTCTGCAGAATGTCAAACCAGTAGACTGTTTGTTTTGAGTGACTGGTTTTTGAGGTCTGTGCATTCTGGTCCTCCACTTTTCAAATGCCTGAATTCAATATGGTGTCAGATCTGTGGCCCTGGTAAAGAGATTTGTGAAGTTAGATGTAATTCCTGGTCACCACTACATCCTTCTACTACCATTGATCTGAGTGGCAGTGTCGGGTAAATTGTGGTGGCTGCCTGCAGGGGTTCACTGTATTGTTTGACATGTGGGCCAAATAGTGGGTTATTGGTGTTTAATATCAGGGATGAAGTTTGGTCACGAGTGAAGACACAACGCATGCCTGGGAATGTGAAGTCACGACAGCTCTTTGAGTGCAAGGGGCGTATTGGAATAGTGGGAAAAGCATCAAGGAATCAAACCCTGGGGCTGTGTGTGTGGCTGCTGGAGTTGAAGACTATGAAGTGGGTGGAGCAAGGACGAATGCCACCAGACATGTATGACCGATTGTACAAAAAGTGGCCTTGTGACAGCATGTACTGTGCTGGTCATGGGGACACCATCTTCTTCACACGTTTCTTCTCACCTCTTGGCCTGACCTTCAGTGTCTCAAAGAACCAATGGGACTGGGTTCCTCCATTCCCACTGCTCCGTGACATCTCATTGAATGTTCCTCGCCCAAGGAACTGGTCAGTCTTCCAGCATGAACTCGATGGCTTTTCTTTCGAACCTAGGTTAGATGCTACCCCTTTTTACAAAGGCTAGAGACATTGTTGTCAGGTAGACTTTTCCATTGCGTCATTCAGCCTCCACGAATTGGTGTGTTGTTTCATGCCCCCTCGCTCACATAATTTTTGTTGTCATCAAAACCATTTCATTTCTCCCATCAGTCTCCCTTTGTTGGGGAGTTTTGCAAAACTATCTCTCCTTGCACCATAAAATTGGTGCTTATTGTGGGAGAAACATGCAAATGCATGAAGATAGAAACACTGGGCAGAGGAATTCTATATCCTTTATGCACCTTGCCCCCCTCAGTACTCATTCCTCTGCATCCATGTGAGACCTGTTTTACATGACTAAAACTGTGAAAAGCCAACATGTTAGCACAAAAGCCCAAATGTTTGCCAAACCTGTCTTGCACTGTAACATAAACATAGTCACATCTATTGGATCAATTGCAAAGAATTCCATGCAAGGTTTGTAAAACTCAAAGAAATCGACTCATAAAAACCAGTTTAAGCAGCATAATACCAAGTGATCAGATAGTGTTAATGTAAGTTACTGTGGCCTTGAACGTCTTGAGACCAATTCCAGTTGTGAACCTTTTTCCTTGCTTACTACTTCTGCAACTGCTGCATAGATAGCACAATAAGCTTCAAGAGATCGTTTCAATTGTTATGGTGCTCTTGAAGAAATGCAACAAATGGAAACTGGAGATATGGCCCAAATCATGGATGCCCAAAATCACCTTCATTGGCCAATTGTTAACACGGTTGTATTCTTCACACGATTAGTGCACTTGTAAAAGGCTTCATTCTTCGTAGGCATATAATTGCCCCTTAAACAGCTCCACTAACCTTATTTCCGAAAGCTCCTCCATTGAAACAAAGTTCATCCCATTTCATTCAACTTGGAGGGTTGCAAGAAAACAACAATGTGGTGTACATCCTTTTGCCTCTTAAATGTATCTAGCTTTTTTTATTTCTACATTTAACTAATTGTCATATTTTTGTAGAAATTACTGCATTTTGCATGCTTCACTTTTAGTTATTCCTGAACTAGCAATTAAGTCCCATGTGTTTATAGTTTAGGGGATTTTCCAAATTATATGGTGCCCAAGGTTGAAACTTGAAACCAGTGTTGGACTGGTATTTGTCAGTTGATGACCTTTTTTGGATAATGTGAAAAAAAAAAAATTGGTGTTTTCTATCACCATATTTTGAAGAAAAAAATCAGAACAGTTGCCAGATTTTTATATCACATTCTGGTACATAGCCAAAAATATAAAAAGGATGCTTAGATCTTTTTACTTTGATAATTGATTTATAGCCAAATTTGGCTGAACCTTTCTGTGGATGATCACCACCTTAGCTACATCACAAAATTGTTAAAAAAACATCAGAGACTGGTTATTTCTAAAGTTTTTATACAAGCATGGTTGTGATATTGGGTCTTTGTAAAAGCTTTCATACTTGCCAGCTTGGTTTTGTTATTGGGTCAAAATTTGATTTTTTCTTGGTGTGAAGTATGTATTAACATGGGATTGAAATTTGTATATGGCATATATATACTTGGTATTACATCAAGTCTCTCTTGGGTTGGCATTAATATAAGGCTTCAAGTTATCCAACCTAATGGGGTCATGGATACCAATGTTGAATATCAAGTGTCAGCCTATATATATTGATCCAACATTGTAAAAATTATGTGACACATTTGATTTTTTATAACTATGATTGATTTTCATCATTCTTCGTAAAACTTGTCACTAAAGGAAAGGGTAATGCTATCAACATTAAGTATGAAATAAAGTTGCTAAAAAGATTCAAAAAATATGCTTTGAAATTTTTAGAACATTTAGTCGATGAAAGCTTCTAAACAACTTAATCAATAGAACTTTTTACAAAGCCTAGTTGGTAGAAGGTTCTAAAAGGTTTTAAGTTGACAAAAGTTTTTAAAAGGCTTAGTTGCAAAAGCTTCTAGAAAGTTAGTTGATAAAAGTTTTTAAAAGATTTGGTTGGGAAAGAAAGTTAATCAATAAAAGTTTTTAGAAGACTCAGTTGGTGTAATTTTAAAAAAGATTGATAAACTTTTAGAAGGTTTCATGGGACAATATAAATAGAGGTTTCAAAAGCACCACATGTTAATGTGGTTGACACAAGTTTGGTCTATGATTCCATTTCTATTTTAAGTTTAACTTGCATCATAATTTGTTCGACCAATTGTAAAGACTCTTAATTTTTGTTCATTGTAGAATCCTCTACATTGTCAAGTTCATATTTTTTTCCTTATATTTTTGTTTTGTCCTTAACACTTTGACTAATGCTTGTGATCTCATATATTCAATTTGAAAACAAACTAAGCACTTGAAATATCCAATTTGAATAAATTCAAACTTGAAGCTACATATCCACAAAATTTGAATCTATAACAATAAAAAAGTGTTTTATGTATGTCTATATATTTGTGATTACCTATGAACTTGCTTACTAACCTACTTTCACATCCCTCCACCCTTTTTCATCCCTTCATTGCATTGTTGCCCCCTATTGTTGCCCCCTAACATAATTTGTAGAAAAAATGATTTTTCTTGAATGAAATATAAGATTGATTTAAAGAATCTTATTGCATTTTCTTCTTTCTTGCAATTTCCTATTGGATTGGGAAAGTTTGATTTTGTGGAGAATGATTTTTTGGGTTTTTTTTAGCATGCAACAATTGATGATTGCAACAACCATCATATCTTGCCATTGTTTCTTCTTGTGCCAATTTTATCACAAGGATGATCATTATGTAAAAAAATGCATCAATATGTGTTTTTTACAACTATAATTCCTACTATCAAGTTTTAGGCGTTATAATCCCAAAGAGAGGATTTTTGGTGCAAATTGCAATTACCTTACTTGATTTTGTGTCAAAATAAGAAGACTTTTCAATGCACACATGTTGCCACATAAATCAATATTTGTTTTCTCATTGTAGGGTTTTAAATTTTCATAGTTGGAAGTTCCACCCACAAACTTTTATTTGGGGTTTTGAAAGTTTGAATGCAATTTAACAAACATATGCACATTGATGTTTAACTTGTAGTGTGTAATAAATAAGTTTAGATGATGTTTAGGAAAATGTGTGCAATATGCATGCTTCATGTCACAAAAATCTTGAAGGAGAAAGGTTAAAAACCTAACAAGTTTGAAGAGTTTATAATTTAAATGGGTTTATGATGAGTAAGAAAATTTGCATATGCTTTGGTGTTGTCCCTTTGTTTAGGTCACTATGCGATAGTGTTGTCTTTAAGCATGTTTATGTCACAAGATCATATAAGTGGTTTCTTTAAACTTGGGTGAGGCAAGGGGGGAGTGGCATGGTAAAATAAACAATTTGTGATCCTTACATTCTACTTCTAGCATAAATGAAAAGTAGCCATAAAGTAGGATTTGATATAAGAAATTTATGAATTTTAATTATTTCAATGATGGATATGAACATGATCTTTAACTTTATATTAATGATGTTGAAAAACCAAATGTTTAATATGCATTTAAGTAAAATTTTCAAAAGTATAAGCAATTTTTTCTATTATTTAGGTTGTCCAAACTTTATAAAATATATTGGAGGTAGATGAAATACTTTTTCCATCTTCACATTAATAGTGCTATAAAATGTACTTGTATGTGTTGAAATTTTGCACAATATAATCAAAACATACTAAACTTTTAATATGAAAAAAGACTTGAAACACAATTTGACCATCGAATTTCAAATATACTTATTATTTACTTTTATTATGCTAAAGTTTTGCAAATTTTGTAATTAACTTCCTATAAACTCAAAGAAAATCACCGTGCTTTCATAATGTTATTTAAAATTTTCAATCTACTTTCTTCTACTTGTGTACAAAATTAGACCCATTTTAGATTACATTTTGTATATTATTATTTTTGTTTATTTTACCATGTTTTCATTTGAAGTTTTGCAAATCATTTGATTACTGGGCTTTGAGTTTTTAGTTATTAGTAGATTTGAACATCAAAGGAAGAAAAAAAATCCTAGTAAAAATATATTTTGGCAACCATCATCCTCATCAAGCTATCAAATGTTCAATCTACACTAAAACTGAAATTGCTCACAATTTAGACTATAAATGTTGTTGATATGAGATTGGTGATTGTCCCACTTCCATATAACATTGAGTCAAATTGAGTTGAAGAGAATCTTTTTGTTAAAATTGTTAATCTTTTCATATGTGCAAAATCCTCACATTCAAAATTCTTTTCGAATTATGAAGGTTATGTTAATGAACAAGCATTTGGAGCATACAAATTGCATCAAAATCAAAGTGGTTTTTATGACCTTCATACATCATTATACTTGAAAAAAAAAGCCTACACACAATTTGAAATATCTAATCTAAATCAACTCACCCCCTAAAGTTATTTGTATGCATAAAAGTTGAACTTCAAAAAAATGGACCCTATGAAGGGTTCAAATTGTTTGATTTATGAACATTGAATTTCAACAAAATTGCAATCCCCTAATAACTAAATGTAATCAAACATCATACACAAACATTAAACTTTAAAAAGAAAGGGAGCCCATGTAGGTTCCCCATTAAAACAACAAGCAACTTAGGTTGAAGATTGTGATTTTGTGATTCACAAGCAATGATTTGAAAAAAAAAGTTTGCCTTTGAAGATCCAAGAACCATGAATTGAAATATGCATTCACAAATGAACATCATGAGTGTGTCATGTATGTTTGATTGAAGCAACAAGCAATCAAAAATATTTTTAAGGTTACTACAAAAGTGACAACAAACATGATTGCAATTACATGGGCAATGGTTTTATTCATCTTTAAAGTGACCATGCTCTTGAAGTTCATTTTCATGTTCAAATCTTTTGAAGCAAATAATTAGTCACACTTTTCTCAATGAGAAAACAATTAGTGCACGGATTGTCAAGTCAATTTTTGTAAATCATGACTAGAATATTCAGGTTATCAAGCCATGATTGACAACACCCTAAGTTGATCAACACGCCAACAATGGAAAAATTGCATTTGAATCAATTTGGTTTTTTCAAGATTTTGAAATTTTGTTATGTTAAAAACCAAACATTAATGAATTGGGATTTGTGTTTCTTAATCCACCTAGAGAGAAGACTCTTCATATTGAAACAAAAATTTGCCAAAACAAAAACATTTTAATAAAACAACTCATATTTCAATAAACCTTCATTGGTTTTTTCGATGTATGCAAAACACCAAACAAGGATTCATCTGTAACAAGTGGTTGTGCAAGAGGTGTATCTAGACGACTAGGGTTCTTGAACACCACAAGTAACATGGGAATCAATTAATTTGTACCTTGTCCATCCATTACAACCTAAGTTTTGTGCTTCTACATTAGGCTTTTCATACATTTCAAGCTTTTGAATTTAAGGTCTAACATGAACACCAACATGTTGTGCCCACCTTTGATGTATCAAATGTAACACAAAAATAAAAAAATGGTTGTAAGACATGAAATTCCATAACCATCATTCTAACGTATCAAATTTCAAGTTCTACACCAAATTCCCCATAAATCAAAGGTGGAATTGTTCATGAATTGTATTTACCTTGAAGATTGAAACAAATGGAACTTGGAGCATGTAGGGTGTTAGACAACAACTAGTACCCCTAGTTTGAATTATAGTACAAAGTTTAACTATAATGTTTTGAATGTTGATTCACTATTTGATTAATAATTCAAGTTAGATTAGAAGGAACTCAAGCTTGCAAATGGAGGGATGGTTGATTGTAATTTAAATTGTGATGGTGTAAACATATTCCAATGTTTATTGGAAAGGCATAGCTTTTGAGATAAACTAGGTAATTTTATTAGGAAAATTCAATTTTCATGGAGGCAAACTAGCCTTAGTGCATGCATTTCATAACAAAATTTACATCCCATAATTTGATAATGGAAATTGTGTGAAATTGGTTTTATGTAAGTTTGTAGTTTTTCCACATGGATGTTGTGCACCTAAAACACATATGAAGCACAAATAAGTAGAATGAATTTTTTTTTGTCAAACATGAAAATGGATGAATTTTTCCATTCTATTTATATGTGTTTCAAATGTATTCTAGACACATGACATTCATTGTGAAAACATCATGGCCTTCATTGAGTTTATGGTATGTAACTTGAATAATTTTTTTGAAGAACTTTAATATAATAAAAATAGGTAACAATTTTTTTAAAAATTTATTAGTTTAAATGTGTGTTTTGCATACATTTAATTAGAAACTGGATATATTTTGCTTATAATATGAAAAAGTTGAAAGTCCACAGGTACATTTTAGGTGCACATTAATTTGAAAGTAGAAAAAAATCAAATATTTCATCTACTTATAATTTATTTTACATAGTTGCGACATTGTTTGAATTTTGATGATTCTACTTAAATTTATTTTAAACGTGTGATTTTTAAATATAGTGAACAATGATAGAGAACATGTTCATATCAATTATAAAACTAAGTAATATTTGTAAGTTCAATATATTAAGGCTTACTTGATGGCTACTTCTCGTTTATACTACAAGGAAATGAGTAGTTTGTTTTACCATGTTTTGACCCCTTTGCTCAATTACTTTGTTCATGTGATCTTTTTGAAAGGTGAACTTGGTTTCTTTCAAAGAGATGTCCTTCATGTTTTGATAAATTTTACCTTCATTTGTGTTGCATACTCACAAATTTTGGACATGATCACATGTTCAAAACACACACTTGAATAAGGTTTCTAGGTGAAAGCATGGTAAAATGGACAATCAATGTACTTTGCAACATAAATGGAAAGTAGCCATAAAGTATAACTTGATATTTTGAACTTAAAAAATACTATTTGATTTAATGATTAATATGATTTAAAAAAAACCTCTATTACAATTATATTTAAGAGCAACATATTTTAAATAAATTTAATTAAATTCATTGAAATTCAAAAAAAATGTCAAAACTTTTCAAAATACATGCAAATAGATTAGATATACTATTTTTTCTACTTTCAAGTTAATGGAGGCTTAGAAGATGCTTATGTGCTTTCAAATTGTGCATATTGTAATCATAATAACATTGAACTTCTAATGTAAAAATAACTTTGGACACCATATTGACCAATAAATTTTTAAGTTACTTGTTAACTATTATTATTATTATTTCAAAATGTTTATTCAACTTACCACAAACTCAATGGAGGCCATGATGGTTTTATATTTTTAGTGACAAAAAAATTTAATTTATTTTCTTATGTGTATGTCAAAAATTATAAATTAAAATTTGGGTAGATGACTTTCATGTTTATTTTACCATGCTTTTTCCCTTCCCCAATTGGAGCACATCAAACAAACAAATTTTGTGATAAGGTAGAATTCAAGGTAAGGAAGTTCTTGCCTTCATCTTAATTCGTTCAAGAAATCATTTCATTTGTCAATTAGAACCCAACGATAAAAGGCTTAATTAAGGTTGGTCTTTGTAGCCCTAAATAAATAAATTATAACATGGCAAGGAACCCAATTGCAATTTAGGAAATTCATGATTCTAAAGCAAATGTGTCAAAATCCATTTGATACATCCACAAGTCAAAGGTCACACTAATTGTCTCACATTATGCCAAATCAAGAAAAACATTGATGTCCATAGTCTTAGCAAACATGAGAGGGATGCCTTATGTGACAGGTCGATTATACAAAGAGAAATGAACTTTATCATTTTGCAACGTTACCAAACCTTGTCACCAAGGACATTCCACCATAAATGAAATTTTGTATCTTTGTGCAACAAATAACACCAAGCCTTCAATGAAGTGTAGTTGCACTAGATTAAAGTTCTTCTACGGTTGTTAGATTTCAATTCAAAAAACTAGTGATGATATAAGGTGTAACTCCCTTGTGGTTATTAGTCTTTTAAAGTTAAGACTAGCAGGCTCCTCTCCCTATTTTTTATTGAATTTGATTTAATGATGAACATTCCATGTTTGTTGTCAATATGTTTTTTCACAAAGGTAATCATGTGTTGAGGATTTTTTGTGACAAGTCCTTTGTGGCATTAAACTTGGTGGGGGTAGCAAATGACACATTCCATGGTCTAGTTCACATCTAGCATGATCTATTCAATATTATTATTAATTAAAAAACCCCCTGACAATAACAATGTGGTAATGAATAAACAACTCATTGTGTAATGGTTTTGCCCATTGTTATATGTCAAGCAAATGAACATTATAGGCAATGAAATTGTGGGACATGGTTAGGTAATTTAAATGCAAAATGAATAGGTTTATGATCTATCCAAAAAGCCTATGTCGTTCTTGATATGCATTGTTTTGATGGGTTGTTTGACCAAATGTGATCTAGTTGTGAACCATATATTGTTGTGTTTTCTTGAAATTGAAGTTTCATTTTATTGATAGTCATAAACTCAAATAAATGCCTTACTTCTAAAGTTTGTTTTTTTAGTACATCCACATTAAAATCCCCTAAAACAATTATTGGACAAATAGTGGGAGATTTTGATATTAGTTTTTGAAGTGTAGATAAAAAAATTGTTAAAGATAAAGATGGGGGTTTATAAATTGCAAATTTGTGAACTACTCAATGAGTGTTGGTATTGAAGGATGCAACTATGAATCCTGATCCAAACATAGTTACAAATTCACATGAATCAAATACAATACTTCTAGCATACAATAACATGGTTCCTTGACTTCCGTATGTAACAATTGACTTGTATTTTGAGTGATTTGAATATTGATGTGAAGATTTATTTTGAGTTTTGACTTTATTTTCATTCAAGCATAGAATATGAGATGTTTGCAAATTGTGATTCATTTCAATATTTTGAAAATGAACCGATAGGGATCTTGTGTTCAATGATTGAATTATTGTGTGTGTTTGTCTAAAAGGTTGCAAATATGGTACACACAATTGCCATTGAATTGTTATTTTTAAACATTGCATTTCATTTGAAACACATTTGTCAATTAAAAAATTTATTTCAACTAAAAATGCAAGTAAATACAATTTTTTTTTTCCTTTTACGTGAGATAATGTTGTTTGTGATGTAAACATTTGGAGGCGAATGTAAACATGTGTGATTTAGTAATGTAATGTTTGCAAGATTGTGGGTTGTAGTTCAAAATGTGTTGAGGACTTTAATAAATTGGTCATCAGTTTGATGCATGACCTGGGTGAGTTCAAAATAATGAATGCAAACTATGAACTTTGGAAATTGGAAACTAAAAATTTAAAGTTTGAAATTAAAAAAATTGAAGTCTGAAATTTGAAAATTGAAAATCTGTAGTTTGAAATCTAACATCTGAAATGTAAAGTTTGAAATTTGAAGTTTTGAAAATTGGAAAACTAAAAATCTAATGTTTGAGATCTGAAAATTTGCAATTGGAAATTTAAAATCTAAAAAAATAAAAATTGAAATTAGATAAATTGTAAATCAGTGAAGTTTGAAAAACCACAATGTGAAATTTTTTAATATTGTCAATCAAGTTTTTTGACAAGATTTTTACACACTAACGAGTTCTTATCATGGTGCAATTTTGCATATTTGATGAGGTCCCCAATAGGATTCAATGAAAGGGATCCGTGAGTTTTGATGTTCGACAACTTCTAAATAATCTCAATGTGATTCACATGTAGTAATTTAAGAAGGGCCTCCTTGTTAATATCAACAATTGCTTTAATCCACTTAGATTTCATGATCACATCTACTGGTTCATCAAGTGAGCGAATACAACCTTTCAAGTTCCCGATCAAAACACATGTATTGGTTACCTTACAACTGTTGCAATAAAAGAGGGACTTCTATGTGATTGCTTGTCAATTGCAAAATTAGAATGTAATGTAATGAAATTATGAAACCTTGGCAACTAATCAATCTACTTTTAATTAAATAGTACATGTGTACATGACCCTACCTAGGGTCTGGAACATGTTTTCAATACTTGGAAAAACTTGTACATTTACAATCCAATAACATGTATATCTATAATTCCAGTAGCAAACACCAATGATAAATGTGATGAACACCAATGCCAAATCAAATGTAAAATAATCACAAATTCACTTACATAAACTAGTTACATGCTTATATTTTGGCACCATTTACACTTCATTAGAGTAGGGTGCTTGTATTTTCAAGTGCACCTATTTCTTCAAAACTTTCTATGTATTATAACTTGCAGAGATGGGGGTCTAAAAACCTAAGTGATTGCTACAGGCCTGTTCTATAGTTGAAGCCATTTTAGTGGCATCAAGATCGACATTGCAAACATTTGCAAACATTCGCATGTGCTTCATGTTGTACTATGTGAATGGCCCACAATGTGACTCAAAGGTGTGTGCCTGCATTCAAAATGTTCCAAAATAAGGAAGAAATACAAAGATTCAGTTAAGATATGCACCACATGAAAATTAAGAAAAAAGATAAAAATTTGGTTAGGACATACACCGCATGGGAAGAGGTATTGCAAATGTAGCAGGAACAACAAATATGAAAACTAGGAATATCACATTGAGAATAAGCCATAAGGTTTGATTTAGTTGAAGCATTTAGACCAAAAAGATAAGGGATTAAACTAGATGAGCTTGAAACAAAACATTATCAAGATGGTGCTACTCATCAAGTGTTACCAAATGACATCAAGTAGGAAGTAGTTCACGAGGGCTTTGGTCAATGTAAATATAGACAAATTTCAGCTACCCCCCAAGTTCAATTACCCCCCAAGCATGTCATCAATGAGCACATACCTTTTTTTAATGATATCATGTCTTTTTTGGTTACTGAAATCTACATTTGAAAGGTTCAAGTGAAAAAAATAACACACTAATGAAACACTACAATTGCTACAAGATTTGTTACTTATCACATCATGGGCGGCATGGGAGAAATCAAATTTTCACTTTTTGGAACATATGGAGGAGTAAAACCACCACCCATTGTCTCTTCATCTAAAATCAAACTTGCATGAAACCATCATAATCATGTTTCCTACCCTCAAATAACATGCACCTTATGCTCCATGAGTATATCCACCAAGATCCACTTGGGAAATTTTCCATTTCACCTTTTGAAAGTAAATAGGGAAGCAAGTGAAAACAAATCAATGCAAATTACACACCACAATGAAAGTATGAAAAAGTCCTCCAACAGTTTGGTGATAAAGAAAAAATAAAAATCCACCAAAGTTCAAAAAAGTCCATCAAAGCATGTCATCTCTCACAACCATTGAAATTATGGTAAAAGGGGCAATGGTTCCGTTGCTCTTGCCACTGTTTTAAGGTTTCATCGAAAACCTAATGTACTTAGGGTTACATCTACCCAAACATGGAAAATTACATCCATGTGAAAATTTTCATTATTTGAACACTTGTCATCTCCAGATTGGCCAACGAGTGAACGAATTTTTTATCCCCAAATCCAAATCCTACACAGATGCATAGTCTTTTCCCTATGGGCATAACCAACAAATGAAAGCCTTCAAATTGCTTCCAATTGTTGGAATTGTATATCTAAATAACTTCCCCTTACAAAAATCATCTCTTCATGAATTTTAAAATTTTGTAACATATAATTGTCTAGAAACCATGTCTAAGTTTCTACAACCTCAACATCCCACAAATCATTAATATTCAAGAATTCATTTCATCCACAAATCATTAGTATTCAAAAACTCATTTGTAAGTTTTACCATTTCATGATTCCATGAAAAAATCAACCATGTAACATAAATTGCTACCTTGACCCTTTTTAACACCTTCTCTTCATCCAAGACATAGGATTTTTAACTCAAAATGCTTATCACCAACAAAGTAATGGAACATCACAACAATATACCAACCACTAAACTAACATAATGATAAACACATAGATAAGCATTGGACTCAAATTTTAAACTATTAATATGAACATGAAGTTTGGATTTAAAAGCTCAAATAATTTGGATTTTTAAAACTAAAGTTCACAAACCAAATTTATAGTCCAAGGTTCAAATTTAGCAACTTGAATCCATAACTCTTCCCAAGCTCACATCGAACATTCATCTACTAAACAATTTCAAGAAAGATGCATGTACCTTATTAAGGTTTAGTTTATAAGTTTGAAATATGCACCATGTTGCTAATATTGAAACATTGTCTTCAATAAGTGTAGTGCATTTATTTCATACCATGTTGAAGAACATTTTAAAATCTTGAGGGTGCATTTGGACTCCTAAATATGCACTATGCACCCTACATTAATACATGTGAAACAACCTTGAAAACAAGTGTATAACATTATCAATCGTAGTGGGTGCAAGATTGCTAAGAGGGATTTAATATGAATAAAAGTAGAGAAACTATTGCACATTGGATTGATCCCCTCTTAAACACAATATCTTAAAAAATAAAGACTTAATTACTAAGATTTCCACATACCTTTGTTGAAATTTGAGTTGATAGCTAAGCTCAATGAGTATACCAGCCCAACCTTGGTCAAGTGGGGCTTAACCTATATTTGGCTTGTAAAACCTTGGATGTTTTTGGAAATCATATATGGAAGGCACCTTATATACATGAATAATTTATTTTCAAAGCGTGGAAATGCCTTACATCTAAATAGTAGGTGTAAAATGTCTTTGGCCATGGTGAAGATCAACATCTATGTTGGTACCTTCACCTTCTTGAGTAAGGATTCCTAGAGCTAATAAAACCAAGGAAATGTTAAATTTGGAGTCAAAGTTCCTAAGTTATCCAAGGATGGAATATTTACAATGTTTAGAAGCAACCCCAAAGACATCAGTTCTTTTCTCTCAAACCATGAGAACCAAAGCTTTGAATGCCCTGGGATCACATGTTGAAACTTGCTCTCTCGTGGTCTTGGTATCTTTGATCTTGAATAGATGGTGGATAAGAAAGAGTTTCCCTCCTATGAACCTTTTTCTTTTGAATTCTATGATAAAGCCAAAGTGATGACCATCCATAAGAAGATTTAGCCAAATTTGGGTATAGATCAGATACCAAAGGGGGAAAAGAAAAGCGCATCCTTTTAAATATTTTTTTCATTACTTAGTAGAACCAAATATAAAAATCTGGCAATTTTTTCTTTTCTTTTTTTCTTTCTTCTTCTTTTAATTAATTAATTATTATTTTTTGACTCTTGTGGTTGAGACCCCCCCAAAAAACACTTCATTTTCAAAATTTTCATTTACTTTTTTTTTTCTTTTTGATGAAATTTTGCCAGTAAAAAAAATGGTTGCTTTCTATGAAACCATGAGCCAATAAACTTGAAGCTTGAGGGAGGATCACATACCTATTGGAACTTGTTTTGTTGTCTTGGTATCATATTGCAGAATCCATGCTAACTTATGTCAGGATTTTGTCCTATATATACATATATATGGTGTCTTATATTATGGAGCTTCAGCTCATGCATGATGATACATCCTTCTAAAGCATTTCACTGTTTTTAAACTCTAGTTGCCACCAGGTGCCTTAAGTGAGCCACAACACCCACCAGTGCACCATGGAGGACTGATGATATGGGGCCATGAAACCCTATTTGATTATATTCCTCTCCCATAGCTAACCATGGTAGTTAGTTATGTACTAAACATCCACATGTATCTACCTACCTAGTAGTCACCAAGTGCCTTCCTTTCTTACCTACCAACATAGTAACCATTTATATTATCTACCTCCTAGCCTATGATACTTACCCTCTTATCTAGGCAATGCAAGGTGAAAGTAAGCCAATTTACAATTTATGTAAAAACCGGCTTGTTTTTTTTATAGTGTAAGTGTAGGTTCATTTAGCCAATGTAATCTGGCCTTTGATAGTACGTGGGCTTTATGAAAAGCTTAATGCCCATGGGTGCGTATCCGCGGGATTTATGCTTTTCATAAAGCCCCTCAATTTTTTTATTTAAAAAAATTGCAACACCAAATAGGTACATGTTAAAAAACCCAAGTTGAATTTTATGCCGAGTAAAGCCCCTCACCATAGGCTTTTTACCCTACACATTTTACACAATAGGTTACCAAGGTGGAACCTTGGTAACTTAGTTGTGGTTCATCCACCAGAGATAACCACCGTAGAGCCATTAACCAGTGTTGTCTGGTTCCTACTTTTCATGAGAACCTGGGGGGTCCTTGGTTCTTGTTCAAGGAATTTTTTTAATAAAAAAATCTCCTTGGACAAGGACTCGAGGTTGAAAAAACAAAACATTAATTTTAAAAAAAAAGAAAAAGAAAAAGAACAATTAGAACCTGTACAAGACTTGGTGAGGTAGAGAAATTTTTTATCTTTATATTTTGACACCACACATGGTATCCATAATAAAAATCTTCAAAAAATAAAATAAAACTTTTCTATTTATTATCAATTTCCTTGTCTAAGTACATACATTTGATTATCAATTAACATGCATATTTCTTTAAGTGTTACTTACCGATTATGCATAAAGGTTGGTTGTCAAATATTTGCCTTTGAGAACTGTCGAAATAAGTTTTAAGGTTCATATTTTTCTAATAAATCTTTTAAAATTTCATTATTAACCAAGATTGTGCCTTTGCCCTCATGCTTTCTGTGGGGCCTTTCTAATAGGCAAAAAAAAACAAATTTATGCCATAACTATTATGTCAAATTTGTATCTTTCAAGCCAAAATGGATATAAGGCAACTACACAATCTCTAAGAAATCTCTAATTCCAAAGTAAATAGAAATCAAAATATGTCAAATAAGTTTAGGATTTAGGGTTTAAGCATTGAAAGTCCTCCTATACAAAACATCCCCAACATCCAAGTAGGTTATTAAATTTCAACAATTCAATACTCGACCTAACACCCATAAGAATCTGGCCCATTTTGTTGGATGCTACATATCAAGTGGGTAAGTTTTCTAATTGGTTTTCAGAAGAATTAATAATTAATAAGTAGGTTATTAATCACCTCATTAATAAATGGTTTTTTTTTCACGAATAGCCAATGAACACTTTCATAATAGGTTTCCAATGAATGGTGCATTGATGGTTCTAAGGTTGTGGTTTAAACAAAGGGTTTTACATAGGGATTATGTGTAGTGTAATGGTTTGGTATTAGGGGATTACGTAGCGTAATGGCTAAGCTAGCTTAGTACAATGAGAAATCATGAAATGTAATTTCTTGTTGTAGTGGTGGGAGGCCCATCATATGTGTCCATCTTACATGGGGCATTTCACAAAACAAAAAAAAGTTCAATTGCATAGTTACTATGGCTTATAAATTGTTGATCTCAAGGTATATAAACCATCAATTATCATATTTTGCTCAAGGGCTTGAGACTTACATTGAAGACTTCCAACATACCTACTCTAACTTGAGTCTTTTCTTAACTCAAACATGATGTTAGCTTTAGAATGTGAATCAAATAGCTAAGTGGTTAGGGTTACTTGACATGCCACTTGAGGCTTGTTGAAAGGTATGGAGGTAACCTACTTCTACTTGAAACAATGTGCTATGCAAGACTTGTAAATCTTGGGTGCACTCTTTAGCTCTCAAGACAAACCTCCCAAGACAAAGAAGATGATGCATGAACTTCATGATAAGATTATGATGGGGTGTTTCATGTTCATGTTTTGATCACATCAATGGTAAAAAATCAAAACAAAAGATGTGAATAAACAATTGAAGCCAATTTTTGTTCATTGCTTAACCATGGATTTGCATTAAACTCACCACATTTTGAAATTGGAGGAAAAGTCTATTTCTTCCTTGGACTAGAAATGAAACATGCTAAAGTAGGTCAAAAAAAATAGTTCTCAAATTATATATATATATATTTTAAAAAAAAGTTACATTTAAAGAGATTAACTTTTTGAAAATTATATGAATGTGTCAAATGTGATATGATTTTTTTAAAAAGTTAGACAAATAGATTAAATTTTTGTTTTAACCTACTTTCAATCTATGTTTCAAAAATGGTAATATTTTTCAATTGCACAAAATAATCATTTCCACATTCATACTGAATCAATCAAGTTAATAAACTTGCAATAAATCCATAAAATGAATAAAATATTAGAATTCATGGGGATGACCATACATAATCTATTAAATATAATAAAGACATCCCAAAATTTGTAACATTTTTGACTGCCTAAAATAAAAAAAAAAAAAAAAACTTTTATTTGGTGAGCAAGGATAACAAACTAACCTATTTTATTTTGCTTTGACCCCTACACAAAAGGGGCCAAATTTTTGTGTTTTTGAGATTCACTTGAATTTTTTTGGGATAAATGGTTTTTCAAATTTTCATTCTAAATTCATCATGGTTTGGAATTGGAAGAGAAACCACTTTCCTCTTTATGATATATTTTATAACTCACCATAAGACCTACGTCAAAGTTATAAATTTTTTAGGCCCCTAAGGTTCATTATTGATTTTGGGACAAATGAACTCTCAAAATTTCAATCATTGATAGGTCTCTCAAAATACAACCAAATAAGACATTGAACCCCATTTTATTGTGTTTATTGAAAAGATCTTTTCAATGTATATCAAGCTACTAATTGTTGCATGATTTTTCCTTTCAAATTACACCATAAGTGCATTGGACATTTGAAAACAATTGGGACATTTTTGTTTCAACTTTTCATAAGTCTTAATCATTAAGTTTGTTTTGACAATGTAGGATTATTGCACTTTAGCTCAAATTAAGATATTTTCAAAAAGCTAATATCATTTGATTCGAAGGATATCCGATCCTCAAATAACTTATGAACATTTTGGGATTCCTTTAGAGTTTCAAATTTGAAAAAAAACTCAACTTTCTTTACATTTTTATACACTTCTTTCTCATCTTAGAGTTAATTTAATACCAAAGTAAGCATTATGACACTCTTGCAACAATTCAATTAAAGACCATGAAGCAAAATTTCATCATGGGTAGAGATACATTGCAAATATCATGCATTTGTACCTTTAACTTTTCTTAGTTCATTAAATGCTTCTATGGGGGTGTATGCCATTCACTAGACATTTCATTTTAGTGATTTTTTGATGAAAAATTGTTTTAAAATGACCAAATTGTGATAGAAATTAGCTTTTTGGGGAGGGTGTTGTCATATTCATGTCTATTAATTTATGAGTTCTTTTGAATAGGGTTGGCAACTAAGTCAAAGTTTGCCAAGTCATGTTCGTCACTTTGGTTTCATTAGGGAATTGAAAAAAAAAAAAGGTTCATTCCTAAATCTTATTTGCTTTTGTGCTATTACAATTTCACAAAAATTGCAAGCTCCTCACCATAATAATTGTGAGTTCAGGAACACAAAATGAAAGCCACCTTGTGAAAGAAATATGTTTTTAATTCTTTTTTGAACCCAAAACATTGCCAAGTACTTATTGCAAAATATTAATTTCCTTCAAACATTTGCTGTTGGACATGAGTTGCATGTGAACTGGGTTTCGATTTTTTTTTTTTTTGTGTGACCTTGTTAATTTTAATAGTGTTAGAGCACCAATAGAGTAAGTAAGGGCACAAAGACACTTAAAAAGTGTGAGTGCTAACAACACTTCAAAAAGGCTTCCTCTTTGTTCAAAGTTCAAAGCCCTACAACTCCGAAGAAATTTGCTCTCTTTCTCTAAGTGCACAAAATCTAGTGTGGTTCACACTACAAAGTGGTCAAATCCATGCTCCACCTTTTTTCCCTCTTGGATTTGAAAGTCAAGTTCAAATCTCTCATGGCTGTCAGCTTGCTTTGAGGAGAGCCTTTCAAAAAGCTTTTATTGTTGTGCTAATTAATGGTCAATATTAGTGGGCTCATTGCAAGTTACTCTATGTACCTCACCCAAGTTTCATTGTGACAGGAGGAGGGGGGCGGGGGGGGGGAACTGGAGGTTGCCAGTTGCCACCTAACAAACCCTAAACCCTTTCATTGGCCGTGAAACACTGGGAGAATTTTCTTAGTGTATTTGGAGGGCACCTTTATAAACACTTTTAATACTGCCTAAACCCTCTAGTAAAAGAAACCAAAATCCTTCAAGTTTCAACACAAGCCAAAATATCATCTTTCAAAAATCCTCATATAAAAAATAGACCTATTATTTATTACCTAGTAGGGGCCTATAAAAATCCCTTAAGCTACTATACTCTATAATGAATCTCAACACAATATCCTTGCAAGGCCAAAAAAAGGAAGAAAAACAAAGCAGAAAAAGGATATCATATGGAAACCATTATGAGTTTAGGTCACTGGGTATCACCAGGAGCAAGCAAAGAAGTCATGATTGGCGTTTATTTGCCAATCACATTTTTGTACTAACTGGGTTACCTGATCATTAGGTACCCAAGCCATGATTCTTAAGCCACCCTGCAGGCTGCCACCCATTATTTAGTCCTTTGGGGTTTTAACCATGGTAAATGTTATACTCTAGTGTAGTAGAAGGGCAGTTTCAGCACATGTCAGTTGAATAATTAATCAATTTTTGAAATTTTCATTTTGAAAATTAGAATATCATTCCCAAATTGTTTTTCATCAATTCATCACAAAATTTGTGCTTATCTAATTATATAATTTGTGATTAAGCCACCAAGATTACAATAAATATCCCATTGCAATATTTAAACTAGGGTTTCTGAGTGCTTATCTAACATCCTTGGGTTGCTAATTGCAAAGTCCAGAGGACTCACAACAAGTAGAAAGCGGAAATTTATTGTTGCAAGTGAAGAGAGGTAGGTTGTGACATTGTTTCTTCATGTTTCACAAAATTATTTGTACAAGCAATTGCTGAAAATTGGATAACTTCTAATGGGATTGGGTGATTTCTCCCTATGTAGGGGGAAAAGCTTGTGTGCCATTGTGACGAACCAACACATAGCTTAGCTTGAAGAGCAAATGGTGCTAGATCAAAAATGATGTGTCAAAATTTGTTGGAGTTTACACATTTATGGACACATTGAATGAGTCAAGGGTGTTACAAAAGGACAAACTATAAAAAGTGTTGGATTTATATATATAATGAAGCAAGGAAATAACTAGATGTTCATTTTCTTCCATTGTTGGTTCATACTCATAAAGATTCTTCCATAGTTAGAGAATTGAGAGAAGGTTAAGAAGGTCACCCCAATGAAGCAATTCTATCAACACCACTAGTTCAATGTCTGAAAATTTCAAAAACATCAACAAATAACTATTTGTGTAAAGTAGGTTCTTTGATTTTATGAGAATTGCCCATCAAGGGTCCATGTACTTGAACCTAGTGGCCAATTCATTTTTTGAAAAAATAGAGATTTGCACCACATTACTAATAACCAACATTGATAGGTTCTTCAGTGTAGAGTGTTAAACCTTAGGGTTCAAATTTAGGTTTTTTTGGACTTGGACCTGAATTGGCGAGATCTGGACCATATGACTTGACACTCTTGTTAAAGACAAAATCAAAGCCTTGGGAAAAAGAAATCTTGAACACAAGTTCACATTTTTGGCAAGCAAGTTGAACTTATTTGAAAAGTTGGGAAGGAGGTTGAACTTTATAAAGAATTTGTTGTTTTAATTAGTTCTAAAACTTGTATCCAACAATCCTCAATTTTAATTTGAAGATTATAGGGTCTATACCTATATAATCCCCAACCATGGCAAATGTGTATTCAATTTTTAATCTTGGGCAATGTGTAATGTGTACATGAAAATTGACTTGAACTTTGAAGTGGGCCAAGGTTTTCTTGATCACATTTGTGATGTAGCTGAATTGATAATAATTCATAATATAGTTTAGCCAAATTTGGTTATAAACATGATATGAAAGATTTCTTCACATTTTTGGCTACATGCTAGAACCCAATAGAGAAAGCTGGTGAAATATAAATTGTTTATTAGAAACTTTGTGACTAGAAAACCAAAAAAAACATATTTTGATCATTTTGAAAATTTCAAGCCAAAATCACTAAAATTAGCTAGAAAGAAAAACCTGAAACAGGCCTTAAGGTCCTTGAATTTGAAAGAATGCCTAACATTAAAAGTCTCTTATATTTTTAAATTACAAACACATTAAAAATATTTGTATGCAAGTTTAATAATATTTTCAAATTTGAAATCTCTGAACATTTCAAACCAAACATGTTGAATAAGGTTGCTTTTTTGTGCAAAATTTTGCCAAAATGCGAAAATATAAATAAAAAGGGAATACATTGTAGTAATATTCTCTTTTTGGAAAAGATTGTCAAATGTGCCACATTTGAACTTTGTTTTAAAATCTGGTAGCAATTTAAAAACTATTATCATATAATATTAAATCCTTCTTGGGATGCTAGCCAATGACAACATGTGAAATTTGAAAAAAAAAAACACTTATGTTGAATATGAATTTTGGCTGTTGAAATTTGAGATATTCAAAGTGGGGTTGTTGGATCCAAATTCAATGGATGTTTAAAAACATGCTCAATAGTGCTTCACCAAATTCACACTCCAACCTTATTTGACTAAGGCACTCATGAAGTTTGCAAGTTCCTTGTCCCAAAGTTTCCCACACAATAGATGAGCTTCACATGGCATGAACCACTTATTCTGCTGCAGGGAGCACAGTGTTGGCATCTTTTTTGACCTTGCCTCTGTTGGTCGTTCTCACAATGTTGTGTTTGAGTGTCATAAACTAAATAGATTTCCAAACTATAAATATATATATAACAAAAAAAAAATCCAATAAAAATCGATTGTTGAAACGATCACACGAAAAACGAAAGGGAAAGCCAAAGAAAGGTAGTTCAAAAGATGCGCAGCCCACACGAACCAAAGAAGGGAGAGAGATAACACAAAAGACAAAAGGGAAAGCCAAAGAAAGGTCAAAAGATGCGCAACCCACACAAACCAAAGAAGGGAGAGAGAGATAATCCCTTTTGCGATAGGAAGTTAGATTTCCAAACTATAAATAGGACACAGAGACAAAAAATGTCATGACATGGAACTCTTGTGAGAGTGAAAGGCACGCGATAACATGTGACAAACCTCACTTACCAAGTGCACTCTAAATAGCACTACTGAGGCAATGGGAAAAAGAATTGAGCATTAAAGTGCCGAGGGTTGTTGTTGTTGTCGTGCCTTTTAACAAACAAGAGTTTGAAGTCACACCTAAGTCCTCACATCTTCACAAATGAATACAAAGTCAAACAACCCCATGAACCGCTACTCTTAAAATCAGGCAAAATTAGGGTATCTAGAGTGAGTCATGGACCACACAATTTTGTTGTTTATGAGTCGGGGAAACGAAAAAAAACAAAGGGACTACAAACTGACACCCACAAAAGTTCAAAGATGGGGTGTGGGGGGGGGAGAGGGGGGGGGTTTATCGTCCTACAAAAAGGTGTATATATACAATCACATGTACGACAAGTGAATGTCCAAGAAATCAACAGCCTGAAGGAAATTAACATCTGTCGGCTCTGCATGTTCGTGCTCAGTTTGTTCATTTCATCCTGTCTTTCCTTTTTCTTATGTTCATGACTGCTATGGTCGACCTAACTTAAATGGCAGGTTGTTTCAGTTGTGGCTTCCTTTGCTTGCTTGCTTGCTTGCTGCTTCCTTCCTTCATTGCTGTGTTGAATTTTCAAAGCTGAGAATAAAGTCTCAGCTTTTCTAAAGTTAGTATCTGTCATGAAAATAGGTTACGGTATTTGAAAGTCTGAGAAAAAATTATTCAAAGTCATATCTCTACAGTAAAAACAAGATACTATGTATGTTCCATGAAGTTCTCAAAAAATGAACTCACAGTTCACAATAACACCTGGTGAACATCAGCTTTTTTTTTCTTTTTTTTTTGGATCTAAAAATTTGGAACTGTTGACAAAAAATTCAAAAAAAATTGCAAAAAATTTAACAATTTATTGAAAAAATCCCCTAAATTTGAAAAAAGTTCAAAGAAATATTTTTAAAAAATTTGCCAGATTTCTCTACCTGTTTAAGTAGGTAGCAAAAAAATATAAAGGCATTTTGGTTTTTTTTGGAGTTTTTGTTAATAGCCAAATATGGCTAAATCACTTTATGGACAATCACCACTTCGGTTACATCACAATTTGAAAAAAAAACCATACTGAACATTCCTCAAAATGTTTGCCCCCTTCAGAGTACCCAGTTAACCACCCTAAACCCTACCCAGTTAACCACCTGTATAAGTGGGTAAGTGTGAAAGAGGTAGCAAATGTAAATTGTTACAATATAATAAGGTACTGAAGGCACTGGGTAGGGTGATGCATGTGCATGGTTAATATCTAACCAGGATGGTTAGATGCATGCGAATGGTCCCTAATGCATGTGGACCGCAAACCACCATGGTTAGTTAAGACATGAATAGAGTGAAGAATTGTTTCCTCTCAACAGGATAATTCTTAGCCAGGAAAAATAAGGAGGAGAATAACAGCCCTCGAAACCTCATTTGAATTTTTTGCCCATTTGTATAGACAAGTCCACGCTCTCGAGAAATTGAATTTTTTGCCCATTTGTTAGACAAGTCCACGCTCTTAAACAAATTGCGATGTGAGCATCGAGGGTTTACGTCACGTTGTCCAAAATATCGCATGTGCGATCTAAACTTTGCATCATGTGGGTGGGTACTTTACTTTCACATGGTCATTCTCCTTGGGCTTTGCCCTACACATAAGGAACCCGGTAGATTTCTTTTAGTGTACGTGGAGGGCACCTTATTACCCCGATTAAATATTTCCGTTGCAACATAAGAGGAACATTCTATGTAAGGTGCCTTCTCTCTTGTTCTCGAACAAAATTGAACCAATTAAAATTCTACAAGATCTATAGGCAAGATAAGGGCCTTGAAGTAAGTGGGGGCAATTCTTGGACAATTCTTGGGAATTTAGGTCCCACACTCAACTCTCGGCTTGCGTGTGAAGCTGGGCCCTCCTCATTCCTAGAACGGCCCAATTGATTCTCAATCCTTAATACATGTAAAGAATGGAATCAAAGGATAATTCTAAAATTTGAAAAAAAAAATTAATTAAAAAAAAAAGAAGTCATAGGAGGCATTCCATAACAGCTAAAAAAGGGGGGTATGAAGTAGGCCGTTATGCCAGGGGGAGTTCCTACTATGTTTTACGTTCCCATGTTCCCATAACAAGTGAGTTGCTTATGTGCATGGAGGTATCTCTACTCGTCATGGGTTCTCCTGAGGTTGGGAACATGCTCAAGCTCATTGACATCCTCAGGTGGCCCTCCCTCAGGAAAAACCCACTCGTATTGGAACCTCCCCTAAAATGAAAAGTCCACACTAAAAGAAAGAAAAAGATAAAAAAGAAAAAGCAAAAAAAAGGTCCCCTGGGCCCCCCCATCCCCTAACTTCCCTCTGAGCGTTGCCAACTGAATTTGACCACACACCGGACCGGACCGGACCCAGTAACCACCGCCGTCTAACTTCTCCGGTTGTCGATTCCACAAAGGAATAACCTCTTGACCTGGACCATTCCCTATGACCTGTCCCGTTCCCTGATGACCTGGACCGTTCTGATCCGGAAAACCGACTCTCTTACACTCCCGAATCGTTGCTGGTCAAATTAGGGTGGGCTGTTGCAGTGTGGAATGGGGTGAGACAAGGCAATTCTAGCCACCTGGAAGCAGCGCACAGAGAGAGAGAGAGAGCGCGCGAGAGCGCGGCGCGAGACAGAACGCGAGTTCTCTCAGGGTTTTTTTGTTGTGGCTAAATTTATTTTTCGAAGTGGACAAAAATGGGTTTTATTCGTTTTCTAGTCGCCAAATTTCGAAAAGAATTTTAAAAACTCTTTAAAAATTGCCATATTTCTCTTTGGGGTTCTACCATAGTAGCCAAAAAATGTGAAGGATGCTTAAACGTTTCTTACTTTCTTATTTTGTGTGTAGCCAGATTTGGCTAAACTTCCGTATGGATGATCGCCACTTCAGCCACATGAGGAAAATGCCAAAAAAAAAGAAAAACCCTGACGCGAGACGTAGAAGACGACAGAAACGCGTTGCAAGGGAAGGGGGAAAACGTGTGAAGACGACGATGGATTGGCAGCGCAATAGCGTAGCAGTCAAGCAGAGTGGCAGCGGCTTCTCCGGTTTGTCGCAGACGATGTTGCGGTTGACCGTCGTTGGCGTTTATAAGGATCGTAGAGGCCACAGCAGTCTCGCCAACATAGAATACTAGATTTGTTGTTCTATATTTGGTGCTTTGTTTCTTCTTTGATTATCCGATCTCACAACAAAGGAAGGAAGGAAGGAAGGAAAGGACGGAACAACATTGCCGCCTTGATTACCACTCGCGGTGCGGCGGCGTTCGTCATTTTCATCAAAAGAAAGAAGCTTCTTCTTCTTCTTTTGTTGTTGCGTGGAAAGCACAATGACAGACAGTAGGGTTGTCTTGCACAAGCAACCTGGTCGTCTTGTAGTTTTTGCCGCTATTTTGGTGTCTATTTGAGGAATAGATTTTGTGGTTGTTCTCCACGAGTAGATTTTGTTTTTGTATTCGAAGTTCAGGAACCAACTGCTCTCGCAACGAGGGGCTCTCGCGGTCTAAACGAAAGTGATTTTGTCTCGGTACTGCTCTAAAGATCAACCTTCTACCTTTCTGTTGCTTGGTGTTGTTTCTGGCAGCGAGTCACAGATTCTGCTGTTTCTCGGACCTGCTGTTCGTGATAGCAATCAGGTTCGGTTTGAATCGGAAGTGGTTTTGTTGCCAGTTTTGCTAGTAAAGAAGATCGTGAGGAGCATATTGTTGTTGTCACCTGGTGATTGTTTTTCGAGAGATTGAAGATTGCTATTTCCGAAAGAAACGGGAGAAAATAAATTTTGTCAGGGATTGAGCAATGGCTGCCGTTTTAGGTCTCGGAAATAGATGGCTTCTTTTGAATTAGCAGATCCAGATCCTTGTGTTTTTGTGCTGCGCTTTTTATGTGAAGGATGTTCTTTCTGTTCAGGAATTTTTTTTAGAAGGTTACAGAGTTCGATCTGTGAAACAAAGCTGTGCCACAAGTTGTGCGAGGCAGAGAACTTGGACTGGAGGAGGCGAACTTCCGGTGGTAGAAGATCTGCGCCAGTCAAGACCTTTAGAGAGACCGTAGATATAATAAGCTAGATAAGAAGAGGTGCTTGCTGACAAAGATGAGAGGACCGTCTATCTTCGCATGCTTGCCTGGTTTGTCGACGCATTTCATACTCCAAAATTTCGAGAAGAGCCAGAATAATTTTGGTGTTGCAGATGAAGCGCTCTTGCCTCCACCGCCTCCGTCTCAAGAGATTGTTGCATCAGAGGTAAGAAAGAAAGACCGTGTCTTTGTTTTTCTTGTTATAATTAGGAAATAGGTCTAAACACCGAATGACGGGTTGATTTCATGTCGCAATCAACCCAGCCGGATCTCTGTCAAGAGCTTTTGTCGACATTCCTATGTCAGTAAGAAAGAGAGATTCATCTCCAGAGGTGGGAAGACATTGAAGTGAACCCAGCTTGTATTGCTTTGAGAGTTTATTGTGAAGAACATGGCTTAGGGTTTTAATTTTGTTTGAACATTGTGGTCATAATGGGTGTTTATAGGCTTTTGCAACCTGTCAACCAGATGTGTGAACATCTGTGATTGATTTGTTGCTGACTTTGTGGCTGATTTATGTGTAGTGTCCATTGTGACAACTGGCTTGTTGTTGTTGCAAGGTTCTTTGGCTTTCTATATTTCCTCTTTTATGGATATTGGAGAATATGCAGAAGATCTACCTTTCAGCCTCCCCTCCTCTTGAGTGTTTTGTTTTAATTGTGAACCTTTGTTCTGCATAGCACTCTGGTCATGATCGTAGGGGTTTTCATCTGTGTACAGGTTCCAAAGCCTAAACAGTTTGTGACAGATGCAATTACCTTACAAGGAGGACTTACTCTACTCAATGTATGAAACTCCCTTCTTGTGATGTTGAGTTTTTGTGTAGAGACATAATAGTATCTGTAATGCTTATTGATGTGTTGTCACTACATTCATGTCAAGATGTGATGCTTTATTTTACAATGCCAATGCAGCTGAAGTTGACTTGTGAACTTAGGGTATGCTTATTTTGCCTCATAAGTGCTTGTGGTTCTGGTGGCAGGGGCGTGTGAATGGTGCAAGTGTCATGACTGTAGGAAATGCAGACTTGGTTCCTGGAAAGTATGAAGGTAGGACAATGGCCTGAACTCATTAGCTGAACTTGCTGAACTTCTATCAGCACATGATTGTGCTGCTCCTATCAGAAGATACAGTGAGGACAAACGGTGAACTGCTTCAGAGAGTTGTTGGACTGCAGTTTATATGGTTTTGTCTTGGATGCAGTAAAGGAAGATGTTTCTGATTTGCAAGTCTCTTTTGTGCCTTCCTACAGGAGGTTTGAAGCTCTGGGAATGCGCAGTTGACCTTGTTGAGACACTTCGGCGAGAAATTCAGGATGGACAACTGTCATTTCGGGGGAAGCGTGTTCTTGAGGTATAATATATCCAGGACTGAAATTTTATGTTAGGTTTGATATCTGCATTGTGGCAGTGTGGAATAGTTTGGAAATGATATCTTTCAGGTTGCTTGTTGATATAATGGTGGATTCACAACATGAAACATTGTTTTTTTGGCTGACAATTGTGGTCTATTGATGCACTTGTGGTGATCCTTACTTTTCCCAATGGGTGTTGTGGTGTTTCTTTTGAACAGCTTGGTTGTGGTCATGGTCTACCTGGCATACTTGCTTGCATAAAGGTGAGTAGGTGTGACTTGTATCACTCATGTTGTGTCTGAGGGCTTGCATTGATTTTGTCCTTGAGGTCTGTTTTATTGGGCTTGACAGCTGGTGGTCTAGTTTGTCTCAGTTAGTTTCATGTCAAGCTTTGCATAACAGGTCAATCTCTGATGATTTGGCACCTATTGTTACAGGGGGCAACCAGTGTGGACTTTCAGGACTTCAATGCTGAAGTGTTGAGAAGCCTTACAATACATAATGTTAATGTAAATTTGGAGCAGGCTCGAAGTCGGCTAGCAAAGGTTACATCTGATGGGACCACACAAAGCAAGGGACTAAGTATAGCACCTGATGTTCATTATTATGCTGGAGACTGGGGGGATGTACATAAAGTCCTGTCAGTGGTGCCATTAGGTTCACCACAGAATGGGAATGCTGTGAATGCCTTCAACTTCACATTCACTGAGAGTGATCTGCTTGCCACTGAGCAAGAAAGTGACATGGGTGATGTTATCAGCCGGGTGTCAAGGAACCGTGCAGGTAGAAGAATGTCTGGTAGTCGTGCTTGTGAAAGGGGCAACAGTGATAGTGCTCAAGAGGGGGGTTATGACATCATACTAATGTCTGACACAGTGTATTCAATGGCATCACTGCCCAAACTTTATGGACTGATCAAGAAGGTACTGCTTAAATTTTCACTTGGTCCTTTGTTTTCTGCACATTTCCATTAACCCTGAACAACACATCTCTAGAATGCAATTGTAGAGCACACCCCAGTTAATCTACTCCTAAGATGGGAATTATTGCCTTAAAACAGTGCCTACGACCTCCTTATGGAGTCTTGTATATGGCGGGCAAGAAACATTACATTGGAGGAGGAGGAACAAGGCAATTTAAGCACATGGTGGAAGAAGATGGTAAGCTCCCACATGGATATTTATTCAGCTGAATCTAGTCTCAAGAGATTTATTCCTCTCTTTGTTATGCTTCTTTTGATAGAGGTAGAAGCATTCATTTGGCCTGATAGTATGTTGTGCACACCTGTGTTTGGATTTTTCATTTGTTAGGCAATGGGTGCTCATTGGTGGAAATTATGTGGTCTTCTTCTGGCAGGTGTCATGGGAGCACATCTGGTGGCAGACTTTGCAGATGGTTCCTCAAATGTCCATGAAGTATGGAAGTTTTTCTTTAAGTAGGAGGTGAAGGCTGCTTAGTAGATAGTTACAACCCTTGCTACTTTGACAAAGCAAGGTGAAGTAACCAGATTGTAGTGATCAGGGAGGTTGCCACTTAACTGTGATAACTATTCCAAGCGGTTTCTCATCCTCAAAAACTAGGAGATCAAATTTTTGATGGAGATTGGGGTCAGGATGTGTAAAATATTTTGGTGGTCACTACATTCATTATCCCAGAGAGTATAGTTTCACACAGAGTGCACTGTACTCAGGGGGAATTATTTGAATTGCCTGACAGCTATTTTGACTTCTGCTGTAAGTGCAAAAGTTAAAATGATACAAAGCCTCATGCAACTCTGTTCAAGCTTTTCTGTAATCAAGTATCACAAAGGTGTTTCATACATTGATAATAGAAAGAACCACATTGCAAATGAAATTAACGGCGATTTATGGTGATTTGTGGTTGAAGTTGTTTGGATTAACTTTATAAGGTTCAATGCCAAAATCCTCAGTCTGTCCTGCTGGGAAGGTGTCTGTGAGGAAGCTTAGAGTTGCTCAGTGAAGAATACATGGAGCTTTCCCAGCAGTGCTATTGAAGGGCATTGTCTGGAACCATTTTCAGTACCATTTTATTGAAGTCTGCTTCCAAGCAAATGAATCAGGTGTTTTTTGCATCTAGTGTAATGCAAGGTGATTTGCAGATTTTGCTTTTGCTGCCATTGTATTTGTTTTCTTGTTATTTATTGTCATTAATTGATGGGATGGTGAGAGTTACACACTGCTTCCTTGCACCAGTGGTTGCTTAGTGCTTCAAGTACTTCACTGGAACATGCTATCCTTTCTCTGAGGTATGTAGTATGTACCCCAGTGTTGTTTCAACACTAAGTAACTATGGATGCAGGCAAAAGCCATTACCACAAAAGCAGTTGAAAGCCTCATCATCCATCTGTGCAATTCCCAGAATTTTGCATTGACCACAGCACATTCTACTTTCTCTTCTGAGGTGTGTAACAACCAGCAAAGCCTTGAAGGTTTTGTCTGGAAAGAAATGGTAAGAGTTCTTGTAGTTCATTACTCTTCCACCTTCTTATGTTTCCTTTCCTTCTCTTCTCTCAATTTAAAGAATCCAGTTCTGGTGTAAGCCCATCAGTCAAAATGTAAGCTTTCAACACAAACGACAAGAAATTGATTTTAGCAGAGATTGCAGTTGTATTTTGGGGGAATTATTGGGATTTTACAAAAATTGCAAATTATGAAGATTACCTATAGATTTTCTACTGACACACGGTGAAGTAAAAAAAACTCTCATACAAAAATAGCCATCCCACCAGTCTGCAACCTAACCTAATGGATTACCGCTTTGCCTGGTTTATTGTGGGTGGGAATATAAACATGAATTTTTGATAACATGAAATCTAATTCTCTTGTTGTCATACCTTGACAACTGATCTATGAGAGTTTTGTGGCTTTTTCCGTGACTTAATCAAACTGCAACTTCAAAGAGAATGGCCTCCTCCCTATGGTGAAACAAAGGGTAGGTAGAGGAAGGTGAAGAAGTCAGGCAATGTGCTTTCAGAAGCTAGAAAGCAACAAAAAGAGAACCAAAGGAAGTCAGTCAGTAATCAACATGTGGAACTACCAGGTTTTCAATCCACGAAGTTAATTAACAATGGATTAGCAAAAAAGTCTTGCCAAATATGCTAATTACTACTAGGGATAATCTACAAAGTTTTGCCAATGATGCTAATTAGTGCTCTGTGTAAACAACCAAGTCTTGCCAGTATGCCTAGATAGGTACAAGCAAAATCTCACACATGACAAACAATCGTGCAGTCCTTAACGGATACTCAGGATCCATGTCAGAATCAACCCAACTTGAAAAATTTGGGAATTTTTGAGAACTTGCAACTTTTCATCCTAGAGAGGGCAGCAACATGAGTGGGACTGTTCCCAATGACATAACTTCTTTCCTTTATCTTTGCAAGTTACAGTGGATTATCTACACAGAAATTTAAGAGGCAAATGATGAATTAGACAAATCTTGTGTATCAATAAGCTTAGTGATACACAAGACTTGTCTAACTCATGTTGTGAATGAATTAGCTTATTGATACACAATATTCCAGTCAACTTTCAGCAGAAAGAATTTCCAGCAAATTTCCAACAAGAAGCAGGAAGCAAATTTGTAATTTTCAGAATATACAAGCAAAAACAAAGGTGCATATAGGGGTACAAAATCATTTACTGCCTGGTCTCAATGACATGTTCGGAGGCTACAAGCACCAGCTGAATCTCCTCATGTCTAGAAATTGCAATCTGCAATACATTTACCACTTCACAGCTAGGGGGAAATAAAGTAAAATCCCAACAGACAGATGACTTCTGGAAAAGAAGTGCCAAGCCATTTCCTCCACCAGACTTTGTCAAGGAACTAAAAGAGCTAATGAGAGACAAGGCTCTCGTAAATCAATGGTAAATACACTGATCAATGCACATGCACATTGAGTTGATCTAGTCTTTGTGCAATTGACTAATAACCTAAGAAGAGTTTCCAATGCTTTCAGGCTACCACAAATGCAAACCCACATCCTGCTAACAAATAGTAGACCCTTTTGGCCAGAAGTAAATCACAAAACTGGAAGAAAAAAAAACTTAGTTATCTGTGAACCTCTCCTTTGTGATACAAATGCCACATTTACCATGCTGGAAATGGCATCAACTTGATTCTAATGCATTGCAATCGGGGTACTATCATCTAGCTTCTGTGCTGTTGGAAATCATCTACAGAACTCCCATCAGTGTAACATCCAAAAAACAGAACCAAAATTTTGCATCAGCATTCTAATTGAACATGGCAATACTAAAGAAAAATGTTGTTTACTATTCTCACTCTCATTAACCTCCCAATCTCAGGAAACTAGGAAACCTAGTGAAATACAACAAACCAAAGAAGATGAGACAAGGTCAAGGTATTCCCCTAAATGTTTAATAGCCCGTCCACCCTGAAAAAATTTCCTGATTACAACACCAATATTGTGCCTTTTTTTGAGTTCACTGTAAATTCAACCTTGTGAAATACATCACCAAAGAAGATGAGACAAGGTCAAGGGATTTCCCTAAATGTTGAATAGCTCCACCCTGAAAAATTCCTGGTTGCAACACTAATTTTAGCCTTTCTTGAGTCCTGGACTACCCATAAGAAAGCAGATGTATGTTAGCAACCACTATATACATTTGAGCACACTAAACAGCTCACCTCAATGATAGCAAAGGTAGGAGAACAAGTTGCTTTGTTCCTGGAGGGCAATGTGTTTGATGTTAGTGAAAGAGGGCAAGTCCCGCTTTGAGACTGAATACTACACACATTGTACAGGTAAATAAGGGAGATGAGCAGTGCCTACACCCCCAGCTCCCCGAGCTCATTTGAGAGCTTGGATTGTAATCCATCCAAACCTGTGGCAAACATGAAACAGTTCCTTGACCAATATTAGTGAGAGTCCCCATTAAAAAGGTAAGAAGGGAATTAGGATAAATACTACAGAAGTTTCCTTGTTGGCATAGATAAGGTTGAAAACCTTACGTACATCTGCAGCACATTTTCTCACCTGACAGAACTGCATTCAAGGCAGGGTTGGGAATGTGTAGCCCCACAATCCGGCGACCATCAGATGTTGTCTCCAACCGAACTACCCGTAACCTTTTGTGACTTGCCCGTGCCTGCCAAATCAAATTACTCCCTCTTCAGCAAAAGTTCAGCCACACTCACATACTGCCTGCATGTGTGAATCCTTGACCTTTGCCATCCTGCTTTGGAACTGTGAAAACAGTCAATGCACAGGTGCAACCCTAGTATGCTATCCAAGTTCAATTTCAGCTGATAAATTATGCCCTTCCTTTCCCAATAGTATCTCTAAATATTACTTGACAACTACAAACATTTGTTTTGTTACCCTAGGTACAGAAATTTTCAATGACGAATAGAGATGCAAAGAAACCGATTCTCTCAATAGGCACAGGAGTGGATATGAACCAACCTGCTTGGAGAGAGCTTTCTCAACAGTTCCCCACACTGGCAGAATCAAACCTCCCAAGATATTCATCTGCTGTACTCTTCGACCCACTGTACAAACTGTCCCTACTTTACATTTTGGGCCATGCATGCACTGAAACCAAAAAAACCCAATTTTCACAGCCATTATGAATCTGAAGAGGTGACTGTTTGGCAGACAAACACTACACAATCAGCCTACACTTCTAGAAATAAATTCATCCACAAAACATGACCCAGATGCTGTTAATCCAAGAAATGGCAGACCAATGTAGCAACATGATACATACATCACATTAGTTGAATATGCCCATAAAGCTGCAAGCATGTAGATGATACCTATGCCCCATGAAGTTACATTTAGGATCAAGAGAGGGTGCTTGTTACCTGATCTGCTGAAATGTTGTAGTCTTCTAGCCACCCAAGTTTAGATTGTTCTGGTGACAATACCTTGCTGTATTTGCTGCGAAGTTCTGTTAATAGCATATCTCTGGCATGACAACATCCAACCCCCTATCAGCACAACTTAATAGGATGTTCAGGAAGGTGAGGTTTGAAGTCCACACCTGTAAAATACATCAATAACAATCTGATAAGAGAGGACACAGAAAAACATACTCAAAGTCACCTCATAGAAAACCAAAACCCACTACCCCATATTTAGTCTCTCTATGCTTATGCCGCAGTAACACAGATTGCCACAAAAGAGATAAAAAAACAACACAATATTGACACTTGTTCAGACAAAGCAAAAGTTTCTTCACGAGGCAATGGACCTTGGAGCCTCTCCACTGGCTGGCCGAAAGATTCTGAAAGCTGTTGGATTTGTTCCAGACCTGCATGATTTGATGACAAACACTATATGAAAACATAATTTCTTCTGCTTATCCTAAACAAGAAAGCTGCATTGGATGGCCCTTGAAGGGGAACAATATAGCTGATGTAAATTGGATAGCATGTGCCTAGCATTCAGATCAAGGGGTGAAGTCTTGTCACCTTTCAATTGCAAGTAGATAGTGTGTTCTGCCAAGCCATTCTCGTCTAGATCGATAGAATCCATTGTCCAGGGTGCCTTCTCCCTCAGAATGTTGGTCCCAGATTTGACTGGCAGCCTGGGCAACATAAATAAAACCCAGCAATCCTTGTAAAGACCCAAAGCAGCTTTTATAGAGGACAGGTTGATGGGCTGAAAGGAGTCTGAATAGAAAAGAATGGAAACTGGCAACTGGCATTGCAACACCTGCATATGAGTGGTTTGTTGGCTTCATAAGACATGATTATTCAGAGGTAAACTCAAGGTCCTTGAGGACACTGGCTAGAGCATTTCAAATAATTTGGCAGCATGTTATGGCTGGTATTACCTCCCAAGCAAGCCCTCGATCAATCTTTAACACATAGAGTGTGGTTGGCGCTCCAGACATAGCATCCACATGCACAGTCTGCTCAGCAAACATAAAACCGTGCTGTCAGCTGTGATAAATATGCTTTTGCAGGCCATAAATATATACTCAGGGATATTTGTATAGCAATTGTCTAGTTATCAGAAAGAAGCTGGGACAACAAACGGAGATCAAGAGAATTGTGATTAACAATTCTCCACTGCAGCAACCATCGACTGCCTTCAACCAAGACACAATGAAGACAAACAGAGTCCACACTACTGCACTGCTGTCATTGAACATGTGGCACATTCAGAAGCAGGCAAACAAGGTGTTTCAGAGTTGTGGCTTTTGTAGATCAAGAGTGTACCTTAGGAGACTCTTGTAGCTCAATGAGGCTAGCTTTGATATCCACTATGCCAGAGTCAAAATGCCCCTCCTTGCGAGCATCTCGTATTAACTCATCAAAAATACTGACAAAGAACTCAAAAACCCTGATTACAACAGCATGGCAAGTGATTGTATCAGTTCTGATTTCAACCTCTCTTGAACTATGTACAAGTGTAATGAACTAAGCTAGCAACAAAGCATCTCTGAACATAATTGACAGCACCCAAGAATATGTCAAATGCAGCTCTCTCATACAATATACCAAGGACAAACTCAGAGGGAAGGGTGCATCTATAGCTTCCTCAGATCACCACTGTCAGATTCACACAAAGGTAGAGCAATCAAAACTATCTGCCAAGTTAATCTGTGGTAAAAAGTGCATTAGAAATGCAATGTAAAGGAGTACCGATTCTGTAGGTCAGGTGGTAGCCCAAGAGCCCTATTAAGGAATCGTGCTACATCATGTGTATCAGCTTCGGCAATCCTTCCTGAAGGCTTTGTAACTGACTTCCCTGAATTGCCATGATGAGCTACTGCAGTATTTGACCACCAGAAGGCACAATATTAGTGTGGTATATATTCCATATACAAGAGTCTCCTCAGAGTGAACAAGGGGCATCTTTACTTCCAAAACAGAATGTCTAACAAAGAAATTATCAGTTGTTGAAATCACAGGCAATTTACGAAGGAAATGGTTATTCTGGCACTTACATCCAACAGCATCACGAATTATTCCAACAGTTATAAGAGCCTGTCTACAATGATGGAAGAACTCCCTAGATCTGGACAAATCTCCATCCTGACAGCCAGGGGGTGCTACTAATGGTTCAGCCTGCACATAGAAACAAGCTCATTGTGAATGGCCCTCTCCTAGCAACATCTACAAAGAGCCATGTCAATATTGCAGTACTTCCCAATTGAAAAATGTCTGTAATTGCATGAACCCTAAACCCAACAACAACTGACCCCCATCACATCCCTATAGAAGATTACCAGAAATAAACACACCTGTTCCATGATGGCTTTATACATGTTGGCCAGTGCCTTCTTACCATACGCACTATCATAGTTGTATGCACTTAGAGAAGGACCAGCCCTGTCACCAAAACATGTGGGCTTGGGTTAGAAGCCAGTGATATATCCTCTGGCCTTTCTATCTGCTTTACAAATGTGCAATCATGTAAACTGCTGAAACTGTGACTTGAAAAAATGATGTGCTCATATTATGGGGGGGCAATAACCTGCGATCGCCCTGTGTCAGTGCCCCTAAAGTCTCCAAGCGTTTAGCAACAATAGATGCAAATCTTCGTTCACCACCCAAGTTTGTAAAGAGCAATCTGCAGCAAAAATATCAAGCACAGAAAATTTAGCTTTGACTGATTTATGAGTAGAAGAATGACAGTTCAGAGAGCTTGAATATCTTGAACCCTTCAACAACATACATGACAAACAAAAAAGTAGTAAATTATGACTCCCTAGTTATTCTACACTAGATGCTTGTTAAAGCTGTCAAAATCCAGACCACCCACTAAAGGGAATCCATGCTCAGCAATAGCACAGCCAAGCTGAAACTGAAGTCAAGGGACTATCAAGTGAATGTAACTATTCCTGGATGGCAGACCATCAGCTATGTATTCTGCTTGGATAGTTCAGAGAAACACTCAAATATTCAACAGCACCAAATTTATTCCAGATTAGCTCTTTGAACATAACTCCACAAATAACATTCTAGTGTGTACAACACAAATAATAAGATTAGCAAGCATGTAACATACCGATACTGAGGTGCAGATGCTTGGTTGGAGCGATGGGTCCTTCCAAATTGTTGTATAGCACGATCAGCACTCCATGGAAGCTCCAATGTTATATGGACTCTTCTCCTCTATAATAATATACAGGTACCGAACAAGTATGACAAAATCAGTTCACGTCCAGCACTTCAGGATCTGGAAACAGAGACAAGGCAGCTTTCTGCACCAGAAGCTTGAGCAAGATCTCACATTCCATTAACAGCAGCAGAATTGAGAAATGATCTGACAGAAGGGTTATAGATATTCCAGATATGAGAACATAATAGCAACCAATCACCAAATTCCAAACACCAAACCCTGCCCTAAAAGAAAAGATAAAACAAGAACACAAGACAGTCATGTTCAGGGACCTTCAACAGCAATACCTATGGTATTGACCCCAAGCATACCATCCCCAATGATGGCATCAGTTCTGGGCAATGGGTGGAGGTTAATGTTTGACATTAACCAACATGCTGAGTTTCTGTCCCAAAGTAAGCAGTAATGGGGAAACTCAGCCATACTGCAGCTAGCTCAACCATACCCAAAAGAGAATGAGAGACTAAGAGACCCCAAGACTAAAGAGGAATACAAAAACAAAGAGAAAGGGGAAAAAACACTTGGACTTTCTGTTGCTAGACTTTATCCAAAAGTTCAAGAAGGCAAAAGTTGGGAAAGGCCCTGGTAAGAGAAATCAAGAAAGTCATGCTTTCACATGGGAAGTAATTGAAAAATAGAGGTAAACCTTATTAAGGACACGCCTATCTGCTTGCAGTGACACACCAGCTGAGGCTGCTTCCGATATAACTGCTACATTTTTCTTTCCATTCATAAACTGCTGTTTTTCATGCATATTGATCATCTCCAGTGTTACATCCTTCCTGCATTCCAAAGCAGGAGTTGGGATCCATTGTGATAACGCTGCAATGCTTCTTTCTAGTGACATGGACTGACCATAGTGACAAACCAGAACAGCCAGGGAGAACCAGATTTCATAGAACATCCACTAGTGAGTAACAAGCACAGACCGCATGCACTATGGTTTAAAGATAGTTCCTCTGAGAGTTGTTCTCACAATTTTCAAGCAAAGAGTGCTCTTACGTGTTACGAGCTTGGTAAACAACACCCTTTCCATTTGCGGCCCGTATCAGCATCCCCCTTCTCCCTGTCATTTCTGCGACACAATCGGGGCCACCCAACTGTGCACAGCCATGGAACCCCATAAAATAAACTATTGCTCCCCAGGGAATTCACAGAGTTCACAACATAGCCTCAACAGAGAGAGAACCCCAAACCTCCACATTGTATGGACAATGCTATTCTGAACAATGCCATTAGGTTCATAGCCTAGCAAATACAGCACCTGTCACCCAGGAAACTCATAGTAGGAAGAGTCAATGACTTTAACCTGGTCAATGATGTCATCCAGTGGATTGTTGGGTAGGTCTAATTTTCGAATAGTGTCCAACATCATTGTCTTCCTTTGTTTAGCAGCCTCAAACCTGTGCAGATCCATATATCAGTTCACACAACCACATACACTGCTGCTAGCTGTTAATGCATATGACAGTTTCGACAATGAAAGGATCTAGATTAATAAGACATGAACAAACAGACAACAAAATAAAAGCATGGCACAATAGTTGTGTATACTATGGACACAACAAGGACACGTTTAATGCAGAATCTACTTAGTGATGACTTGGCCAGAATATTTCAAGAGGCAAGCATATGCTGGCCTTGCTCTGCATCATGTACAAACACAGTTCAGCAGAATTATGCATTCATCGGCAGATCCAACAAGATGGAGGAGATTACAATCCATACCTTCGACCCATTTCAGCAATATAGTGACGACGTTCCACTTGGTAGTCACTCGTTTTTTCACCACATTCAGAGCACAACCAATCACCAACCGGCTTCTCAAGCATGGGAGGTATAAGACATGCTGAATGTTGTCTGCTGCCACAATGAGAACACTCCAATAACGCTTCTGATTTCTGCAAGGCATTCAACCATGTGGGACATTCAAGACTCGCTCCTACTAGTACCGAAACTAAAGGAGGGTCAAACCTAAAACATGACCATAAGGACCTTTGGATTCAACATCCATGAACCATCTATCTTCTGCACTTTGTACAGAATGTAGCATATGACAGTCCATGCTGCCCTCCTGTTTATGGTTCCTACTCAACACAAGACACAAGAACGACAAAGAGAGCTACAACTTAAAGTAGCCTTTAGGAATACAGGGAGTGAATACTCACATCTTCAAGATTGCAGACATCACATTTCATGGACTCTTCTTCACTTTCTGCTGACTCGACATCTGATTCAGCTGCATAAGCAAACAACCATCACAGATTTTGCATGAGATGGTAGCCCATCAGTGAATGGAGAAATGGCAGTTGAGAGAAAGCTGAGAAGTGGAAAACTCCATGAGTGTAAGGAACATTGGGGACAGCATAGTACCAACAAAAAAATAAAAATCAAGAGAGTTGCAAGTGCTATCATACACTAAGGAGCTTCAATGAATCACAGGAGACATAAAACCTTCACAACCAGCAATAAGAACAGGCATTCAATATACAGATAAGTTGCAGATATAGATGAAATCCAACAAAATCAACAGATCAACAAATCAGCAATAAATCAGCAGGTGTGGAAAGCAGCCAACCCACATATAAGGAGAAGAGCAAAAAGAAAGGAAAAAAAAAAAAAAAACTGAATTTTGCTGGCCAAACCCAAAAGAGCATTCCTGGATGGATTTGAACTCCAAACATTTTACAATAGCAGAGATGGAGACACCACCACCAGACAATCAAGAAAACAGCCTGGTACAAACCTTGCACATGTCTGGGCTCTGAAGGAAGAGGATAATGATCCTCAACAAGCTTCAGCAGCAACTCCCTTGGCCCTGATACAAAATCATCAAGTTCAACTCCCTGTGGGCAAAGAACATCAACCCAAAAAAAGTTACATATCTATGAGGTTGCAGAGAAAACTCCCCAATAATGCTAAGAAGGTAAGCATTGTGTCACTTCCAGCCAAACCCAAACAAAGCAAGACAAGAATGAGTGACATCATAACCTTGTGTCCTTCAAAAAGCATCAGAAACCATCATGGACAGTGGTGAGCTGCCATTACATCCCCACTGACTTCATAAGCTCCCAAAAGCAGGTGTCAATAAGAGCACAACAATCTGCTCTAAAATATTGGGCAAACAATGATAGAAAAACCTTTTTCCTGGGTTTCTGTCACATTTCTGAAAGCAGCAAGACTCAGTCATGACCTTGGCTAGTACAAGAGGGAGTTACGATGTGACCACAATACATCACAACATTATTGGCTTCCTAATCCTGGGACAAAAGACACTGTAGAATGATGTAGACAACAATCCACAGCAATTTGACGTGAACTCACTGTGAATCTAAGTGAGCAAACCTGAAACTAAGTGTTTCTGATTCATGGACCAAATGACAACTTTTATGTATTCATTGCACTACCAGTGGGAAAAAAAGAGATTTACATATTTATTGACAGCTTCTTCTGTGCGCGCTTCACCTGTGCTCTGGAGGCCTATCACCACACATTTCCCTTCTTCAAGGGCCTGTTTTGCCAGTCGCACTGCTGCAGGCACCTTGGCAGACATGCACATGTGTCGAAAAAAGCGCTGGCACCACCAGTTTCACAATGTCACTATACAGAAGTGATTAGACATTAGATCTCACAATAAAAGACTCTGTAACTCAATGATGCAGAGTGTCTTGTATAGACAAACCCATTGAGGAGACACTGGTGTGTATGGCTAATAGAAACTGGGGGGACAGCAATTTGGTACAACATTTCAGGAAACTACTTACATCCCAGAATTTGTCTCTCTACAGACAAGATTTCTACAATAGAGAAGAAATGGATTGCACAAATGGGCAATGCTGTAACACCTGATGATTTGCCCAATACAGCCGCCAAAGCTGATTCTGACTTGGTTTTTTTTCTTGTAGTGCATCCAAGGCACACATGAGCTCTGTACGCAAAGCACTCCAAAAATAGCATGCCTTATAGTACATGCCCTGCAACACGGGAAGCACTGTTAAAATGGGCATGCCTATCTAATCTGGTCAATGACGATTTGAGATATGCTGCCCACAACACACAAGTTGAATACAAAAACAAGGCCTGTGACCCAACCTGCATCTTTGACTCCAGAGGTACTTCACCAATGGAAAACTCAGCACCCTTGAAACTAAGTGTGCGGCAGACATACATCCCCCTGTCCACAGAGCCCCCGACAGATCAAAGTCAGGCATTTTGCAGGTACACATGCATACAGGGAAAAAGAAATTATGCAGGCTTGGCTTGATTGTGGCATTTTATTAGCCTCTACTAGAGCATAGCAAATAAGCTCAATGAGGAATATTTTTGTTCAACCTCTTCTGTTCTAGTTGGTATTAACACTCTTGCCAAGACATTGAGGATATGGGAACTGGTTCTCAACCTGGCTTTCATGTCCATGGCAACAAGTTCAAGAGCTCCAACTCCACGTTTTTCCAATGCAGCTTTTGGGTTGGCAGCAGAGGACAAAGAATTCAAAAAGTAAGAAAGCAGATAAGCTGTGAATTTGACATTGCATCACCGTTTCCAAAAAACCAAGACTGTTGTGAAGAGAAGAAGAAGTCCAGGTTTTGGGACACACCAAGAAAAGATGAGAAGTGTGGGAAATCAGTGCCAGCACCCCACAGGCCCAAGCGAGTCATGTAGCCCATGTTGCGTGGTTCTGAAGCTCCAGTAGCTGAACAATAAACCACACGGGCATCTGGCAATTTGTTCTGCCTTGCCAACATCCACAGGGAAGTAACAAACCAATAAGCATGGTCATCATCCAATACATGTCAGAAAGATGAAATCAGGGCTGCTCCCAACAAGGTTCCAGCATACATACACACTTTTGAACATAAGAGGCCACCAGTGGCATCTATCGACATGTATAACAGTCTGGTTAGAAATTAAGATCCGACTTCATGTTTTGCATCTGAACATTCAGAAATTGACTCCTCAAAACCAAAGACACCCACATTATTGCATATGACAAATGGACCCCCCCATCACTTCCATATTATTGAGCTTATTGCAGCTGATGTTAGTGAAAGAAACTGGATATTTGAGTACTACATCACGAAACTGTTTCAGTGTGCTGGAAGTTGCACCTGAAGTTCAAGTACTGCTTCACCAGTTCGTGTGGATTGCCCTCCTCCTTCAGGTACCAAGTTTTTGGCTTTGTGACACTGCCACAGACATGCCTAGAGATGTCAGTTCCCAGCAAAGAGTAACCATCTTTCTGTGCACCAAATGGCTTACATCCACAATAGGAGACAAGAGCACTTAGATCTTCATGACAATCATGAACCCTGACCTATCAACCATCAGTAGCAAACATGAATATAGAAGGTAAGTGTAACGGACCTCATCAAATACTATAAGCCCATCAAATTCTGGACCACACCACTGCACCAGCTGCTGCAGACGTGATCTCCCCTTCTCCGATGAAGCAATCAGGCTACTGTACGTGAGAAATAGCACCCCATCCTTGACATTGACTGCTTTGGAGTCAAGCTTTGCATATGGTAGCTTGTTAAGTGGGTGCACTGGACATGGTCACCATGCAACCAGTCACAAAGCATGCAACAGCTTTTATGGCACCTGCAGACGACTTGAAGACTGTTTGCAAACTACTCTCAAGATGGGACTCTCAACACTGCATTACCATAATTTTTCATTAAAAAACAATAGAGCTATGATCATGGTGTCTCAATAAGGAGCTCTAGGCAACTCCACTCTGAAAGTAACACACCTGCATGGTGGACACACACACACAAGCTACTAGAAAATGACAGATGACAACAGCAACAAATGCCCACATACCTTCCACAGGTGGTACACAGTGTGTTGCACCAACATCCTCCAAATCTCTCATTGCATCATATTTGAGATCAGAACCAACAGACAACCATCTGCACTCCACACCATCCAATTGATAACATGCAATATTTCAGAGGTTCCACGGTTGGATACAACACCAAAATATCAACAACAATAAAACAAACTGTAGAATCCATCAAGAAACTCAAACCCTCTTCTACTCACAATGACTTAACTCTGCCCAGTTGCCAATTTTCCCAGATCAAACCAGCAATGGTTCGTCCTTTACCAACTCCAGCTCCATCTCCCAAGAAGAAACCTGCTCTTGTGTGATCCGAAAGAAGCTGCATATGTCTCTGCAGACAATACCCATCAATGGAAACTGTCCATACTTAGCATCAACCATAGGTTGTTCCAGCAACTTCAGGCTTATCCGAAATTTTGTGAGATTTCAGGATCTCCAATCATAACTTAAACTAGAAACTCCTGCAGTAACAATGTTTCAGTTTGTGCACATTTTCAACAAACAGATATTAAATGCAAATATTTTGTGCCAATCCCCCCAAGGCAAATGTGATCCTGGCACAGAATTACTCCTGTTCCATGACTAAGAAAGACAAGTGCACTATACAGGGCAGCCAAAAAAATAGAAATTATATTAGAACTGATGCTGTTAGATCGAGTAGTTACCTGACACGCATAGACAATTGTTTCAAGTTGCAAACATGAGAGACTGCTAAGTGCCTCCATTTGCTCAGCAATTTGGAGCTTGTAGGTTGGTTCAGGAGGCTGCACAGCTGACAAAGATGCTGTTTCAACAATTGGGTCCGGATGAGGAGGCCCCATGGATAACTTTGATGGCCGCTGCACAGATGCCATAGTCACATTAAGCCTTTCTCTTCTTTGGAAGTAGAGAGACACATTGTGATATTCATAATGTGGTTAACTTGATGATAAGGTTATGAATGGGAGGACTCTGCCATGATGCTGGCTAACTACCACGATGCAAAACAGAAGCATGAAGATTTACACAATTCCTCATGCAACATTGATAAGACCATCTTAAGACTGAATGCATCAACCATTACACTTACGTAGTCCGTGAAAGTTTCTCCAGCTGTTCCACCTTCATCCTCTTCCTGCTCCACTTCTAAAGCAACCTGCATGTAATGGCTCATTGTAAGCATGCCAAACTCCACAAACCAGACCCGCAGAAATCCAAACTAAGATGTATTATCCACTCTGCACATGCAGCCGAGGGACTGTTTCACAACTCACCTGCACTACTTAGTCTCGAAGCATCTCAATGCTCCATTGAGACATCCCACCATCCAGTGGCCTAAAGAACATTGACAAAATACCAAAAACTGGATTGTCAATCTCAGAAAAGCTTTCGAGTGGGCAGGAGACTCCTCTGCAAAGTAAGGACTTGGAGACTGACAGCAATCTCAAGACTGAGAAAATGCGTCTGGTTGTTGCATAGGACAAACAGAATTGGACTTATAAGAACAATCAGCTCAAAATTTGCTGCTGTATTCTGATTATTGGGCAATTCGTTCAGGACCAAGAAAGGTAGGATTTAGGGTTTAGGCACAGCATTCTCATTGTGCATGTCCTTCTCTCCAATCATTACACTCCAGAGTTACATTGGCATTCTGAGGTCCTTTACCATACTCAAGATACTGGATGTTTGCTACACCAGATCCCCATCTTAGGCAGGCAGCCCTCTTGATGAGCAACTATACATGCCAACCCTACACAACATCTCTGTGGGATGTCACTGTCTCAGAATTTCCACAAGCTGATGATCTGGTCAACAAATTAGGGTACACCCACTTCTTTGGCTGATCATATCTCGAATCAAAAGCTCCACCAAACCAATCATCCACCTATCTCTGGAAAAGGGTTTCTCTCTGGGAAACACTCTCTGTATGTATATGTGTGCCCAAAACATTCTTCAATTGCCTAATCCCTTTGCAACAGGGTTAGCAATAGGGTTTTGTCTGTATGCTTGCAAGAGCTACCATTCTGTTCAAATCTCTTACAATTTATAATACCCATTTTGCGATGTCCTGTTTTTCAGCAGCCTCTTTTGCATCATCCACAGCAAGCAAGCAAGCAACTACTATGACAAAAAAAAACTGAAAATTCTTCTTCAATTCTCAATTCTGCATGGTAAAGTGCATTGCCAAGTCCTACACACATATACATTGATAGCAAGGATCCCTTGGGAAATGCCCCCAGGTTGCAAACCCTAAACCCTAAACACGAAGATGGCAAAAAAGGCCCGTACCTCGTTAACCTCGTCCATGGGGAAGGCCGATCCTCCTCCTCCTGCAAGCGGATAATGGGTCCAGGAAGGAGGAGGCTCTGCTGCTTCGCTGACACCGAAACCAGATATGTGCGCGTTGTTGGAGGCGACAGAGAACTGCGACAAAGAGCTCATGTACGCGGCCAGCTTCAATGGGTCGACGGCCAGCTCTACACGGCACTGTGGGCACACGAACCGCGTCAAGCCGGGCGGCACATTCAACACTGCACGACAATTGGCACAAGGAAGCTGTATCTTGGAGCTATCGATCCCTCGCGCCACCATTTGGCCACCTCCTCCACTGCCCCCTCCTCCTCCACCTCCTCCTCCTCCTAAACCCCCAAGCTTCTGCTGCTGCAGCTTTTGCATACCCCCAGACTGCTGCTGCTGCTGCTGCTGCTGCCGCTGCTGTTGATGATGCAACGGCGGAACAATCTGCGCCAACTTACACTTAGGACACTGAAAATTCACCACCCCAGACGGCACATTCAGTATCCGCCGACACCCCGCACACTGCACTTGACAAACAGTTCGCATGGAAGGAGGAGGCGACACAGAAGAAACAGAAGCAGAAGCTATTCCTCCTCCTCCTCCTGCTCCTCCTCCTCCCGCTGCTGCAGATCCAGCAGTACCCATCACCTCCACCATCGCTCCTCACGCCACTGCAACAAACCCTCGTCGCCGAAGGCAGCAAACATGCGACGCAACGCAACGCAACTAACAAACCCACAAAGCACGAAAGCGCGCTCGGGCTCGCGGTAAAGAAAGAAGTTACAGTCGGTTAAAACAAACACTTACTTATACGTATGTGTAAAATACGTATAAGTAAGTATTTTAATACGTATTAAAATACGGTATACACTACAGATTCTTCCATGATGATGACCAAAAATGGAAGAATCCCTTTTCACACCATTGCTAGAATTTTTTTGTTTTTCTCCAATTGTGTTAGTGCCTAATATGGTGACAAGTCATCTGCCATTTGTCAGTGTGAAAGCAAAGCCATCAATACCCAAAATGACCCACATGGCAGGACATTATTGGTTTGCAGTTTTTGAACCAAACCTGCTGAGTCACCAAATCACTGCTTATAATCATCCTTGGAAATAAAACCTTTTTTTTTCTTTTCTTTTTTTCATTTTTTTCTTTTCCAAAATTATAAAAAAAATTACAGTTTTATTGTCTTTGCCATTTTTTTGATATTCAATGGTATTACACTCTAATAGCCCAATTCTCAAAATTTATGTAAATTATCTTATGGTCTAAGCTCAAAGCTTTGAATCCAACTGTTGATGTCAAAACTGCAATTTGAGTGTAAAATGAAGAAATTGAGAAATCAAAATGTGGGTGAATTCTCAGGATGCGGAGGACAACCCCATTTGATCAACCAAGGTCTGCAGATCTTGGCAATAGAAAAATTTCTGTAGCGTCTTTGGTAATGCCCTTGGATGGACAAACTACATTAGCAGAATTGAGCTGGTGCTCAACTATCACCGCATGCAGGCTTTCTTTCTAGTAATGCCCTCGTCCTGAGGCGTTACCATACACATAAATACTCTCGGAATTTCTCCTACATACTTATGGTTTAGGGTTTAGGGTTTTAAGATTGAGAGGTGACTCAACAAGAGAAAAATAGGTTTCTAAGATATGATTTCAGATCTGACAACATAACAGCGACAAATCAGCAAGCATGAAAACAGAGGAAACCCAACACTGAAGAAGAGGGGAAAAAAAAAACAAGACCAAAAACCAAGGAGCAATTGTGAATGACATGACAATCATATGCATATTTTGCAAGCAAAATGCATGCATATCTATGAGATCACAGAGAAAAACTCCACAACAAGACACAGCTTTGAAGATCACACAACAAGAAGAAGCAAGATGCACACATATGTATGGAAGCTTGCAGAGAAAATCTCCACAACAACAATTTTCAATTTTGGAAGGTAACATAACAAAGGAGTGTGCAGTCATAAACTTTATGAGAGTCTCTTGTAAGGTATCAGACCATCATCACCTTGTTCAATCACCAATAGCAGTGATGAGCAGCCATGATTAGCTGCCGACTTCATCAGCTACCGAAAGTGGATGTAGATAAGTATAACAGTAAGCAGCGCAAAATTTCAGGCAAACCATTATACAAGATCTGCATTCTGATAAAAGCAAGATGCACACAGCAGAGTCACTAATACATTTGTAGCTACACATGCAGAGTGATCTGCTCAATGTTGTCCTTTGTACTTGATGTTAGCAGACATCGCAAAGATGCTGATTGATCACAGTTGACTGTCAAATGGTGCTCTGAGATTACGTACCAACTGAAGAAAAATAGGTGGCAGATCTTCTTCACAATAGGTCTCTCTTTAGCCCACTGCATCTCCTGCTGCTGGTGTACAGAAGAGGCAACAGCATCTGGATGAGACCACAAATTGAGCCTGCTAGATTGTTTGTCACTGTGGTTTGACTCATAAACCTGCACCACAACCCATGCACCTTTTGCTGATCCAAACCAGCCCACATAGTGAAGGGTTGAACTTCATTTGTGCAACAGACAGAAACATAGTCAGCAGTCAGAAGAAATTGCATTCTCTACTGCTTTCCTCAAAAGTGTGCAATTGCAAAAACAATGAAGGCTTCCAATGGGTTCTGCAATTAAGTTTCTGCAATGAGATTCAATGAAAGCATGGAGCTCAGTGGTTGCTTCCTTCATTACAAAACCATAGAGAATCCTGGCAATATTCATACATATACGCTAACCCAAGGACAAATTCAAAGAGATGTGAAAGGAACAGCATTTTTGCCTGAAGTGTTTGTGCTGTCTGCTTCTTTGTGCTGCTGCTGCTGCTGCTGCTGTAGGGTTCATCTTCTGCACACCATTCTTTTACCTGTTTTCCATTCTCAGGACTACACACATCCTACACAGCAGCAGCAGATAGATTTCTCCTGAAATGAAAAACTGCACATATTTATATGCTGCTGGCAAAACCCATAAACTTGGACATATCCAAAATCTGACCACCACCCATTACATAAAATCTGCATGCTGATGAGTTTCTAAGCATTTCCAGAAGCAATGGGAGAAGACTCCTCAGCAGTCACATACATAAAATTGTTGGCTAGCATTTGAGAGAAATGCACACACTGCCCATACACACCATCAAAAGAGGGTCAGGAAAAGGTCCGAACCATGGAAGCAGCAGCATTCCGGATGTGGAGCAATTCTTTGAAGCTCTTGGAACAACCCATTGAGGACTTTGGAGCAATTCTTCAAACTCTTAGAAATACCCATTGAACTGCAGCAGCATTGCGGACTTTGGAGCAATTCTTCAAACTCTTAGAAATACCCATTGAACTGCAGCAGCATTGCGGACTTTGGAGCAATTCTTCACGCTCTTGGAAAAAACCATTGAGCTGCAGCATTGAGGACTTGAGAGCAATTCTTCAAGAGGAAGACAAGCAGGATGGAATCAGCAAGGACACAATAGAGATCTTACAATGACAGTAGTAGGTTTTACAGTCCTTCGCTATCTCTGCACTTTTCTGCCTCCTCAGAACCCATATGCACACGTCCTCCATTTGCTGCTGCTGCTGCTCTTGCCTGCCTGCTTTGCTTGCTTGCTTGGCTTTGCTTTGCTTCATGACCAAGTCTTCATGCTCTTGTCCTCCTTACTTGCGACTAGGGTTTTTTTTTGAGGATTTTTCTCTTGTCCTCTAGATGGATTCTTCTTCTCCTTCGACATCTTAGCAATTTTCTCTAACTGTTCACGCGATTCTCCTCTCTACCTGCTCTGATGGAAAAACAAAGGAAGATCGCAATCCACCTGCTTCTTCCAAACCCTAGTTGACGCTCTCTCTCTCATGCGGCATAAGTATTCGATCCTGTTTTCGGGAACAGTTTATACTGTGCATCATCATCAGCTGGGAGAGAGAGAGAGAGAGAGAGAAGCGGTGTCTCTTTTGCTGTCTGAAGAAGAAAGGATTGCTGCTGAGCATTTCAAGGCCTGTTTTCTTTGCATATTTTTGCCTTTCTTTTGTTGTTGCAGGGGATTTGGATTTTTTGTAAGGGAAGAAGGTGTTTGCGTCATCATCATCATCATTAAGGAAAACAGAAGAAACTGGGGAGTTTTCAGGATGTTCTTCTCCTTGTTAAGATTACAGACAACAACAACAACAACAAGAGCTTGCGGGAAATCACAGCTTCTTCCTGAGTTCTTCTTCTTCTCTTTATTCACGGTAGTAAGCTCATTCCTTGTCGTCATCGCCGCTGGAGCAAACGGAGAGCAAGCGGCGGCTCCGGTTTGTTTGCCTCCTCCTTTGTTAGAAGAGATTCTACCCGCCGGCGCTACGACTAAGGAAAGCTGCATCTGCCCAGCTGCTATCTATCATCATGAAGAAGCCTTGGCATCCGATGCTCCAATTCTCCGTCCTCGAGTTGCAGAGGTAAAGATCGTATCGCAGATTGCTCCTGCAGAACTTCTTCATCTTGTCTTTTGCTCTAGGTTTTCTCTTTCCCAGGACTGGATTTTGCCACAGCAGTGGAGATGGATGGATCCCACATGTAATTATTTCCTTGCTTTCCATGAACAAAGTAGCATTGTCTGATACTGATGTCAGAACCTCTTGTCTGTTATGGAATCCAAGTGCAATCTGGCAGAGCATAATACCATATGAGAACTCTTGAAAAACTCCAGCTGCAGATGTTGTTGTCATGTTCCTTGCTCTAGAAAAGCTCCCCTGATAGAGTCTGCACGTCAAGGAAGGGAAAAAAAGGAGGATTACTGGGGCTGATGATGTTTGATTGCTGATGAGAAAGGTTCATTGTTGTATGGGCGGTGTATGTAATTGCAGCTGAATGAAACCTCATTGGAAAAGGCTTTGGATCTGGTGCATAGCAGCAATGGAACCTACATTGCAGTTCTGTACTATGCAACTTGGTGCCCTTTCTCAAGAGAGCTGCGGCCCATTTACAATGTGCTTTCCTCGCTCTTCCCTTCAATCCATCATGTGGCTGTTGAGGAGTCCTCTGTCCGGCCAAGGTCAGCTCTTGCTCTATACTATTACCAACACTTTTCAGTGTTAACACACTAGTGGTATTATTGTAGGATAGAAGAAACACGGCGGCAGTGACCCATGGCATCTTGTCGATTTGTGAGCTCCTAGGCACATCAGCCTGAGCAAATAGAATTTTTTTCTCAGAATTTTCCTTGCTGCATTTTTAGTCATGTGAGCCTGACAATATTTTCCTTCTGTTCTTGGTGGTCGGCAGTGTGTTGTCACAGTATGGAGTTCACAGCTTCCCCATCATTTTTGTGCACAATAGGACATCAAGAGTGCGTTATCATGGATCCAGGACTTTAGATGACTTCATTTACTTCTATCAGAATTACACAGGTGAGCAGTCTAAAAATTGAGCCTCTTGCATGAGTTGTGACATGAATTACCACTTGTTATCGTGCTATGTGTAACCCATGATTGGCAGGCAAGGGTTATGGGGATCTTTGGGTAGTTTGGTCATCCAAAGGCTGTAATGTAGGAGTTTTTGAAATCCTTAAGTTTCATGGACAACCAGATTATTGTATCTAAAACTGTTGAAGAATCGACATCATTGAAGAAATGGGGATCTGCATCTTAGGCATACTTGGGTGGCAGACCATGGCATCATTCTTATCGCTCTTCTCAGTAGTTTGAGGCAATCAGTGCAGTAGATGTAATTGCTGCCTTTCTATCTTCCTGATGTTCTCCACATCGTATGTGCAACAAGTTTCTTTGGGCTTTAAAGGTTGCAGGACTTAGGGGAGCATATGTGAGAATGCCCCTTTTAGTCTTGTTTTTCTGATCTAGTGATATTCCAGGAGCTGATGAAGTCAATGGGGTAGAGTTATGGTAGCTTGTTACTGTTGTTCATCATGAAGGTGATGATGGTCAGACTCCTTGTGAGCAATTCTCTCAAGCTTATGACTGCACTCATTGTCATGTTGCACTGTCCAAGTGTTGTTGTGGAGATTTTTCTCTGCAATCTCATAGACATGATTTGCAGAAGCTGACAACAGTTTTGGTTGACATGTACTGCTGGGTTACATCCCTACACACAACATATTTCTCTCTAACCATGTACCTTGCCATGAAACTGCAGGTCTCAAATCCGTATCCGGAGGTCAATCAGTGAAGCGCCCAGATTGTGGCTTTGCGAAGCTGGTGTTCAATGTTAGCAAAAGTGCCAAAGAAGTTTGTCCCTACCCCTGGGCCATCTCTCCACAAAAATGGTTGCAAGATGACACGTATCTCACATTGGCATTGCTGTTCCTCCTCATACGGGTATTATGTTTCTTGCTCCCTATAGTGGCATCTGCATGGAAGCAACGCTAGCACTTGGCAAGAGAATAGTCAATTCTGTTACATCCGTTTTGAGGGTGAAAGTATGCATTGTGATCATTTTGAACTGAGTTTTGCTTAAATCCAGATGATCGATTATGATGCAGAGCAGGCAAAGCTCAAAGTCATTCCCATTCCCCTCAAGATCCCTCCCACTTCAGGTGGAAGTAAGAACCCTCCTACACCTTGTCAATCTAAGTACCTTGGCAGCTTCAACACTGACATCAAAACCTCTATATCCTATACCTCTAAACCCTCTACAACCTCTATAACCTACACATAAGACTTGCCCTTGCAACTAGACCTTAAACCTCATCAGGCTGGGTCCTATTCCAAATCTAGTTGATGCCAAGTTTTCTTAGGTGGAGCCAGGTTTCAGGAGTACGGAAAAGGAGAAAGGTTGGACAAAAATAAAACCTAGAAGGTGAAATGTTGGCTAAGAAACAAACATGAAAGGAATAGATAGAGGCCAAAGAGGGGAGAAAATAAGAGGAAGCGTGAGGAGGTGAAGGGGCCTCTTTAAGCACTAGTTGTTTTTAGGGATTTTTGGAGGTTGCAATAGAAAGGATTAGGCAAATATGAGAACAAGATATAGCAAAAGTTAGATAGGGGAATTGTGGTTGATGAATGAAAGATCTTTGAAGATTTTAAGAATAAAAGGAATTTTAGGAAGGACTTTGAAAAGTTTGAGGGATTAAACCTTTTCTTTCTTATTTGAAGTTTTCAAAATAATACACGAGGAGAAAGACAAGAGAGATGTAGAGCAAAACAAGATGAAGAAAAGATGGATATAAAATGTTGGGTTCTTTACGCAGGCATGAGAGTTTTTCTTTGTTGCAAGTTTGGAAGAAAATAGGAGGAGAGAAAATTATCAAATTTGGGAAAGCTTGTGCTATCTAGATTTTGGAAAAAGAAAATAAAGAGAAGGGGAAAGAGGTTGTGGAAGTGTGGTGCAACATAGGAATAGGTTGTTTACATGTTTATTAATGTTGTGAATTGTAGAATTGTTAGTGTACGTTTTCATTGTTTAGTAAATTAGTTAAACTTTGGTGCAAATGTTGTTGTTGTTGTTGTTTTAATTAGGTTATGTGAAGGGGGAGAGGTGATGAAGGAAGAATTTTAAGGTTAGTAATGACTAATCCAATAGATAAGAAGTATTTCATAAATTTTTAACTGAAGTGTGATGCTACACATAAAAGTTTGAATTTACAACACACATTAATTTTAACTAAGTACCAACAAAATGAATGTGTCATGATTAATAGCGAGGTTGGAGAAGATGGGTTAAACAAATTAAAAATTCATACAAATTGGGTGTGTGTGTGGGTGTTATTATGCTTTAAAATTTAGCATTTTATCAAAGTTATAAGATAACTTGTGTGTGTGTAATGAATGATTAGTGGTGTTTTGTTTGTTTGATTAAAGTTCTTTGTATGTTTGTAATCGTTGAAAGTGAAATGTTTATCAAGCTAAAAGCATGGGTGAAATTTATAAAAAAGCTTGTGATGTGCGCATGAACCTAGTTGACGACCTGTCAAATATTGAAAATATACCCTCACAATGTGGCAACAACCTTTCAAAGTTCAAGATGCTTTACAACTTACAACTATAATTAAAAAACGAAAATCACACAATAAGACCTTGATTTGTTGGGGTTTCTTTGTTGTCAACAACAAACTGCCTATTGATTTTGAAAACCCACTAATTTGTAATGTATATTTTGTAAGTTTCATTAAGCTTTTGGTAACATTTAAAACTAAAGTTCCATTATTAAAAATGAGTTTATTGAATATAGTAAAACAAATGACATTTTTATCATGAACATGTTGATAATGCACATTTTTTCTTAGTTGCTATAAAAAGTATGCAACAAGTGAGAAGGTCATGCCTAAGCTTTTTTAACAAATCATAGTTGGTGATAATGAAAAAAAAAGGCTAGGCTTATTTAATTTGCAATCACCACATTTTTGGGACCAACAAACCTTTACAAAAATGGTGGTGAAACGCAACAAAAGTTTCTTGAGATTTAAATGTTTTTTATAATGTTCACAAAGACCATGAATTTGCATGTGTTAACAAATATTGAATTTGCAACTATTGTATTTGTTAGTTTTGATTTTTAAATGTTTGAAGATGATGTTAATATGTTCATCCTAATCATTAAATATTTGGATGAGGCTTGGAACTATAAGCATGATATTGCGGGGCTACTTGAAATGAATAAAAAAATTGAAAATGTTAAGTGAAAACAATATTAAAGGGATTATTTCGATTTTCACAATTAGAATTGTTCTAGATTATAAGTATTGAACTGAAAATGTATCCATATTCAACATTAATATTTTCATTAAAAAAATTATCCATTTTAAATAGACTTTAATGAGAACTTTATTGTGTCGTAACCCTAGCCTTGGGTTCGCGACCAAAATCAAGGTTTGCAAAGGTGGCGGGCTAAGAATGAGCCCGAGAGTCAAATTTCATGCTTTCGGGAATGTAAAAGAGTGTGAGGGAATGAACCCTCACACCCCTTCAAGTGAACTCCCATTTTGGGAGTTGGAGTCCTAATAGACTCCCAAATCTTCAGAGAGTGATTGTAGGGGTCAAAACTCATTGGATTGAGATGTTTTTTATATCATTGGAAAGTTCTTGGAACTTATGGAACGAGCTTGCATGACCCATTTGGACACTTGAAACACAAACTATGATTAAAAGAAGGGTCGGGAGTCAAATTGTCAATTTGATTCTTAACCACTAAAAGTCGAGAATCGCCCTAATTTCCTTACGTGTAAGTGTCATGCAACATACCGTTGAAAAGTTTTCGATGAAGACTACAACTTTGCTTTAGACCTAATCTTGATCAGAGGTCTGCACACAAAGTTATGGGCCCTCAAAGTTACGGGAGTCCCAAGTTTGATAATTTCGAGACTCCCACTTGGGAATCCTGAGACAAAATGTCATTTGGATGTGGGCCTCATGGAGAGACACATAGTATACTATAAGGGGGAAAGTGGTGGCTTCCCCCAAGTTCGGGCCGTGATGAGTCTTGTGAGTTCGAATCTGCTCGTGGTTCATCCTAACATCAAAAGTGCTCCAATTATGCACTAACCAACTTGTTGTTTGATTTTGTGCAATTATGTGCGAATGATTGAAGTGATTGTCAATCTGCCTAATCCCATCCAGGAGTTCCAGCACACCCCTCTACCCTCGAAGTGCTACGAGCTAAAGAACGTGCCCCAACTTTTTGCTCTTCCATTGTTTTCATCTTAGACTCACATTTGATGCAGATTCATCTTTCACAATTCCATCCAACTTTTGAAGAACATTCTCCATGGTTTGGTAGGACAAAGAAAGGTAAGATGCCATGTCATTTTTTTTGTCAAACTCTAAGTACATACGTTTGAAGTGGTATGGTATCAAGTCCCCTTATAAGTAGATTATATTTCTTGATGGATGAAATTATATGCATCTCACTTATTAAGATGAATGTCATCTTGGTTGTAGTTGACATTCAAGACATCCATGAAAATAAAAACATGACCTGAAATTTGCAAAAATTGTTAGCATTTGTAAATGATTTATCTAATCCTAAGTGACTAATTATATGGAGTATTCATATGAACATTCAAATTGTCCCTCTTTATGTGGTTAATTCAAATTGAACCACCCTAAATGACACAATACATTTTTGTGTTGTATACGAACACTTCTTGATGAAGGAACTAGATTTTTAATTTTTACATCATTGTATAGTTTGGTGGATCTAGGATTAAGTTCAAACTAAGAATGTATGAAATTTCATGTTATTTGGATGTTAGACCTAGCACTTGTTGTTGAATTGAAATACTCATGCAAAACATTATTGTATTTGCATCTATCCTATTATGTTGGGTTTTAGATTGTTCAACATTGTATTTGAAGATATTAGTGTTTTCCTAATCTGGAGTTCCATCTGGAGATGAAGGTTAAATGTGCCTAGTGTGTGAATACAAAATGGTGTATAACAATGATTAGCTTAAATGAACATAACCTTTGAAATTAACATCAATTCAAAAGTTAGTCTTTTAATCCTTCAAATTTGTAGAAACTAATTTGTAACCTTTTGATTTGATGGATTATAGTCTATTTTAAACATTTGCATGAAGACATATTTTCAGACTATGTTTTTGTGCTTTTGTTGTTAGATCAAATTATGCCATGAAAGGTAATGACTTTGTTGCAAAAAAACTAAAAATCAAATTGAAACATGACATTTTGGATTTGCAAAACATGTTATTTTGATCAAAGATTCAACTATTTCTATCAATAGGAGTGTGTGGAGCTTTAATGGAAATCTATTGGTGGTAACATCAAAATCAAACAATTTTACATTTTTTTGTAACAACTTGGTGTAAACTTATGGTCAGGCCTTTGCATGTAAAATACCTAGGCATGGTAAGTAATTGTTGTGTGTTCAGAGAAATAATCTTTTTTTGCACCCATCCATCTATGAACTTTTTTAGTTGTCTGTAACTTTGAAATGATTGTTTGGTTTGAAAATCCCAACATCCACATTGTCCAAAAATGTTTCTTGGCCTATGGTAGCACACCATTGTTTTTTTTATGGTGGTATTGATGCTTTGTTTGTGTTAACACAGGAAATTGAAGTGTAAATTTTGTTATCAAATTTTGGAGCACAAAATCTAGTCTACTTGAGAAACTCGAAGCCATGATTACAAAAATCAAAATCTAGGTTAGTTATTTGTTATGTTATTTCATTCTTTTATACACATTGAAATGGAAGTTCGAAAGCCATAAGGTGTTTAGTTCTTTTCATATTCTTAAATACACAAATCCTTTTGGTGTTCCATATTATTCACAAAAAGCCTTCAATTTTTCAAGGTGTTACATCTAGAAACAGTTATATGTCTTATGGTGTTTTGAATCTACTAAACATATTGGAAGTCCAAAAGGTTTAAGAATCTATATACAAGCACAATACATAGTTTCATTTTTTGAATGTGAAACTTATGATAAAACCCTACCCATTTGTCGTGAAAAGTGTATGACAATTTCAACCACAAAAATTAAGAAACATGTCATACAAAATTTTGTAAACCTAAGGCACATAAAAATAACCATATGGTTTTAAAATATTGTATGGCATTGTCAAAGGTAAGGAATTTTTTTTGGTGTGACTCAAGGTTAAGAAATAAATTTAAGCTTAAAAACATTATCTCTTTAAGGTTAGTTTGAATCTTTTTTTATTTTTCTCTCGATTTTTTTGTTTTCCAAATTTACATCAAATGTTGTTTTTGTGGTTTGTTATGATCATGTGGAGACAAGAAGAAAAGGTAGGTAAAAATCTATTGCATGTCATTGTTGCATTTGTAGATCAATTTCTAAACTTGCATGCATTGTTGGATTTGCTTAAAACCCCCCCTTGTTAACCCCAAATTGGATGGTTTGGTATTTTGGATTTGGTTGAAATTAAAGTACTCACCATCTACATTCTACTAAATACCAACATCCTTGTGATTAAACCTTGTACATGGTTGTGGGTTCAAATAACCACTAGGCCATGTTAAATTTATTTGTGATAATATTGTTTATTTAACTAATCATCCAAACATGGGAATTTCAAGGGTGTTTAATTTTGTTGGGTAAATAATGGGCAATCTTTTGATCTATGTTTTAAATCCCCTTCCAATTACAATAGTTGGAAACAATATACCTTTCAAAAGGTGCCCCTATGGGAATGAACGTACAATAGCCCATGACACATTTCTAGATATTGTTGTAGCTATTGTTTTGGAAAGTGGAGCACATGTTCAAAGGGAGGTCTCCCACCTTTTCCCTCGCCACACCCAATAATGAATGGATATTTTTATTACCAAAAATGGCTTTTGTATTTTGATGGACCTTGTCATTGCTGACTCGATTCGCACAGATATGGTGCAATGAACATTAACAACGACAACACATGTAATGACAACGGTTGCTTAGGAGAAGACATGATTTTACGTTGAACAAACATTAAATGATGACTTCATTCCCCTTGCTATTGAAACGCATGGGTGTTTTCATTTTTGTTTTGATTCATTCCTAATCACTTGTGCACAGACCACTATCGCATGTCATTAGCAATCTTCTTTAATCCCCTTGATGTCCATGTCCCACTATCAACAACATGTGTCCATAAACCTGTAGTGTGCATAAGCCATAACGATTTTTCAATGGGTTGCTGCATTTGGTCAGGGTTTTTCATCTCTTCCACACATCGTAGTTAATGCACTTTTGCCATCAGTTGATTTGTGGCAAATGACTGCTTTTTTTAATCTTAAGTTTTTTTGTTATCGTTGATCATCATTTTGTAGCCTTGGGTTCTATTTGCATAGGGTTTTTTTCTTTTTCTTATTTTTTGTTGATTGTTTGTTTTCATTTTATTTTTTGGGTTGTGCGTGCTCATGCTTTCATTTGCCTTGTACTTTTGACGGATGGGTTCTCGTCCTTGGTTTTTATATACAAAGTTTTTCTTTTTTAAAAAATCATTTAGATCTTTTAAACATTTGGTCATGGTTGGGTTTGAAGTTCATAATTTCATTCATCATCTATTATGCAAAAATGTTTTGGTAACTAATGTTGATTTTGAGAATTATGCATAATAGAAAGTGAAAAGTCGCCCATTGATTAGTAACATGACTTTAATTTGAACTAATTTGAAAATTTTGATGATTGAAGTATGCATTGAATTGTATAATGGATCAAAATAAATATAAAAACTTTTATAGGTGGTTTGTATGTTCCATTGGATACATATTCAAAACATTTACCATATTTTTAAATATTTCAAAAGATTTTTCAACATCTTTCACAACAATTTGGTTTTTGAAAAAAATGTTGGAAAAATTTCAGCATTTACAAAAATAAATTGTGTTGAATCCACCACTGTACTATAATAATTATTTGTTAATTAAGTGTCAAACCAAATAAAGTATTCATTCGAGAAATGCATCTTCAACTTTAGATACCCAAAATGGGGTATTTTTTCATTATCATCTACTTGTTAGATGATGTCAGAAAACTTGAAAGTCACAACACTTGTTAACAACGAGGAGTTGAAAAACATCAAATAAAGTTTTTAATGGAAAGAAAACAAAACCCTTTCTCCTTTGAAATAACTTTAGAAAATTACAACAAAAATGTCATTTTGTTTGGTTAAAAAAAAATGCAATACATGAGAAAAAAATCTCTCTCTTTTTCTCTTTTGAAATGGCTTTTGAAAATTAGGGCATAGTTGTCATTTATTTGCCTTTTTAAAATTAAAAATTATGATACCTAAGGTAGATTGGCCAATGACTAAACACTTAAGGTAGGGTTGCTTGCCGTTTTTCCAAGATGGCCTTGTTGTTTATGGTGTCCAAGGAATAGATGGAACCCTCCCCTTAGTGCATCTATAACACAAAAAATCGACAAAAATGGACTAGAGGCGAGAAAGTTATGATCCCTAAAAATAAGGGGGATCGTTTTTACAAAAAGTTCTTGATAAAACAACTCATAACTTAATTTCGAACCCCTTAAAAAAAATCCTTAAATATTACTCGGTTTCTTTAGAGTTACAAGATGATTTGTAGAGGTTAAGATGGCGATTTCAAAACAGTTTAAATCGCTCAATTTGAACCAAAAGTGAGAAAGTTATGCACTGACAAAGTAGGAGGGGTCAAAATGAAGGAAAATGAAAAAAAAGGCGTTTCGCCATTCGAAAAAAACGTATTATCTTTGCTGCTCTTTTCTTTTGGCTGCTCCTTTGGCTTTGCATTTCAAAGGTGATTTGTGAAGCTCGAGAAGGCGCTCTCACAACATTTTAAATCACTCAAAATGGAGAGGAATTGAGAAAGATCTGCCATATGTTCGGTGATAAGTTAGTGCTCGGTGATGGGCCAGTCTACCCTATATGGGCAAAAATTTCTCTCTCTCTATCTCTCTCTCTCTCTCTCCCTCTCGAGCGCAACCCGATCGAGTGACCTGTTTCGCGTGGTGAAGCAATTGAAGCTCGATTGCAAGCAAGAATTTTTTCGGGGATTCGCGGTTATATGTCTGGAAATTAGAGGTTGTCAGATAGATTTTTTACAAGGAACTTTTTTCCTTTTTTTTTTTTTTTTTT
>Ga0116227_10000947_pt1 | contig 61504 bp, 52 predicted proteins | sample S1TSphgellanicum_FD_89693 | JGI IMG/M metagenome (GOLD analysis project Ga0116227, IMG submission 89693) | Host-associated microbial communities from peat moss isolated from Minnesota, USA - S1T2_Fb - Sphagnum magellanicum MG | ecosystem: Host-associated > Plants > Peat moss > Unclassified... | reverse complement strand
TAATTAGGTTTTTTTTCTTTTTTTTTTTTTTTAAATTTTGTGATGTAGTTTAAGTGGTTATTTTCCTTAATATGTTTTAACCAGATTTGGCTACAGATTAAATATGAAAGTGGAAAAAAAATCAGAATCTTTCTATATTCTTGATTACCTTTTCTTTTTCCCTTCTAAATCTGGTAAATTTGGGTCATTTTTTCCATGAACAATTCCTTTGGATAGGTCGAAATCATATATTTCAGATTGAAATTTGGCGAAATTTCAGCAAAAAAACACAAACTAGTAGTACTGTAGTAATTAACTAATTAAATTTGAAGATTCCATGTCAAAAATTGAATATTCATTCCAAAAGATTTTCTATTTTCCTTCACAAAATTTTTGTCCTTGGAATATATAATTAAAAAAAAACTTTAACTCTTTTTTTTTACAAATTACGTAATTAAAATTTTCAAGCTGCCAAGGTATATTTGTTGAAGATGTGCTTGGCTGAGATTTTTTGAAAAGTAAAAATCAGCCCATCTTACAATTGGCTCAATACAAACAAAAAGTGAAAAAGATATGGTGTCGAAATACAAACTTGATGGGTGCATCAACTATGGCTTTACAAAAATTTCTTTGTATTTAATTTACAAAGATACAACAATAAAAAAAGTTTGCACATGGAATCCTAATTTATTTAAATTCACCCATCATCCAACATTGAATTGTCTTACATCAAATATCCCATATCTTTCCTATTTTTTTAATGAATTGAGCAATTTTGGCAAGGTTGGAAGTGTTAAGTGAAAGATTACAAATGTTCTTTGGACTTTAGAAGCAAAGAATCAATGTGTGAAGATTCAACCTCCTTTGAGTTCTTAAATGTTCATTCACCAACCTATTTACCTTATTGGAACTAAACTCCAAACCTAACTTATTTCTTAGAATTTGAATTGAACTAGTTTAATAGTAATTTCTTTTTCAAAAAATGGGGTTCTCTACATTTTTGGTAGTAGGTATTTAGTTTATTACTACGTAATCTCAAAATACAAGTTTCGAAGAAACCAAAACTAGATTAAATCAATCTAGTTTTATAATTTTATATACCAATCTTAAGGTGGCTTCACACATAGTAGTTTTAGAGGTAGGGCTTGCCACATACCACCCATTCAATGGCCATCATGATGGCAATGGCAATGATGTGTGGCCTTGAAAGATATGTTAGTGGGAATCCATTCACACATAGTGATGGTTGGCTTTATACCAATGTTGTGGCATCCATCATAATGAATTCACATCTACCACTGAACATAATGGCTATTCTTTTATAATTATTTTTGGCATGCCTGGTTCTTTTTTTCCTAATTGCCCCTTTCATTCAACTCTTCTCACCTTGTTATCCTCCCTTCACTTCCCTCATCCCTCCTAAATTTTTCTTTGAGCTCTTTTGCAATGCTTTCCCAATGTTGTTTCACAACAATATTTTGTAGTGCTCTCACTTTGTGCTTTGTTTTTTTATCATCTTTTCACATTGTTTATTTCTTTGTTCTTTCATTTACATTGTTCTTTCTTGTATCTTTCACCACAAGTTTTTATTGCATTTGCTCGCAATGTGAGAATTGACACTCATTATGTTTTACTCATTGTCGCACATCACACAAAAAATAAATTCAAGACCTTGTATTTTGTGCTTTGATTTGTTGTTTCTCTTGGAACACTTGTATAAGTTCATCACCCTTTTTCTACTTTCACTACATTGTTGGTTTCTTTGTGGTGCTTAGGGAATTTATAATTTTCAAGCTTTGGGTTTTTTCTTTGAAAGCTTCCTTTGTATTCTTGATTTTTTATAGCCCATGGATACTCAAATTAACAAGGTTTTTTTCACATTTTGCATTGTAATGTCAAGTGATGTGTTTATAGCCCATGGATACTCAAATTAACAAGGTTTTTCTCACATTTTTGCATTGTAATGTCAAGTGATGTGTTGCAAGAAACGGTTTTGGCAATAAGTGCAAAGTATGCTGAAAGTTCACCTTTCTTCATGACAAATGTCGTTCCATCACCAATCGAACATGAGTCGAAGTTTGTATTCATACTCACCATTGCATCAATTTCATATTTCAATTTCTTTGAATATGTTTTCCAATGAATTAGGTCACTAGGTGAAGCCTAAAAGCATTACTTGGATTTTCAAATTTTTGTTGATAGAGTTTGACAAGGACAAGTGGGTGGAATTTTTTTGCATGAACAAAGTGAATTAGTTTAGTTTTGTAGATCGCCTCAAACCCATTTCATAGAAACAAAACACAACATGTCGCAAAATTGTTATAGAAATTTGCATCTATTGTTCCATTTATAAATTGGTTGAAGGTGCCAATTTTTTAACTTGGCGAATTTTTTATAGTTGAAAAATTTATAGTATCTTTGGTCTTGCATGGTTTTGTTCATGCATTCATTTTTGTATTCAAATATTTGATTACTTGGCCTTAAGGAGAAGCAATGGCAATTGTAATGGATGAATTTAAAGTTTGGTGTGGCTTTCTTAATATGCAAGGTGCCATTCATTGCATGCATATATCAATTGTGAAACCTTCTTCATTTCCTAAATAATATTATTATCACAAGTTAAGGGGTTATAGTATAGTGGCACAATTAATTGTAGATTGTTAAAAAAGGTTTATTGATGTGGGCTTTTTAGGAACTATAAACAATTTGAAGGTGTTGTGCAAATATGTACCATATAGAAATGTTGAACACCATGGTTTGTTTGTAGCTAGCAATACAGCTTCTCAACATGATTTTCCACCATACCTTATGGGCAATAAAAGTTATCCGTCAATTACATGGATCATAGGAAGAAGGGCAACATATTGTTTTGGAACTCTTGCGCAACATGACACACAAGTGGGGTCAATATGTTGGAAAATGCTTTTGGCATTTAAAAAAAAAACTTTCATAAAATTTCTTACCAAAATTGGTTTACATGTGTCTTTTGTGTTTGATGCTTTTACCACTTGTTGTTTGTTACATAATTTGTTACAATTGCAAAGTGAAAATAACATTGATAAACTAATAAAGACATTTGATGTGAAGTTGCAATAAAATCTAGAATTGGAGATGGCACAAAAAAACATTTATACAATAAAAGAACAAATATCATATGCAATTGAGGGGCACAAGCGATTTGGTGAGGTAAAGTGCAAGGAGCTAAACATTTATCTTGGAAGGTAGAGTTATGTCACATAATCACATCAATTATGGCAAATATAAATTCAAATTTTTAGCCTACAAAAAAAATTTATTTATAATTAAATCATCATTGTTGGATTATACTATAAGTCACTTGTGTTTTTTGCATTATTTACAATATTGTATACATTGTTCATTCATTATGCATATTGTTTGTTGTTTTCATAAATACAACCTTATTTTGGAAAGACAATTTCCTTACCTTGATCACCTTTAAATATCACGTTCATGACATCTATAAGGCTTGTAATTGCTTTCACCATGTTCATTTGAATTTCATTTGTGAACTTGTCTTTATTTTTGAAATAGTCTAGTTGATTGTCAAAAATTGACTTTTAGGTTTTTGATTTTTTCCCCTCCATAGCCATCTTCATCTTATTCAAGCATTCTTGCATATGATCAATGAACTTCATTAATAGTGGTGTGCCCCATTTTGTTACTTCAACCATGCTTTTATATGTAAGAGAGTAGCTAAGTTTAATATTGGTGTTACCAACGTTTTGTGATGGATGAATGCAAGTTATAGTGGTTCATTTTTGGTGCCACAATGGCAATTTTTACATGGTGTTTTGTGTTAAATGTTTATGGTGAATAATTTAATTTTAAATACATTAAATGATGATTCATTTTAAACTAACAAATTGATTATGAAAACATTTGCATAATTATTTTTTGAAAATAATACATTCATTAGCAATAGTGGACTTTTGAAATAAAAAATATGGACTGATCAATTGGTTGAATTGTTAAAAAATTCAAAAATTCATATTGAATTTCATTCCAAATTATTTATAGGGATTAAAAATAGGTTGAAAAATGAAATGACAAAGTTAAGCGTGAATTTGTTTTTTTAAAAAAAACCTCAACGAAATGGGAGTTATGAACTTTTGATAGGTCAGAATTGAACCTTGTTTTCAAAAGTCCTTTTGAATTTTTTTATTCTATTTTTTTTTTTGGTGGGGATCTTTCACTATTGATGATAAACACATTTGCATTGGATTTCAAGATTTAGGTTCTCTAACACAATTCATTCTATTGTTTTTTTGTGCACCACATTTTGAGTATGAATTGCAATTGAATATTTTAAGTTTGTGTTTTTACCTCCTTCGTTGGTTAGTTGGTCATTGTAGTTGTCCATGGTGGTGTTAGCTTTTTTTCCTTTTTTGCAATAACTAATTTTGTTTGATGCTATTTATTTCTACATTGAAGGAACCCTCCTTTTGGGCATAACTATTGGTGTTGAATGCTGTTGTTGGCGCTATTTTTGAACGTCATCATTGGTGCTATCATGAAATATTATTGTTGGCATTATTGTTGAGCATGGTGATATGGGTGAAAGCACACTATGGGGGGTTGCTTTGGGCAAGAAAATGAATTATTTTTTTGTTACATTTTGTATTATTTTGGCGATAGTTTTTCTTTGATTTCATTTAGCGTTTTGATAAACATATGAAATGCATTTTGATAAAAAGGCCTCCAACATAATTCTTGTTATTTTTCAAATGAAAGTAAATTTTCAACAAAATGTTTTTTTTCAACACACTTATGCTTGTTTGAGTGAAAAATTATCTAGATATTTTTTGTGAAGTCACCTAAATCAAATTATTCAATTGTAATTGAAATGGTACAATCAACTCATATTCAATATATGATTATGTATTCCATCAAGTTTTGCAATTATTTGAATCATGTAAAAATATATATATCTTCATTTTGCAATATATTATTATTGTTTTATTTTCTCACAAATATATATTTTAATCATTTAATATTAATCCAAAAATGTAGTTTCCTTTGATAATTGCATTTTTTGGTAATTGAATTACCTTTGAGTATAATTTATAAAAAAATCGTTTAATATTAGCTTGGTGGAAGTTAAAATTTGCATTATTTTGAAAAACAATATTTGTGACAACATTTTTGGCCATTGTAGTGTGCTTGCACCCCTATTCTAGTTGAGTGGCATCGTTGGTGATATTATAAAACATTGGTATTGGCACTATTGTTGGACATGGTGATGTTTTTGAATGTCATTGTTGAACATGGCAAGGGGTTGCTACTCTTTGGGCATGTTTTCGAAAGTGGTAGGGAATGGATGGGTGGTGATGGTGGGCTTGAAGGTTGGGGTTAATGGTGAAATTTTAGTTAACATCAAATTATTTGCCCATTTTTGGACCAAATACATAAAATTATGTTATACATATTATATCTATCTTTTAAAAAAAATTAATGGCAAGTAACATTTTGCTTAACGTTGGCATGACATTTCATGCCACATAGGATGCCACTTCAACATTTGTGTTACATCAAATTTCATATGTAAATGGTCTTCTTTAGTTCTAGTTCCTAACATGCAATTCCTATCGAATTACCTCTAGGTGTGAACAATGTTTTACACTCAAACCCTAGTTCTTTAAAAACCAATCCTATCTACATATACCTAGGGGTGAATTGAACAAGGTTTTTTTCCGCAATTTTGTCAAGTAGGTGGATTGGCAATCATCCATAATAGGAATGAACCAAATTTGGTTAGAAGTCAAATAGGAAAAAATATATATTCAAAAGTGTGCCTTATTTTGATGACCAATATGAACTCATTGCCTAAATATGGCAATATGTAATTCTCTTTTTCAAAATATGATGACTTTTCTATTTTGTAAATTTTTTTTTTGTAAAATTTGCACTCCATTTTTTTGGTCACCACAATGCCTATTTAAAAAAAAGAAAAAGAAAAAGAATTGGTATTAAAGAGTGGTATTAGAGCAATCACATGGATCTATGTTGGGACTAAAAAATGATCAATCTCTCGCCCAAATGCGATAAACAAATCGCTCAACTTGCATAAATGAATTGCTTCAAAAGAAAGAAAACTATCACATGTTTTTTCTTGGCTTTTAAATTTTGAAGTTTGGTCTAAATGAAATATAATGTTTATTTATGAAAAGAAAGGATATGAAGGAACCTTGATTTCCCTTTTTATTTGGTTCTTTCTTTTCAAATGGGAAAGTGACGTGTGAAGTTCCAAGTTTTTTCTTCACATCCCCATTTTTTGAGATAATGTATGTCAATGCATTTTATATTAATTTCTTGGGCTAATGCTTGCAAATGGTTTTTTTTTTTGACATCACACAAGATAATAAAAAATGCAACATAATTTTAAAGATTGATTTTTTTCAATATCAATTGCATTATGTATACCAATGTGATATCATACAAATAATGTTTCTATTCACACCAATATTTCACCAATTCATGATACATCCAACAAATAGATTAGATTGGAATAAAATTTATAAGGGTTTTGGAACACTAAGATGGGTTATTAAAAATAAGATTGTAAATAATAATATTATGGCCTATGGGTATAAGGATGGGCAAATATGAAAATAAATGATTCAACTTATGGGCCTTATTTTGAGGATCTCTAACTAAGGACATAGGCATGGATTCATGACTGATTTAGTTAATTATTTTTGAGTTAAACATAATTGAAAATAAATTATGTGAATTTGGTTAAATCATGGGGAAGATTATTTCAAATAATGTAATCTTTCATTCATAAGAAGGATCATAAATTTAAAAGGATACCATGTGCCATTATATTGTTGGCTTGTAATTGATGAATGAAAACCTTTGGTACTTGTAAATGAATGAGGTTGATAGTTCATTCATTTTTTCTTTCAAATATTTAAGGTGTTACGGGTGGAACTTTGGATTCATTATCCTTTTCATGTTGTTATTTTGTGTTAAACCTTGGGATAAACATTTTGTGTAATGAACCTATGCCAAAATAAATGTGTCCTTTTGATCATGAAAAATTTCACTAGAGCAAATATACATGTTTTTGGTGAGTTTCCCATTGGGTGTACAACCCACATAAAAGTCAAGCTTTAGATTCATGGGTGATCTTAGCCCCAAAACATTTGGGTTGCATCTCTTGGGTGGAATTTAGTTATGTAATTTATTTATGTGTTAGTAGGGATTTAATTAAAATTTGACTTTCATAGTCTTGGACCTTACCTAGGCTATACCCCTTCGTACCAATTTGGAATTAATATAAACCATGACCAAATTGGTATACAAAACACATAATATTAAACCAACACCACCTCTTCACACATTCACTAAATTATTATTCAAAGGTTTACTAAATAAGTTATCCCTTTTAGTCATGTGGTTAATTTTAACTTGTGATGCAACAATATAAAACATAATTTAAGATATTAGTCTATATGTTGAGTAGTTGGAACCAAACTAAATTTCAAACCCCATTGGGTTTGAAATTTATTGAAAAACATTAGAACCAATGGATCATGAACTTGTTTCCAAAGTTCATCCTAGGTTTCATCAATTAAAAAGAATAGGCCAAAATCAAAACTATAGATTCTTTTCAAATAAAACACTAGAAAGGCTACAACCAAAAGTTATTTTAAACTCAAAAACCAACCACTACTTGTTACAACTATTTTTTGGCACATATATTCAAATGAATATATCAACCACATAAGGATAAATGCATTATTTTTCACACAATAAAGTTATTTGCAAAATCATCAAAACTTTAATAGCAAAACCTAGGAACTATTTAGGGAGGCACCTAAAGATCTACTTAGGTTATTGGATACCCAACACTATTTCTAAGGGGCTACTTAGGGCCGACATAGGGAATCCAAGGAAACACTTCAAAAACTACCTAGGTTATAGGATATTTAAAGGCTATTTAAATGACTAATTAGAGTCTACCTATAGGGTTACCTAGGGATATCAAAAGTTTACATAGAGACTAGATAAGGCCTACTTAAAAGGCTCCTTAGGGAGACACCTAGGGGCCTACTTATGTTATGAAATATCGTAGGGCTATTTAGTGGACTACCCAAGGGCCTCCCTAGATTTTAGGATACCTAAAGGTTGCTTAGAAAGTTACATAGAACTTACTTGTGAGATTAGGGATTGCTTAGGTTAAGGGATACCTAGGGATTATTTAGAAGACTATTCAAAATTATGAGCTATGTGAACAGAACTAAATACAAGGTCAAGAAGAAACAAAGGACATAAAATAGGGTAGATATTTTATGAACAGACCAAGGGACACAAAAATATTACACATTTTGGGAAGAAGACCACAACAAAAATTGGATCATATACAAAAGCTTTCAATACCCAGGCAAGTATGCAGTTCAATTCAAGTTCCTAAACTAAAAAGGCTTGTTGGGGCATGACAAGCAAATGAAGTAACCTGGTAGAAAAGAAAGTCCTTGAGAATGTACAAAGTTTGGAGTATGTTTGGCTTGTGGACTCATTCATTTGGTGCACACATTCAAATTGTGCTCAACCTCCATGTGAGCCTTTTGGAGTAACTCCACTACTGAAATTGCAGAGATGCTCTACGAAATCAATAGAGTAACCCTCTTCAAGATTCTTGAAGAGGTTCATGTTCATGTCTAGTTCAATCTACTTCATCGATACTGGGTGCTTAGATTATTAGTGGAGAATGTGAATTAGTAGTATAAGTGGACGTGACCGCATCCACATATATACATGACTGGTCTGACTGTGCTTGCAGAAAGCGAGACTTGCTTGTCAGATGTTAGGGAATTGCTTGTCTCTCCCTAACATACCCGAAATTATTCAATGTGATAACACTACAGTTGAAGAACAATTTCTGAAGTACTTTACTGGTGCCATTCACTTGTGCCAGAATCCAAACCATCACAAAACAGAGGCACAAGTCAAGCTGTAACACCATGCAGCATACTTTCTCATGTGAGAAAACATGGTACAGTATATCAGTTTGTGATTTATGGCCAACTACATTAATCTGCTTGACTAACTAATTTCATTCCTCTTCTTTGGAAGCAGTCATGATTATGCTATATGTCAAAATTTTGATGACCAGCCCACACAAAATCTGCTCAACAAGGAACCCCCCCTTGTGTAGTCTAAGTGTTTTGACTCAGTATAGTCCTTTATCTTCAAAACCACATTGTCCACCATGCACAAACCCAGAATTTCAATGTTTACACAAAATACTACATATGCCATTTTCCTTCAATTGCTTTGCTATGGAAGGGAAATCCAAGCCAAAGAGCTTGCTGCACATTCTGCCAAAGACACAGCAGATTTACTCTTCGCAGATTTACTCTTCTCAAAAATCAAGAGTAAGAGAAAAGGTGGGAGAAACACACAAGCTTGAAAAACAAAATATATAAAAATTCTCTTGCTAAATTGAACAATTGTTTTTTTTTTCCACTCATGGAGTAACATCAATGGAAACTACTAATGCAGGTTAACAAACCCACAAACAGGTTTTTTCAATTGGAGTAGCTAACACTACTACTTCTACCACTGCAGCTCAACAAACCCCCAATCGATATACCTACTCATATGTCATGGCAAACAATTCATCCTTGCAACCATATTGTTACAAACTATGAACTGCCAAGGCTGGCCAGCCCTGGGAGCTAGGTAAGAGCCTCACTTTGTCTCAATAATACAAGCTTGGTAATTTATAAAAAATAAACAAAAAACCCTAACCATCTAGGCTCTATACTAATGGACAATCAATCATCAAGGATCGAGGTGATGGTAAGTCCATGATGAAATTTCATACCTGTCTATAATAATGGACAATATATCCTCAAAGATCTAAGCTCCGGTGATTCCACAACAAGTCCCTGATGAAACTTCATACAAACTTCAGCACAAGCATCCCATGGTGAGTCCATGTGAGTCCCATGAAGAGTTCGTGATACCAAAAGCTTCATACCTTGACACCACAAGAACACCCTGAGAGATCTTGATGGAAAAAAAACAGAAGCTTCTTTCGCAACCCCTCACATCTCCATACACAAACCAACCCCACAGTAGTATCAAATTACATGATGACAAAACTCCCTTCTTCTCCTTCTTCTGCTGCTGCTGCTTGTGATTGTAAAGTCTGTTTTGGTTTTCTTTCTTTCCTCTCTGCGGGCGAGTGGTTTTCAGTACTCAGCAGGAATGTGCTTCATGTAGTAAGGGTTTGTAACAGGCAATTTGGAAAAGGAAACCTGGGAGCGAAAGACAGGTCGTTGTGAATGGTGAGAGGAGTAGTGAGAATCTCCGTGGTAGCGATCGTCCATGGAGATGTACTCAGCATCGTGGTGTCGATGTTTGTTAAAGGATGGCATGCGTCGCACTCCATAGAAATCTCTTTGTGAAGGATGATGCGCGGGATCAACCCTGCTGAACTCATGTCTGTATCCATCTGTTCTGTGCACGAAATCGTCATGTCGTACTCGGGGTATCTCATGAGCCGGGTATCGTTCTACCTTGCCAAAAGAAGGGAGTCTACCCAACCGTCTACCAAAAGAGTTGGAGCGTGTTAAGCCCGCGCCACCATCAGAGCTTCCGTGTACATATCCTTGTCCTGTGTAGGTGGTAGTGCCGGTGCTGACTGGTGCACTGTGTGGGATCATTCCGCTTATGTAAGTACCTGATTTGAAGAACTGCGATTTCTTCTTCACTTTCTTGACTTTCTTGAGAGCAAGAAGAGGATCTACATGGCCTAATACTGTCACTCTCTGATTGGACTGATCGGTTATGACGTTGCGCACTCCGCTCAGCTCCTCCAGCTCTTCTTTCACTTTCTCCTCACACTTGGCGCAGCACATGGGAACCGTGAGCTCAAGAACCGGCAAGTTGCCGTACAGATTTTGCTGCTGACCCGCGTAATGTTTTGAACTTCCGCCAGTTGGTATGTACTGCGCATGGCTGGCACGATATCTCGGTTCCTCCTTCCCTTGGAACATCTGCTACACAGCAAAGAAGAAAACATTGAGCTTCACCTAATGATCAGCAAGTTCCACACAGCTCCCAAAACCTCTTCGAAACTATCAATCTCCAGTATCTAGCAATGAATCCAAGGCCAACGAAATGATCATGATTAGCAAAAAGAAAAATAATCCAGACTCACCTCTAGTATCCGGCTGGCCATGCTGTAGTGTTCTTTCTGCTAGTCCTTTCAAGACTACCAAAATTCCCCTGTGCGGTTTAAGCTATCAAGTTAAGGCAGACTATGAACAGACCCTGGTACTCTGTTACAAAGCTACTGGCCCCAAAAACTTGCCAAAAAAATCGGTATGCACAGCACCACCACCACAATAACAACAACAACAACAAACAAAACTGAAATTACAGTGCTCAGAAAGAATTCCTCCTTCAAAAGACTAACAAAATTAACTGAGCAAACTGGTCCAAGCTCTTTCCTTTTATAATCTCCCAAGAACAAGACTGATAAAGCTCTTCTTCTGACTGACTGACTGATTTACAGCAACTGCTGCTGCTGCTGCAGCAAAAAAGAGTAGTATATTTCTTAACTCCCACGCAAAATCAGAATCAACCAGGAGAGCTACGAGAGAGACTGCGACTTCCTACGCATGCTCCAGACTTGCAGACGGTGATGATAATAAATGGTTTACCGATACTAGTACAAGTAGTCGTCCGCCGCAACCGCCCTCTAAAGCTACGAAGTGTTGATGGCGTCGTCGCACAGAAGAAGAAGAAGAGGAAGAAGACAATAACAACAGAAGTAGCCTAGCAGCAGCAGCAGGTCAGGGTGGTGGGTGCCCAGAAGACGCGTGCGACGCCGCCAGGTGGGTAGCCCTGCAACTGACGCGTGCGACACCAGCGTCACAAGCAAACCTCCTTTTTAGCATAATATCTCCTCTTCCTTGTTTACCTTATTTGCAATTTTTTTTGGGGCAAATTCCTCTTTTCTTTTTTCACACCGCCTCCCTCCCTCCCACCACCAACCTCTCTTCCTTAACCCTCTAAAATGTACTATGGTTAGATCTACTTGGTGCCACATGGCCATCTTTGGCCACCACCAACGTCTCTTCATTCTCCTTCCCATAACCTCTAAAATGTACTATGGTTAGATCTACTCGGTGCCACATGGCCATGCTTGGCTTGAATGAAAATGTCATAAAGTGGTGTGTTTTCTTCCACTGTTGTACTTGCATGATTTGGTTTTAATTGTGATGTGGCTGCTGACTCCTCCTTGGCCTGGTCTACCCGGCCAGGCCTCAATAGAGCCCATTCCATGTAGGAAAAGTGACAAGCATAGTAGTAGAGTGAGCTGTCCTTCCATTAGGTGGTAATGGGTTCATTCCAGGCCTTTTTCAAAGTGTAACTGGGTTTTTTGATCATCAATTCACATTTCAAGTGCATTATTTACTAATCATTGATTTGTGTTAGAACAAACATTCATAGCACCAAAAGCAAAGCCAATAAATGGTTACCTAACAAAACACCTGTCTTGAGTACATTAGCACTCAAGGGGGGGTGAAACTCAGAAAACCATCAATTTTGGTGGTAAACTGAGTTTCATCATGTCTTTCTTTTTTCTTGAGCGCCTCCACTGTTGCTACATATATTTTCACTACTCTACCTGTACAACTACTATAATTAGTCTCGAACCTTCTTGTGCATTAAATGTCGAGTTCCAGCATTTCATACTGAGATTTAATAAAATGTCCTTACTTTGCGGAACCAGCTGAAGGAGGGGGATAGGGGGTGAAAGGAGGCCCAAAGACAGGGTGAAGACAGGGTTACTTTGTGGATAGATAACTCTATTAGGTGATGGCCATTGCAAGGAATAGGCCATCCGGTGGTTGGCTATGATCAGGGTCTCACCAATAGCCATTATCTGACAGGTGGCAAAGAGCCAGGTTTCAGCAAATGGGTAACCATGAGCTGAGTCTGGCTAATGGCCATTTTTCGATATATTCTGCCACATCATTGGGAACTTTGTAAACTATTTGCTTCCACCTCAGCATGTTCGATGTGTCAGGATGCATGCAATTGACCCAAAGAAACCAAGGGTGAAGGGTTTAGAGCTCACAATGTACTAAATGCCAGTGGCATGCACTTGACCCTAAGAAGCTGAGGGTGAAGGGTGGAATTTATCCTAAATGATATAAGTTTACATAGGGTATTTGCTCCCAAAGCTGATTGTGAGGTTTTAGGGTTACCACACCCAAAGTCAATTCTAGGGTTTTTGGGTTTTGGCTGCGTTGAGGGTCATTAGTAAACCTTCAATTGTGAGCTCCCAAAATTGAGGACCTGTTGTGCACACGGAGCATTACTACCATGCAAACAAGAAAAGCATGGAAAAAATGTGAGTGCATGTATGGCCCACTTTGCACAAGGAGTTGAGGTCAAAGTTTAACCCAAATGAAGCAATCCTATTGATGCAGCCACTGAAATTAGTCCCAAGGGCTTTTACACTAAGACTCAAGGCCAAACTATAGTTCAATTCATGACGGTTTGGCCCTGTGATGGCTTCAAGGGTGAAAAAGAATACCTATTAACTGGGGAAGCCAATTCCCAACCCTTGGGCCCAATGTTGTAAGAAGAAAGTATTACTTATTCCTTGAAATCTACACCTTGTGATCCAATTAAACTTTGCAACCCCCCTATAGTTAGTGTTTCTCCATTTTTGTCCCATCTTTATATTGCCCTTTGTCTATTGATATCTCTTATGAAATCAAGAGAGAGAGAGAGAAAAAAAAAGGAGAGCATACCAAACAAGACCTGGCTTGAACTTCTTGGCATCAACTTTACACAAGAGATCCTAGACCTTAAAAAAAATAATTAATCATCAATTTATTGGTAACTTGATGCCAAACTACAGGCAAAAAATGTTCAAATTTTCCCCTTGTTGGCCTCAAGATTTATTGGCCTTGACTCCTAGTCTAGAACGGGCCTAAGAAGATGTGGGGAAATGGTCAGCAAAGTAGACATACATTCATGCATGTGTTTGGCCCCATAAGGAACTCTGTACCTATCCCTCAAAAGAGAGATGAAAAACTTAGGATGTGAGTCTGGTTCAAAGCAATAAAGGCTTTCAAATATCATCAAAAAATTCTTCTATGTATCCAAGGTTTAGTTTCAAATAACTCCTTAAAAGTCCAATGTTGTTATTGGACCAACCTTGTCCATTTTATTTTGTCCAACCTTGAAACCTTTACCCTCTCAGGTTTCAAGTCTGAAAAAATGGATGAGGATTCTCCAAACTTGAACAAGCCATTATACCATCCATTATCCACCATATAATGTTCCCATTTCTTATATCTACTCCTTGTGGTCCCATTGCTGTCATCGCACTATTGTATCTTAAAGAAGAAATGGGTGCCACATCAGCACCAACACAAATCCATGAAAACAATTCTTTGTTAGGTAATAATGCATTGCAATTCATGGGTGAATCTACAATAAGTGCCCATTCTATTAAATAGCTTGTTTTATTGAATGACTAAATTGTCATGATACCACTAACCTAATGCAAATGAATGATTATTAAATATTTTTTGAAATAGTTATAATCTTTGAAGAGAAACAAGGTGTTGCATGAATTCCAACATAAAACCTTGAAATTTTGTTAGCAAGAGCACGCACAATAAACACAAAAACATAACAAAGCGGAACAATGTTTGAAACCAAAAACATCAAACTAATAGACTTTGTTGTTGGGAATCATGGCCATCTTGTCAGTGACCGGAGCTTCAACTCACTTTGCTATCTCATGCTTAATTTTACCCATTAGAGCATCCCCAGTGGTGGTCAGTATGTGAACCTGCACATTAAAAATGGAATAAGAAAAGTCAAAATATGCTGGTTTGACTCAGCAAAATGGTTTGAGGCCAGCCTTTTTGTCAAGTTTGCTGAACCTGAGAATACCCTGGGAGAACCCCATGAGGGGGAGGGGCGAAAACAGACCCCTTTGATTTGGGTCCACAGAATGGGCTCACCATTTCTCCCAAAAATCTCATGATGTAACCATGTTTTAACAAATTGTTCTTCCATTTTAAGTTGTGTGCCAAGCCGTCTTGTGTGTCTACCTTGTTTCAAGGACAGCCAAGCGGCCTGAACCTGCCTGAGAAGACTGTAATAGGTACTAGAGTCTCATCTGATATGGGAAAAAAAGTAAGATCTGGTCCCTGTTTATGATTGGCCAATCATAATGATTGGTCCAGGTGGTTTGCTATTAGAAGATCTTTCACCAATTTGCAATCTAGGCCCTGTTTATGATTGGCCAATCATAATGATTGGTCCAGGTGGTTTGCTATTAGAAGATCTTTCACCTATTTGCAATCCTAGATTTAGTTTTTTGGGCATGGTTGTGAAAAAGGAAAACCCCAAACTTGGATGTAAGAAATATTTTTGCAGGGTCACATACTAAGCACCTAGTTCTGGCCAGGGGTCAATCAACGTGTCATTAAAAAGTAAAGTATCTCTATACTGCATACAACCTTGAAGGAAGGTAGAGAGATGGAGGTGCCTTCAACGAGATAGAAAGCAATACCACCTCCACATGGAAGTCCTTGTATGGTAGAGTGATATGCTATTCATACAAATGTACTTGGTAAACTAAATAATAAAGAAGTACTTATTAGAACACTTTACTAAAGTTTTTATTGCACAAAGTGTGCCACAACAAACCCAAAGATTCTAAACCCAAAGGTCCATGAGGTGAACCGTGGGGGTTTCAAACCATATCAAGATAGCATTCTGAAAAGTTAGGAAAGTGGTTATAGCTTCATGCCTGCAGTAGTGAATTGTTTCTGAACATCAAATCACACCTTGGGTTATAGGCTTTTGGAACATTCATGAGGTGGTGGAGGTAAGGGCCTAGTGAGGAAAGTATGGGAATCATCTTTTTGTAAAGATCAAAAGGGGGATTAGAGTGTCTTCTGCACAGTAGGACTTTGTTGGAGGAAAAGATCTCAAATCCATGTAAGATTTTGGGGTAACTTTTGGAATGAACATGTATCGATGTGTGGTTGACAGCTGGTGATTTAGTTGTATGCTCTAGGCTGTTGTTTTGATCAAATTCATTTTTGCAATCAAATTACCCAACCATCTTACACAGTTCCATAATTTCTCATGATTTTGTTTACACTGAAACATAAAAGGCAGACCCATTATGCAATGACATGCTTGTTCACTACTGAATGAATGATGCACTTGTAATTCTAGTCGTTGTAATAGTCCTGTCTTGATATTATTGATGTGTGTAGATATTGATTCAACATGGATAAGCGCTGGTTTGTACTTTTTACACCATACATGAACCCCACTTTACCATGAACAACTTCTAAAATTTTGGGACTTTTCTTTGGCTACAGACTTTAGGCAATGACAAAACAAAAATGCTTGTGAGTGTTAAGAGAATAGTTATAATGGTGACATGAAGAATCCTTCAAAAGTTTATCTGGGTGTCGTTATTATTCATACAAGTGAACGAATGAGAGGTAAGCTTCAAATTGTCAAGCCATTAAAGTTATCCGTAAAGTCAGGCGATTAGGGGGGTGAGAATGGCCAGTTTTGGCATAATAGGGCATCAAATGTGTAATTGGGAATGAAAATTTACAAAACAAAGTAATTGGGATCCAAACTAGTCTTTTCCTGAGCGCCTCCAATGCTGCTATATATATATTTTCACTGCTCCTACCTGTACAACTACTATAATTACTCTCAAACCTTGTGCATTAAATGCTGAGTTTCAGCACTTCATACTGAGATTTAATAAAATTTCATTAGGTACTTTGCAGATACCACTGAAAGAGGGGATAGGGGGGTGAAAGAGAGGGTGACTTCAGGGATAACTTTATTGAGTGATTGGTTTTTGAGTTCAAGGTTTTGTTAATTGAAGGGGATCTTATTTGGGTTTCAGAAATTTGTTGGGCCAACTTGACATGTTGATGTGGTTGGAGTTGTAATGGCATCCATACAGAAAGGATGTGATTCGCAAGTCAATTTGACAACTTGATCATATTGTTGGCTTTTGTGCTCACAAAGGGGTCTGCTGGCCCGTTGGTACTTGTGTTCTATATTTGTTTATATAGTCCGGTTTGTTGGCCTTGCCCTACCAAGGCAAGGATATTGTGTTTAGATTCATTTTAGAGTATAGTAGCTCAATGCATTTTGGCCCCTACATAATAATAGGTCTATTTTTATATGAGGATTTTTGAAAGATGACATTTTGGCTAGTGTTAAAAACTTGAGATTAGTTATGGAGTTACAATATATTGAAGGATTTTGATTTCTTTTAGAGGATTTTTTGAAGATTATAATTTTTCCATTATGAAATATTTGAGTTTCCAAAATTCTTCTTTTTACCTTAAGATACTTTTTAATGTAAATGGCAAGGCCACAGTGTGACACACCACCTTGTTTGTGAAGGACACACGACGCTCTAAAGTAAAGCTCACGGGATGCCTTTTGTGTGTGGTCCAGCTTGCTTCTCGGTGATTTCTTATGTCAGAGTCACATTGGATCCGTATCTTATTCACATTTTTTTAAAGAAGCATAGGGTTGGCTTGGTTGAGGAACTAGTCTCTTATTTTAGGCTTATAATATAAGTTAAGATCAGAGCAAGGAGACAGCATTTTGTTTTTTTTTTAGCCTTTCATTGAGGATGGGCAAGCCAGCCATAATCATCATTCAATGTTGTTTTATGGGTAGTTGTTGTGGGCCCATTTTGTAGTGGGTTTCCTATTAATCATCAGCTTCAAAATTGTGACTATGTTTGTTGTCAACATTAGGCTCTCCAAACCAACACAAGATATGGTTTTATGTCAAGATTGGTTGAGGTTCCCAAGTTCCCAACCAATATTAAGATAAACCCCCCCAACCCCTTGTCTCAAAATAACTCATTGACCTTGACTAGGGTTAAAAGATGTTTGTATGAGAAGAAAAAAACCCTAAGTTAGATGCCAAAAATGGTACCCCAGGAGAGCCCAAGTATGTTGATTATTTTCTTTGCTGTACCAAACCGACCACAAGATATTCAATTGGCTTAGGTGGCCACGGTGAACCAGCACCCCCACCAGTGCACCATCCACGGGATGCCTGTTATGACTCAGTTGTGGATGATCCTCAACTCAGTTACTACTCGGTTTCATCTTGGTAACCCATTCTATAAGAAGTAGGTCTAACATCTATATAGACAGGTAGGTAACAAAATAGGGTACTACTAGATATGTAGATAGCTTATACATAGTAGGTAGGGGCTGTTTTTTACTACCTAGACATAGTTGGTAGGTAGTAAACAAACCAACTGAGCTATTTATTCACCATGGTTAGCTAGGGAACAACTGGAATCCAACAGAAAACTGTTTCCTCATCACCTATTATCATCCATCCTTGATGGTGCACAGGTGGGTAGGTACTGGTTCACTGTGGCTGGCTTACTTAGGTGACATACCACACCATCTCAACTTTCAAGGTGGGAAGAACTTCGACAACACAAGACCCGCGTGTGTTGTGTACAATAGTCCCTCTACCATTATAAAAAACAATTGTAAGATCAAAAAGATCCCCACCCATAATTGGGGGCCGTTCTTCTCAAGGGAGGATTTTTTAAGGATTTTTTTTTTTGTTTTTATTTTTTTTGTGGGACATTATTATTTATTTCAATAACCTTACAATTCCCATGGTGAAAACTTCGGGGAGGTTGCACATTTCGCATTTTGGGGGAGAAACGTGGTAATATTGTGAGAGCAAGTAAGCGCGTTTTGTATAGATATATATTGTCACATGTGATCTGTGTTTTGCGTGGTGTTGTTGCCCTGGGGCTAAGGGACAAATGAACTATAGTGGTGATGGATGAATTTGGAAGCTGAGCATGTTGGATGTTTGCTTGCTGTTGTGTGCTTCATGCTCTTCACATCTATATACTTATATAAAATAATTGGTGTCCGCACATGCTTGATTCGGTAATTCGTGATTGGCTGGAGCCCTCCCCCCTCCATCGCTTGAAAGCCATGAGTGGAAATATGTGAGCCCTGCATCCTAGTCTGTTCATAATGAACTGTCTTAATTTATGAGTCCTTATTGTGGGCTAAGTCAAGAGTGTTATCTATTATTATGTACTATTGTTGTTGTTGCTAGTAATTTCTTCTAACTTTCAGGTTTTGGGGTTTTCTTGGGAAAATGCTTGTTTATAATATGTTTTTGGTAAATTTTCATTTTTTCCATAATGAAACTGAATCCTTGGCTTCAAGGCCAGATTTGACTTCTTCTCTTCATCTTGGTAGACTAGGTATGCAGCTAACCTAAAATTTGTCAAACACAACCATAGCCCCTTTAATGGAAAATTTAAGGGGTTCCTTCTTTTTGTTTCCTTTCTTCCACCATAGCCTAGGGTCAGTTTCCACATTGACAAAATACACACACACACACATACACACACACATATATATATATTCAAGAAATGAATTATTTTTTAAATTTTGGAATTATATATTTTTTCCATCATCCATTATAATATTGTCATATGAGTAGTGAATTTATTCAGAGTGTAGCCTTTGATAAGTATGATGATTTTCAACATGTGAACTTCATATTTTCACAAATTTTCATTTCACTATTTTGAGGATTATTTAATGACCAAACTGACCTTTAGGGTAAGATAATCTTGTGCTATTATGCCCCAAGAATATGTGAATGCCATTGGACAATCTTGACTAGCATAGTCATTCTTGATGTACCCTTTGTCACAACCCTAAAAAGTTGGTTGCACTTTTCCTGAGGTGATCACTTTTTCATCCTCCTTTCATGTGTGATCTTTGGGTCCTTTTCTCTCTCCCTATACACTTTCATTCTCCCTTCCTAAAAACCTAGTCATCAACGTGAGGCCCTCAGAAGTAAGTACGGGAATGATGTGACAATGTCTTGGAGCTGCGAGGATTCAGCAATGTTAGAACTTAAATCGTGGGAAGGTGATTGATTGTGTTGAGATCTTCCCTACACGGCTATAAATTTGAAACTTCAATTAGATGTGTTTTTGAGAACATCAAGGCAAACCATTTCCAAGGATTGGTAAAATTGTTAAGAAATTGTTAAGAAATTGTTTGGGAACATCAATAGGGACAACAAGGTTGTGATGTTGGGAAATCTATAAGAATATGGGAGAAACTTGGAGAAGTTCTTTTTGAAAGCACAACATATGTAGTTGAAAATTTTGAAATTGAAAATGAACTTTTAAACAATATTTAGAACCTTTTTACTTACAATTTGTGGTTGCCAATTAGAAGTCTATAACTTGCAAGCTTTTCATAACTGGGATCCATCCATACTTTCTTTATTAAAGTTAATAAAAGACAAATGAATAATTCATACAGCAGATCAAATTTCCAACAAGGAAAGCATAAACCCTCTTATGGAATATGTTTTGCTTGACTACTTCATCAAACATGGATAAAGTTAATACTATGACCTTAGCCTTGGAGTCATAAATGCAAGGCTTGAGCCAAATATAACCTCTTAAGGCCAAACACAAGAATGGGTAGAAAGGAAAAATGAAGGATTACTAAGAAAAGGAGAAAGGAAATCCTTTGATCAAATTATGGGAGAAATTGCACTAAATGTGAAAGTTGAAAGGGAAAGATATCACCTTAAAAAGGATTACATTCTCCATGAATGAGATGTAGATACACATTCATTAAGAGTTCCATAAGAAGTGAAAAATTATGTTCAATTAACAAGCAAGCCATTGGATTGTTACATAAATATATATGCAAAGAAATTATGATTTTTACAATAGTCTAATTTGTCGTGAGTATATATAATGAATTTTAACTTTAACTTAGAGTAAGTAACATTCAATATTTTTCACCATTTGTTTTATTTGAGTGAGGGAATTGATTTTTATTAACAAAATGGTATGCCATTAGTGTATTAAGCATGTTCATGTTATTTCAACTTGGTCACAAGGAGTTAAGGTGCACCTTATGCTTATGAAGTTCTAGTCACACTTAGATATAAAAAAAAAATTCAAGAAAATGTTAATTTTAATTCAATGATGATGTTACCAATGAACTAGAGATACATCTCCTTCCTTCCACCTTTTCTTATCATTTTTTCTCTTCCTTTTTTTTTCCCACCTTTTCTTACTTAGTACTAATGCATCATAAATATTATCCCCTTCTTGCATAAGATAATGAGCATGAGGTAGGACTTGGAAAATGAGCCTATTCCCCGTGAATGCTTTGATCCACTTTCACATGGAATGACTATAGTGTGGGAGAAGTGTGTCAATTTGTTTGTAAGAGTCAAGGCCCAATATATTACATCGTGACTAGTGCCTTACATGTAATGATGAATCGTTTTGAAATTGTCATATATAACCCATTTGTCTTTGCATGTTTGCTCATTGCGTAGGTGAGGTGAATTTCCATCTCACATGATAACTTTTGTGATCTTGCTTCAATTGATTGTTGATGTTTTATGGTAGATTTGACAATCCATCAATTCCAAACTAGCAATAAAATCATCATGTTTAGCTTTGATCAAGGGCATGAACTTCGCGGGCTCTCAATTGAGTTGTATAGCTATCTTATATTGCATTTTAGAGCATTTTGAATTTGTTTGGTTGTTCTTATCAAATATGTGCTTCCTTTCTCCCTTATCCCTAGATCCTTGACCTAGCCCTCTTGATGCAGTAGTTCTTGTTGCTACATACAATACTAGTGATTTTGTATTTGTGATAGAATTTTCAAGAAATCAACAATGTATGCAATATTTTGGATTCAAAGTGTAGTTGGTACATACTCATTCCATCTTGATATTGTTGCTGAAGCATGGCATCCATTTTTGCACCATCTTGAGTGTAGGCGAACAAATTAAAGAGTAAAAATCATAAATTGCAAAGTTGTGAACAATTGAAGTGACAAAGTGTAATTTGCAATCTCTTAACTTTGAGCAATCATTGACATAACTCAAGGTGTGACCAAAGCTTGAGGTGTTGAATGTATAAAACATATTAATTTTTTGAGGTGTCATTTGATAAGCTTGAAGATATCAACAAGTTGACCTGCCAAAAAAAAGTAATGAGAATCTCAAGTAATGGTTTTCCGAGATGCCACCACATGGGAAATGTCATTGCCATTGAGAAATAATGGAACTCTTAACAAGTTTGGAACATTGAAATTCAGTTTGAAAAAGCAACTTACCTCTAACTGGGATTTTATAAGTGGAATTGAAGATATCATGTTGCAAACATCAATTCAAAGGAGTTATAGCCCAAAATAAAACAAGTAATTCAAGGAGAAATGATCATCTCAAGGTCCATGTCAACCCTCACCATAAACAAGTCTTGGGAATTTGTCCATTCTCTTGGGTGACCCATAAAAATCATAGATGTACATATTTTAGTTGCCACTTTAATATTCAAATTGGAGTCCCTAACTGAATCATCTTCCCGATTCCCATTCACTACCTTGAAAGCTTTCTTCCTCCAAAACACATCCTCACCTTTGGTTGTCCACAAAAGTATTCATCACAAAGGTGAATTATTGAAATAGAATTGCATTCATCTTTGGAAGCTTTGCTCATCAACAGGTGACTTGTTGAAATGAATTGGCATACATCTTTGCAAATTTTGAAAACTTCAATAGGCATTGCATTGCCGATGCTGAATTGTTTTGAACTTGGTTTGGTGACAAAAGTTTAGGTGTGAAAACGACCTACTTTGGTGCCAGAAACCCTAAACCCTATGCTTGGATACTTGGATGCAAATGCTTACATTTGCCTCTCCTTTCAATACCCACATTTATTCTGACATCAGATCAAGCACCATTATCAGATCGCTTCTTCATTTAGTGTACAGAAAAAGGAGAATTCTCAATCTGTGAAGTTCAAATTACATACACAGACTTCTGCAATTTATGAATTCACCACTCGTGCAATTCAGCCCATTTAGAGACTAACCCAGCTGCTGAGGATATTGTCAGAAGCTACATGATTCAAGAGCTTGCTTTCCAAAGACCATTGCAGAAGTTAAGCTGCATTCCAAACATAAGATTCCAGTGCTCACTTGTTTAGCTTGAAGCCAGTACAACCAATTTCACAATGAGGTGGATTTCTTTGCAGCATGTGGGTACACCACAACTCCACCTCAAAATCCAAAAACATCATTTCTTAGCTGCTCACAATGCCTCCTGTTGGAAATTTCAGCTGGGGCACACAAATACTTGTGACCCTATATATATCTAATAACATTATAAAACAAGCAAAATGAACTGTGGTCAACATCATTCATAGAACTGCTAAAATGAACTGCAAGATTCGCACTAAAAGACTACAAAAATTAGAAATGTGGATGCAATACATGGCACCCAAGCAGACAAGAGAGACTATCAAAGCCCACAATTGTGCATTGAAATTGACACTACTACCAACAGGAAGAGAAGAAATCTCACAAGTTCCTATGCCAGCATGCTAAAAAAGTTGTTTGCATACTGCATTGGTCTCACATTGGGATGCCACTGTCACAACCAAGCAAGCGAGAAAAATAAAACTCCAATCTCATGTAGGATACTGCCACATTCTTGACATACTCATACAAAGCAAGTACAATCATTGCTAACTGTGAAGCACATGCAGCTAACAGTCAAACAGCACAGCTAAGTTGCTATCAGATAACTAAAACTTGATTGGTGCCATTGTAGAGGAATGCTTTAACCATTGCAATCACACTCACAGCACAAACACAAATCAATCTCTCTACAAAAAGCTCACTTTATGTCCAGAAACAGAGTACAGCAAGCTTACCACTGCATTGAATTTGGTGAACTCAGGCTTGAGCCCAGGAGCTGTAAAGTGTATAAAGGCTCCTTTGTTCCCCATCTGTACAAGATGGCATGAGGGTCACAAGACATGTTTCACTGGAACAGACAACAAAAGCAGAATCTACAAAACAGCATGCTGCAAAGTACTTGGCCATACCTGGTCACAGTAGTTTGGGGCAGAGAACACTGTGATGAGCTTGCCATCATGATCTTCCTCATAGCCTTCATCCTTAACCTCATGAGACCGCACTACTAATTCTGTTACACCCAAATGCGAATAAGCTAAATCCATCATCTGTGACACCTCTACATGCTCAAAACAAAGGCTCAGAATCAGGGTTTTTCTTCAAGCTCATTCTGGACCATGCAAACCAGTATACACAATTAGTGGAGCATTTGGCTACAACACTGAAAAAAAATGACGTTACCAAATTAAAAAACATTTATCTGAGGAGAAAAGAGTCTCAGGCAAAGGCTCCACCTAGATTATTCTCTTGCAGGAAGCGATGGGTAACATCTGACCCAAATGCAACCCCTACACCACGCTTGCTTGGGGCACGGCCCATGCCTGAATGTGGATCACTCCATAGAAGCTCACACATTAAACCTGATAACCACCACCATATTCTCATAAGGTCAAAAATGTGAAGCTCCCTAAAACGATGAAGGACCACTGCAAATTCAGAAAGCAATTCAGTTGAGAACAAGTCAAATCTCCAAGGACAATGACTGTTCTGTAGTGAATTCACCTAAATGTAAGATGCCAGTGTGCACCACTGCTGGTTACAACATGGTGCAGACAGGACATCCAGCAGACTTGGACTTACACTATATCCATGCACATCCAACTGCAGATCTTTCAAATCACATGCAGCAGCTGGGATACCAAGCTGCTGCAGATCCACTCTCCCTGTGGATTGCTGGAGAACTCTGTGAGTTGTTTTGAAGGACTGAGTTGCACATAGAAATTCTAATGAGGCAGAAAGATCAGCAGTGAATAAGCCTAACACTGAAAGGAACCTGGAAAATACCCCAATCAAAGACACAATATGACAAACCATACCTTCATCAGGGGGTTCTCGGAAGCGGTCAATGGCCCTGATATCTGATAGCTTGACATCATCACTGCTGAATAAACCTCCATGGACTACAAATATTTTTTCGTTCAAAACATTGGCAAGAGGTAGGCAACAAAAGACCTCCGCAAAAAGATCTGCCATAGTCTCATTAAACTTTGCCTTGACTTCACCATCAAAGCCATATATCTTATTCATGCTTTTGCTCTCATGATTCCCCCTGGAAAGGTAGAGTCCTGTTCAACAGAAGGGACATCAGAAACTTTCACTTGCTTTGAGCCAACATCAGTCTAATCAATTTGTGGTGTATAAAATTTGTGAAATAATCACCTGCCCTGATGATGAGTTTGAATACGGTCAGAAAGGAGCTAGATGGGTCATAGGCAGACAGGTATCCTGTCTGCCTACAAGCTAGGCCACATCAACCACTCTCCCTTTCTTTCAACAGACCCATAAATGTCCCCTTTGTCAAAACTCAGCAGTGCCAAAATACAGTTTTCTAGATCTTGGATCTGAAAGAACTTATAGTAAAGGAAACTGGAAACCAGTTGCATAGTTGTACAAGATGGAAAAGCTAGTGCTGCTTCCACCAGTAGGGTAGAGGCACTTGAAGCACCAGAAATAATCATGAACAAACTATCTTCTACAGTTAACATGACTAGAAAGTCATAGTTAGAGGCTTTATAGCCTCATCCACTACAGACAAAGTACAAGTAAAGCATATCATGTCATACAACTATAACTCCTACACATAACCAGATGCCAATCCCTTGCAACAGATCAATTGCAGACCCCAAACTGTCACTTGTTTGCATGGATCAAGCATAGTTGTGAAATGCCCCTTATGTATAGATACTTTTATTGGGCTTTTCACAACCTGATGATGCCGATCCTGCTCCTATTTTGGATAACCTCATGAGCTAGTGTGCTAGACATGCCTCCCTGGAAGGCATTCAGCCAGAACCTATGATTGATACAACAATGAGCTTAAAGAGTAAAAGCCTGATGCACAAGCATGAATTACGGCATGAATATAGAACTAAGAAATGGAGAATGTGTTGTGCCTCACCAGTAGGGTAGAGGCACTTGAAGGCAAAAAGGGTCATGATGACTTCAACAGAGAAGGAGCCACGGTCAACAAAGTCACCATTGAACAGATAGGGATTATCATCGGATGGGAGACCATTCAACTCGAAGATATTTAGCAAGTCAAAGAACTGCAACATCAAATCAAACCATGTTACCACATAATTTGCTACACCCTTACAAAAACATCTCTGCCAGAGAACATTGCCAGCATGAGTCTGCAGAATATACCTGGCCATGGATGTCCCCACATACAGTGAAGTGCCCATGGTCTGGAATTGTAATGTCCACAAGTGTGGGTGACGACAATAGCAGCTCCCGAGTTTGCAGGAGTATTTGAAATGCATATCTGACATCAAAAATATTCTGCCTTAAATTACTCACAACAATAATTTGACAGCCTCAAGCACTAGATACATAGAATTTACAAAAAAAACTTAAGTTCAAATTGCTTATGCAGAGAATATGCTGTATCAATGTGCAATCAGAAATTCAAGCTGTGAAAGATTCTACCTTTTGTGTACACTGCGCTGGTTTTTGAAATCATCCATCATTTTCTTCACAAACTCCAATGTGATGTTATCACCCTCTAGTCTAGCCCCTTGGTATGAATCTTCAACCTCTGTCCAGACTCCCAACATATGTTAATGTCTTCATAAGTAACAACTCAAGTCAACCTGAATAGATGACAGGATAATAAGGTTACTGTATTTTCAGATCTGGTAATATATCATTGACATGAAAAAGACCAAACCCAACCCTCAGAATCAAGAAAACCAAGACATATGATAACAAGGAGCATGTCAAAAGAAAGAATTGGGGAACTAGTAGTCCAGGAGATGCTGCTAGGATCTGATAAGGGGAACAGAAAGATTGCACTTGGAAGCAAAAACTAAGAAACTTTGCTGCTCCTTTCCAGGTTGAGATGCCAGAGATTAACCAAGTACGTGCACGGAGACATTTCAGTGACAGATCCATGGAAATTACTGAGACCAGTAAGATGGAAGAGCAAAATAGGCAATAATAACTCACATGAGCACTGAGAAATTTCCATACTCACCATTAAAGGTAACCAGAATGAGGTGCCTAGAGGTTAAAGACCTCCAGATAATGACTAAAAGAAGAGGGAAGAAGAATACACAGAAGGGGAGAACTACTTCAAAATGAGCAATAAAACTAGCAGTATGAACAGCGAAACAATAACAATCAAAAGTAACAGGTATGAGAATGATTTTTTTATCACAACTTCATCAGCTCCGTACAGTGGGTAAAGAAATTCAATCATTCCCAGAAAAACATAGCCAACAAAAGTTACCTATAGAATGGAAGTCAAGTGACTCAGCAACCGAGTGTCGATCATGCTCCTCCATAGCAATTGCTTCTTCAAACCTGATTTTTGCAACTGCCTTCTCACACTCTCTGAGTTTCTTCAATGCATCTGGGTCCTTAGGCACAATCCTCTGGACCTGAACCCACCAAATTAACTTTACACATGAGAAACAAGCAGTTTCAAGGTTTATGGTGGGCAAGACCTGTGGATTATGCTGAATGCCAGATCCAGCTATCCCAAAAGCATTCCAAATGTAATGGATCCGAACTAGGTATGCTGGTTAGGATGTAATGTTTATAGTACCTGTCGGAAGTCTTTCAGAGCATCCTTGAACTTGCCCATTGCTAAGTATGCAGCCCCTCGTCTGTAGTATCCCTGTGCAGGTTGTATGCCATTGTAACTAAGTTCCATGCAAATGATACAGTGGTAACATTGTAGTTCAAACACCATCTACTCTCTACCTACCTTGGCAGGCATTCAACCAGCATAACAAAGATGACCACAACAAATTCCATGAGGGAGCATTTTCCATGTGAACTACCTTGACGTAGGTGGGGGAGACTGTAATTGCCTTTGTGGCATCCTCAACTGCACTTCCATATTCTTCCATTTTGGTATGTGCAAATGCCCGATTAGCCCAATAGACTGCATTGTTGGTATTGAGGTCTATAGCTTGGCTGTAGAGTTCTATTGCTGCAGCAAATCTGTGGGCTGCATAAAAAACTACTGAGATCTTATCAGTATAAACTGGTAAAATGCATCAACACTGAAGGTTATACTTCACTTGCTGGGGCAGAACAGTAACAAAACTTACGACGATCGTTATATAGATGAGTAGACTGATTGGATGAAACACTTTCCATCAATATAACCAAGAGTTTGACAACTGAAACTCACTCTCAAACTTGATCACAGATCAAACATTTCATTAAGATCTCAGAAAGTAGCAGGGTGTTTTTGAGCTTACCTTGGAAGGCGGCATTGGCTGCAGCCTTCAGCTCTTCAGCTTTCTCAGTGTCAGGTGTTGATGATTGATTCATGGCTACAGTGGCCATGACCTGTATGACTAATTAGTGGTGTGCAGCTTCTTTTACTCCCACAGCTTGATATTTCAGGTTCCTGAAAGCAGCTCTGTGGTAATGAGCTCAATTTATCACACAGGGTCGGTAACTTGCAGATAATGGATGCACACCTCAATGCCCATCAGAAAGTTTGGCTTTAGTTCTGCACATAAAGGCACTCTTACTGAAGTGTCTTGGTGAGCCTGAAGAAAACCACACCATAGTTTGGTGAGCCTTAGCCCTCGAGGAGTCTGATCTCGCCAGACCCAACTGGAAGCTTTTTCTAAGTGCCTGACGCTAAAGAATGAGATTCTTCTAGATTATCTGTTCCAAAGCCAAATTCATTCCTGGCATGAGTGGTAGTTAAAACAATTGACTGATGAAATTGGTATGAACTGGAACAATTATCAGAGCTTAGTCAAAGAAATAATCAATAGGAAACCATATCTTTCATAAAAATAGAGAAATCTCCATTCTCACAGTGAAGAAAAAACAGCAAGGTTAACACTTCCTCAGGAAGCCATAGAAAGAATCAAACTAGGAAAGACAGAACAAACAAAAAACAAGAAACACACACTGGTATGAACAAAAGTGCCAGTCTCACACCTGTTCAGGGACCATTACAATGTCTGGAAGGCCTGCAAAGAAACAACAACTCAGGAAGTTAAATGGTGATATAATCTGACAGGACCTGCTGGATCTATGGCCCCTGGACATGTATATGAGATCATAAGAAACTCCACAACAGTTTGAAGGTAACATGACAATCAGTGCAGTCATAACCTTCTGAGTGCCACTCACAAAGTGTCAGACCAAAACTTCATCATGGATAATGGTGATGCAATACCATGGCTCCAACTGATTCATCAGCTCCAATGATAGGTGTAGCTAGATGGATACTGAAGAATCTGGCCAAAATTTCAGGCCAACAGTTGTAAAAAGATCTGCATCCTGAGTTTCTGTTGCATTTGCAGAAGCAACTGAAGGACCAAATCATAATGCTGGCTAGGACTCAAGAGACATAGCTAATCAAGCTGCAACAAGCTTGTGAGGGTAAGCTTCAGTTCATTCTGGATTTCACTGTAAAAGCAAGCATCAAAGTGTAAAGCATAGAGAGGCCTACATAGAAGCTAGTGTTGGGCCTGAGCACACTACTTCAGCCTACTGGGTACAGAACATTACTAAAACCACTTGAAAACATACCTAGGAGATTTCAGTCAAAACAGCAAAACTTTGAAGGTAACATGACATCACTGGCCCCAGGACACTAGGCAAAAACATTATTGGCAGGACCAGCAGTGACCTATAGCACTACACATCGCATATGCTAGACTTAGATAAACCACCACATGATCTAACCGCATCCGTTGGCTAAGAGGTTGTGTTCTTAGAGGTGGAATCTTGAAACCTAAATTCCAGAAAAGGAAGTTCCAAATTATGAACCAAATGTTACAAACAGAAGAGTTGCATTCATGACTGGCAGAGAATCTACCTTAGTAGAATCCCAGGAAATGATAGTGCAAGACCAGGCAGTTATCTTCTTCTATCAAAGCTAAAGAAACCAATTGGTGATCTGAGAGTAATTGCATGTGTGGAGTTCCTTTTACATTAACTAACATTCAACCAAGACTCCCAGAAGGTCCAGGTGAAAATCTGTTCAAACTACAAGATCTTGAGCTACTAGGAAGTACAAGAGCAATTTAAGGGACAAACTACAGCTGCCAGGCACATCCACAACATCTCTGTAAGATTGCAAAGAAAGCTTCACAACAACACCACTTTGATGGTAACCATCAAGTCAGTTCTGGCCAAACATGACAAGAATCAGTGCAGTCATAACCTTGTGAGTCCCACTCACAAAGTAGCTGACCACCTTCATCAAGAATGGCAGTGACCAGCTGCCATACTTCCCACTGAGTTCATCAGCTCTTCAGATAGTGTGTGCAGATAAGTATTTAATAATCTGCTCAAAATTCCAAGCAAAGAATTACATCAGAATCTTCATCATGAGTTTCCGTTGCACTTCCATAGCCACCAGATAAATTCATTCATGCTGGTGGCTCACAATCAAGAGACATGGCTACTAGAAAAAGCCAACAGCATGATGATTCAAGCTGCAACAAGCTCGTGAAGGTAAGCTTCATTGCAGTTTAGCATGCCTGTGAACAAGCAAGCATCTAAGCCTAAAGCATAGAGAGGCCTATATAGAGGTTGGTTGGAACCTCCTGCCCACCGAACATATCCTCTAAGCACATTCACACTCCTACGACAACACGGAATGCCCCTGCACTGACAAGTAAAGGAAAAAGTATAATACGGTCAATTGGCACATCAGGTGCACATTTGTGGACACAATTCTCACAAAAAGGAACACACCATAACACCATGGTCCCTTCTCAGAGGTAAGAGGTGGTGCTTACACTCTTACCGGATGAAACCCTTTCGGATGTGGGCTGGACAAAGGGAACAATGAACAACAACTAACAAAACCTTAAGCCATTGCAGATGCTAAACAAACAAGGGAACAAAACTGAATCAGACAAAACCTATCCTTGTACGGCCAAACCTTCGCAACAACAAGATGAAACAACCGCAACGAAGTTCTCCAACAGGAAAAGCATAGGCACGTTGCGTCACTTTATTATTACCAGGATTTCTCTCTTACAACGGAAGACCGTAAGAACCAACCGACAACACTCCTCAGCTTTCTTCTTCCCGTCACTTTAACGACCACAACCAAACTGCTGGCAGCAACAGAAACTATTCTGCAAGGGAGAAACTTACTCTCTGGAGTCCGGAACTCTCTGGACCCAGGTTGCTCGAAGCCCCTACAATCTTTGGGTATAATTCCTCAGCTTCTTTCCCGTCACGGTAAATGACCACAAACCAAAACTGCTGGCAGAGACAGGAATAGCTTGGAAGAGAGACACTACACTGGCTTCCGGCAGTAGCTCGATGGAAACCCTAAAATCATGTGTACTCTTCCGTTGCTGCAAGAGAGAAAACAACCCACCTCAAGGTCGGAGAGAACGCGAATCAAGCTCACGGTTCTAACGTTCTAATTGACCCCACAGCGTTGCGGTGAACACAAAGTGCATTACGACATCGTACATGGGGGAACGTTCATGAACGTAATAATGTGGACGTCTGGTTTTTCCGACTAATGAATCTACAAAACAAGGTTCCTAGTGCTTCCCCATGAACAGAATCTTTTATTGTTAATCTGAAATATCCGGCACGTTCCAAAACAGAATGGTTTTCATGATGTGCAGAATGGGCATATGGATTTACAGAACAGGGATGTGGAATCTGGAACAATTGTTAGGTCCTGAGGTTAGACCCTAGAAGACCTGTCCATTGTGGGGGTGTAAGAAGACCTGTCCCATTCTGCCTTCTGGGTGTCTAAAAGGTTTTAGGGTTTGGAGCGCGCGCGGGGGCCGGAGCAAGTTTCTCTCTTCGAAAATATATTTTCCGTCGATGCCAGCAGTTTGGTTTCTGGTCATCAAAGTGACCGGAAGAAGTTGAGGAGTACTCCTAGATTTTTGGGGTTTCGAGGGTGTTGGGTCCGGATTCAGGTATTTTCTGTTGCTGCCAGCATTTTGGTCTCTGGTCCTTAAAAGTTCCTGGAGGAAGCTGAGGAGTACTCATAGACTTTTTTGGGGTTTCGAGCGCGCTGGGTTCGGATTTAGGTACTTTCTGTTGCTGCCAGCAGTTTGGGTTTGTGGTCTTTAAGCTGACGGGAAGAAGAAGCTGACAAGTATTGGCAGTTGGTTTTGGCCTTCCGTTCTAAGGTAGAGAGCTAGAAAAAAAAGGTGACACAGGTCTACGATTTCCTGTTTTGTGGAGGATTTTGCTGCGGTTAGTTCATTTTGTTGTAGCAAAGGTTTGGCCGTACCCGGATGTTTTTTCTCATTCAGTTATGTTCCCTTTTCTTCTGCGTCTGCAATGGCTTAAGGTTTCAGGTTTTGTTAGGTGTTTGTTCGTGGTCCCCTTGTCCACCCCACATCCGAAAGGGTTTCATCCGACAAGTATCACGCAGCTCTTACCTTTGAGAAAAGAGGTCGCCGTGTTATGTAGAGTTCCCCCTTGTGTTAGGTATACCATCTACTTCGGCTACTGTCTACTGCCTGAGACTTGTGTCTACAGATATGCATCTGACCTGCTAAGCATCTTGTCTAAGCAAATTCACACTCCCACTGGATTTAGGTTTCAAAATTCCACCTTAAAGACACAACCTCTTGGCCTCCAGGAGAGTTCAGGTTGGGTTGTGGTTTATCTAAGTTTAATATCTGCGATGTGTGGTTTGATGGATTGCTGCTGGTCATGCCAGGAGTTGTTGTATGGTTTCTTGGTACCACTCACTGTCACGTTACCTTCAAATTTTTGTTTTGGGGTTCTCTCTGCAATCTCATAGATATGTTTAGCAATGGTTTTAGTAAATGTTGTGCATCTAAGTAGGCAGAAGTGATGTGCTTATAGAATATGTTTAGGGTAATCAAGACCCATCACTATCTTCCATGTAGGCCTTGCTATGCCTTAGGCTTAGATGCTTGGTTTCAGAGGGACAACCTAAAATGAATTAAAGCTTACCATCACAAGCTTGTTGGAGCTTGAATGAGGATGATTAGCAATGTCTCTTGAGTGCTAGCCAACATCATCACTGAATGTTTCAGGTCCTTCTGGAAGTTCAACAGAAACTCAGGATTTAGATCTTTGTATAACAGTTTGCCTGAAATTTTGGGCAGATTGTTGAATATTTATCTACATGCACAATTGGCAGATGATGAATCAATGGAGCCATGGCATCTCATCACTCCTTCATGATGAAGTTGATGGTCTGACACTTTCTGAGTAACACTCAGAAGGTTACGACTGCACTGATTGTCATGCCACCTTTCAAAGTGTTGTTGTGGAGTTTCTTCTGCAATCTCAGTGATTATGTCATGGGACCATGGAACTGGCAGATCCTGTGGAAGTATGTAACTATCTAACTTACTGAATCGTTGATTTTTTGCAGGCCTTCCGACATTGTAACAGTTTCTTACTGCTTATTTACCTGGCTGGCAGCCTATACAGTGTTTGAGTTCATACACATATTGTTAGTTGGAGTGGTTTTAACATATGATGCCTGCCATTAATGGCTTCAGAACAGCTGATTTAGAAGAGCTTAATTCTGAGTATCTGGCAGTAGAGAAAAACTCCCAGTTGGGTCTGGTGAGATCAGCCTCCTCAAGGGCTAAGGTTCAGAGGCATTTCCAGACTATTGTGTGATCTTTTTTGTCTGGCTCATGAAGATAGTTCAGTAGAAGTGCTTATATGAGCAGAACCAAAGCCAAACTTTCAGAATTGGCCATGGAGGTGTGCTATCTGCAAGCTACAGACCCTGTGTGACAATTCAAGCTGAGGGCTACAGAGTTGGTGTTATTTAGATGCCTTCAAGAACCTGAAATATTTGGCCTCAACCCAAGCTACAAGAGGAAAGGAAGCTGCACACCACTAATCAGCCATACACGTCATGGCTACTGTAGCCATGCATCAAACATCAACACCTGACACTGACAAAGCTGAAGAGTTGAAGGCTGCAGCCAATGCTGCCTTTCAAGGTCAGCTCAAAAACACTCTGCTTTCTCCTGAGTAGCTTAACAAAGAAATGTTTGATTTGTGATAAAATTTGAGAGCCACTTTCAGTAATCAAGGTCTTGTGTGTATTGATTGAGAGAGTCTCTTATCAAATCAGTCTACTCATGTAGATTATAGGCTTCATAGTTTTTGTTATTTTCTGCTTCAGCTATTAGGGTATAGGCTGAGTGTTGATGCATTTGTACCAGCTTAGAAGCTAATAAAATTTGGTAGTTGTTTATGCAGCCCACAGATTTGCCGCAGCAATAGAACTCTACAGCCAAGCTATAATCCTCAATACTGACAATGCAGTCTATTGGGCTAATCGGGCATTTGCACATACCAAAATGGAAGAATATGGGAGTGCAGTTGAGGATGCCACAAAGGCAATTACAATCTCCCCCACCTATGTCAAGGTAGCTCACATGGAAAATGTTCCCTGATGGAACTTGTTGTGGTCATCTTTGTATTGTGGCAGAATGGCTGCCAAGGTGGTCAGAGAGGAGATGGTGTTTGAACTAGACATTGTTGCCAGTGTATCCTTTGCATATAACTAAGTTATAATGGCATACAACTTGCACAGGGATACTATAGACGAGGGGCTGCATACTTAGCAATGGGCAAGTTCAAGGATGCTCTGAAAGACTTCCGGCAGGTACTAGTGCTATTATATTGTGTCCATTATATCTAGTTTGGGTCCATTACACTTCTGGAAAGAACAAAATATTATCTTCAAATGCAGCACTGAATTCAAAAGGCTTTTGGGATAACTGGACCTGGTACTCACCATATCCATAGGTCTTGCCCACCATAAACCTTGAAGCAACTTGCTTCTCAATGTGTGATTAATTTGGCCTGCAGGTCCAGAGGATTGTGCCTAAGGACCCAGATGCAGTGAAGAAACTTAGAGAGTGTGAGAAGGCAGTTACAAAAATCAGGTTTGAAGAAGCAATTGCTATGGAGGAGCATGACCGACACTCAGTTGCTGAGTCACTGGACTTCCATTCTATAGGTAAATTTTGTTGACTGTAATTTTCTGGGAATACATTGAGAGGTATCAGTTTTTTGTGGCTTCTCCAGTCAAAGATGGTCAATCTTTAGATGGTTCTTAATTTCATTTCTTTATGGTTTAAGAGTAAACAAGAGATAGTTCTGTGTTGTCTCAAAGTTTTGGAAGTGTCAGACCAGTCATTTGGTTAGAGCTTTTGATGGATAATCTGTTCATTAGTTTTTGTCGTTTTGCTTATAGACAAATTATTGGAATCCCTATGGGTACTTATTATACAGTCTTTTTAGCAAATTTCTCTCTCTTTTTCTATGGGTTTGACTTTTTGAAGCATTTTTTGCAGCCAGCACCAGGCGTGCTGTGCTTCTGAGATTAGCCCTAGTTCATGGGCTTGGGGATGATCTTTTTATTTCAGGCTTTCTGAACATTGAGAGTTTTATGTACCTGGACAAAGACTGTTTTAGTGGTGGCATATACCCTAAAATGTCTTTTGAGTTGAATTATACTTCTAATGTGTTCTATTGTAACTTCTTGGATTTGGCCATTAACTGAAGTTGTAGAGGTTTTTGATAAACAATCCAAGTATGTAGGACATGATCTGTATGTGACACATTCCTTCCAATGTCTCTATTACTGCTGCTAAGTTTGATGTTATCAACAGTCAGTTCCACAGATTCTTGAGGCTTTGTAGTTCTGAATTTTTCTTCATTTCTCAAGTGGTCAGTGTCATTTTCCTTCTGAAGAATGAAGGCTACCATCTAAAAATTCTCTTAAAGAGGACCAGAGGCTTGATCAATAAAGATAGATTTCTTTTTGGAATTTTTAGCACTCACAGTTTTCTAAATGATTTTGTGTAGAGTCTTGTAATTGGCCATTTTCTTAAAGCCCACTTGGTCTTCCTCTGTCTTCTTCCTTGTGTCACTAAATTGTAATCTTTCATCCTCATGTACCTCCCTCTTGTATTTAGTTTTTCCCCTCTCTGTTTTCCTGTCTTTTGGGTACTTGCTAGAACCATGGCTGAGTCTTCCCTCTGCTTCTGGACTTGTGACAGAAACTCAGTATGCAGCCTAGGGGTTACATTCACCTATACCCGCTGTAGAGAGCAGATGAAGTCAGTGGGTAAGTTGTGATAGAAAAGTCATGAGAATAGATGGTAATGTTAATTGTTACTGTCTTCTGTTCATATTGGTAGTTTAATGATTCATCTCAAAGTACTTCTGCCCTGCAGTGTATTTCTTCGCTCCCTGTTCTTATCTGAAGTTCTTCTTTGACTTCTAGGAAAAGCCTTTCACCTGGTTTGGTTACCTTTAATTGTGAGTATGGAATATCATCAATACTCATGGGAGTTATTATTTCCTTTTGTGCTTCTTCATCACTGAAATGCCTCTGTCCAAGTACTTGGTCAATCTCAGGAATCTCAACCTTGAAATCAGCAACACTTATTTCTGATTATGTGCTTGTGATTGCAATCGTTTTGTTGTCTTTAACATATTTTAACAGCATCTCCTGGAATACTGCTCTAATTCTTTCATTTGACATGCTCCTTGTTAACATTTGTTTGAGTTTTCTCAGTTCTTGGGGTTGGGTTTGGTCTTTTATGTTGCTGATATGTTGTCAGATGTGAAACTTTGATAACCTTATTATCCTGTTGTCTGTTCATTTTGACTTGAACAGTTACTTGTGGAGACATTAACAAATGTTGGTTGTCTGGACAGAGGTTGAAGATTCATACCAAGGGGCCAGACTAGAGGGTGATAACATCACATTTGAGTTCGTGAAGAAAATGATGGATGACTTCAAAAACCAGCGCAGTGTACACAAAAGGTAGACCTTCCACAGCTTTGATTGTACATCCATACAGCATATTTTCTGTATTAGTGTTTATATCTTCAGGTGTTTTTTGTAAGTATAATGCATCTAGTCTTTAGGCTGGCAGAGGAATCTAAGCCAGAAAGGTTTTCATGTCAGATATGCATTTCAAATACTCCTGCAAACTCGGGAGCTGCTATTGGCATCACCCACACTTGTTGACATAACAATTCCAGACCATTGCCACTTCACTGTATGTGGGGATATCCATGGCCAGGTATATCCTGTAGGCTCATGTTCACAATGTTCTCTGGCAGTGCTGTTTTTGTTAAAATGTTGCAAATTATGTGGTAACATGACTTGATTTGATGATGCAGTACTTTGACTTGCTAAATATTTTCGAGCTGAACGGTCTCCCATCCAATGACAATCCCTATCTGTTCAATGGCGACTTTGTTGACCGTGGCTCTTTCTCTGTTGAAGTCATCATGACTCTTTTTGCCTTCAAGTGCCTCTACCCTACTGGTAAGGTGCAACACACTTTTCATTTCATTTGTTAGTCCTATATTGATGTCATCATCCATGCATGTGATCAAGCTTTTACTCTTTAGGCTGAACGTTTTATTGACCATAGATTTTTGCTGAATCCCTTTCAGGGAGCATGGTTGAGTTTTTCCTTTATTGTCTGTATTGGGACTGTTGGTTAATGCATGACACTGACCTTCACCTACTATCTGGAGCTGATAAAATCAGTTGGGATGTTTTGGTAGCTGGTCAATACTGTGCATGTTGCTATTGAAGGTCTCTGAGTGCTTGTGTGACTGTGTTGTACAAACTGTCACTCTGTTTTTCTGTTTGTTCTTGAAGGTTGGGTCCCTCTCTTTCCTTTTTGCTGAGATTTTGTCAGATCTGAAATCTCTCTAGTCTCTCAGGTCATCTCTGAATTGCCTTCAGTTACTTAAATGATATTCTGGCGAAGCACTTATGAGGATGTTTCAGTAGCCTCTAGTACAACATATGATGCACATGCTGAAAAGCCTTGTGAACTATAACTTACTAGTCATGTTAACTGCACAATGTAGCTTGTCCTTCATTATTCGTTATCTGAATGGTGGAAGCAGGAGTAGCTTTTCCTTCTGGGACCATAGTATGCAACTGGGTTACAGGTTCCTTGCCATAAGTTCTTTTCAGAGGCAGGGTATAGAAAAATTTAATGTGGTGCTGCTGAGTTTGCACTAAGTGGACATTTATGAGTCCATCCAAAGAAAAGCAGAGTGGTTGAAGTGGAGTACATTGTAGGATACCAGTTTGACTATGGGCCCTCAAGCTCCACTGCCGTGGTGAAGGAACACGTTTTGAACTCTTCATCAGAGTAGGTGATTATCTCGGAAATGATGTGGCACAATGGAGTGAGACTGATGTTGGTCAAAGCATGTCAAGTTTCTGATGTCATCTTTGTGTTGCACAGGACTCTACCTTTCCAGGGGGAATCATGAGAGCAAAAGCATGAATAAGATCTATGGGTTTGATGGTGAAGTCAAAGCAAAATTCAATGAGACTATGGCAGACCTTTTTGCAGAGGTCTTTTGTTGCCTGCCTCTTGCCAATGTTTTGAATGAGAAAATATTTGTAGTCCATGGAGGTTTGTTCAGCAGTGATGATGTCAAGCTTTCAGATATCCGGGCCATTGACCGCTTCCAAGAGCCCCCAGATGAAGGTATGGTTTGTCATATTTGGGTCTCCATTGGGCTATTGTCCAGCTCCCTATCAATGAATTTTAATCAATGCATTGAACACGTCTCTTTTAAACCCATGCTTATTCACTTCTGATACTTGAGCCTCATATGAGAATTTAGGTGCAATTTAGTTCTTCAAAATGTCTTGCAGAGTTCTCCAGTAATCTACAATGAGAGCGGATTTGCAGCAGCTTGGCATCCCAGATGCCACAGTGTGATTTGAAAGATCTTCAGTTGGATGTACATGGATGTAGTGTCAGTCTGAGTCTGCAGTTCTGTCTGCACCACATTGTAATCAACAGTGGCATACACTGGTCTTCAAGGTTTAGAGGAAATTTTGTACAGAACAGTCATGGTGCTTAGGGACTGGACTTGTTCTCAATTGAATTGCTTTCTGAACTCACAGTGGTCCTTTATCTTTTTGAGAGAGCTTTGCATTGACATTATGAGAATGTTGTGGTGGTTATCAGGTTTAATGTGTGAGCTGTTATGGAGTGATCCACATTCAGGCGTGGGCCGTGCCCCAAGCAAGCGTGGTGTAGGGGTTGCGTTTGGGTCAGATGTTACCCATTGCTTCCTGCAAGAGAATAATCTAGGTGGAGCCTTTGCTTGAGCATCTTTTCCTTTCAGTTACATGTTTTTGTTTTTGGTAATATCATCAAATATTTTCAGTGTTGCAGCCAAATGCTTCACTAATTGCATATACTGGTTTCCCTTGTCCAGAGTGAGCTTGAAACAAACCCTGAGTCTGAGCCTTTATTTTGAGCATGTAGAAGTGTCACAGATGATGGATTTAGCTTATTGGGATTTGGGTGTAACAGAACTAGTGGTGCGGTCTCATGAGGTTAAGGATGAAGGTTATGAAGAAGACCATGATGGCAAGCTCATTACAGTTTTCTCTGCCCCAAACTACTGTGACCAGGTATGGCTATGTACTTTGCATGCTGCTGTTATGTACATAGAAAGATTCTGCATTTTTCTCTTCTCTTCAATTGGGAACACTTCTTTAAACTTCATGCTCCCTTGTGCAGATGGGGAACAAAGGAGCCTTCATACGCTTTAAAGCTCCTGGGCTCAGGCCTGAGTTCACAAAATTCAATGCAGTGGTAAGCTTGATGCACTCTGTTTCTGGATATAAATTGAGCTTTTTGTAGAGAGATCAATTTACTTTTCTGCTGTGAGTTAATTGCAATGGGTTAAAGCATTCCTCTACTGTGGCACCAAGAAAATTTAGTTTGATGATAGCATGTTAGCAGTGCTGTTTGTGTTTTCTAACTTGTTTTCTGCATGTGCTTCACATTTGACAATGATTCCACTTGCCTCGTAAGGGTACATTGAGCATGGGGCAGTATTATACATGAGATTGGAGTCTTATTTTCTTTGCTTGCTTGGTGGTTGCAGTGGCATCCAAATGTGAGACCAATGCAATATGCAAACAACTTTTTTAGCATGCTGGCATAGGAACTTGTGAGATTTCTCCTCTTCCTGTTGGTAGTAGTGTCAATTTCAATGCTGGGGAAGCACACAATTGTGGGCTTTGATAGTCTCTCTTGTGTGCTTGGATGCCATGTAATGCATCTGCATTTCTATTTTTGTAGTCTTTGATTGAGAATATTGCAGTTTGTTTTAGCAGTTGTGTGATGTTGGCCAGAGTTCATTTTGCTTATTTCATAATCTTATTAGATACATAGGCTTGCAGGTAATTGTGTGCACCAGCTGAAATTTCCAACAGCAGGTGTTGTGAGCAGCTGAGAAATGATATTTTTGGATTTTGAGGATGTAGATTGCAGTAGATCAATCTTTCAAGCCAGACATATTGTTAAAGCTTAATCTGTACTGACATGCCACAAAGAAGATCTACCTCATAGAGAAGTCGGTTGCACTGTTGGGAAGCTGAACAATTCAGCCAAAGTAGGCTCTGGATGTCTGAAGAATCAACATAGCTGGAAGCACATTTTATGGGGAGCCTACAGTGGATTGGTTTTGTACTCCATGATACTAAATGACTGGAACTGAAACCACACAGTGGCAAGTGATCGACTGGATGAAGGATGAAGGATTGAGCTGAGAATGAGACAAACCATGTGATGTTGTTTCATGGGTGTAGGATAATGATATGGATATTATTTTATGTACACAGTCAGCAATTGCAATCACAAAATCCACTGGATTGACAGGATTCCTCACAGTAAGAAACTGTAAAGAAGTGAAAAAATGATTCCAGATCTTTAGACAGGGACTAGGCGACAAATGACCATCTACCTGATTTGCAAAGATTTAAAACCATTATTTTTTTCCTTTCATGGTCCATTTTGTGGCATAGAGGACAGAGATTGTATATTACCTGAATGGTGACCCAGTGCTTTCATGGTTAGTTTTATGGCATAAAGGATGCTGTACAGAAAGCAGATATATGATTTCAACTTCTGCATGCAATGATGAGGGATGTGACTTGGCAAACAAATAATTTCCAAAAAAGTAAGTTCTGAAGTCTTTATAGAACCAAGTACAACAGGCAAAAGCATAAGGCCAAAGTTCATGGAAACCTGTTGTTAGATCCTCTCCTGAAACTAACAACAGGTTGATTAAAACATAGCATGAAAGAGGCTGATTCAGTTTCATGTTCAGTTCAAGTACTTGCTTTGATGTCCTTCGCAATTCTTAATCAAGGGATTAACATCTAGACCTAGTAGCATAAATTTGATTGAAACTGCTGTATGTAGCTCTACTCAAATGGTGCAAAATCACAACCTAGTGGTGAAAGAAAACACTGCCATCTGATCCCAACTGGCTGGAGTTACATAAAACACCAATACAACCCATGTGGAACCATGACCTACTCAGCCTTCCTTGACCAATTAATTAAGCCTATCCATTTTATGTTTGGAAGCCACCCACCAGCCCCACCATCTGCAGCCTAATCTGTAATTGTCTTGGTACAGACAGAAGCTACTGTCAAATGGCAAGCATAGTTCGGGTGATCACTATTAAATGCACTGGCCACAACAGCCATGGTAGCTGCTGTCTCACCCCATTAGCCAAGGCACCCTTCCACAACACCCATGAGTCCCATGGGTGTTGTGGAAGGGTGCCCTGGCTATTGGTGTGGAACAGCAGCTCTGATGGCTATTGTGGCAAGTGCATTTAATAGAGCTCACCTAAACTATGTTCTCCCAGTCAGACCTTTCAAAAGTGCAACTCACGTTCTCATCCTGATGCAGATTCAGGTTTGCAAGGCCAGTTATCAAAGCCGAGAACCCTTTTGTGGACATGAAAGAATAGGATGACATTTGGGTCATTCCCCTTCATAGGAAGAAGGAGATGAAGACACCCTTGGTGAATAGAGGCATCTCAATGTTAGACCTATATGTTGATGTGACAAAAGAAAAATTTCTCTACAATCTTCTCTTCATGATTTTCCATTTTTATCATCCTCTTCTCTCCTCACCTCCTCACTTGTCCTATGTGTTTTCTTTTGCTTTCGTTGCTACACATCTATGTCAATGAGGAGGTCATGTTTCATTGAACACATGTTCATCACTTAAGTGGCTTTGCAATTTGTATGGAGGCTGGACTCATGTCAATTTAACCTTACAAGAACCAAATCTGTCTAGAGTTTTGCCAATGTCAAGGCATGATGGAGTGATACACTCATCAGGCAAGTATCATTGGGGCGCAGTACCCTCTATTGAGCTCATGTTCTAGAGAACAGATCTTAAATTGCAAACTAGATTTGCTGTTGATTAGTTGAAATTGGTTGGAGATGAAGCTTCTCAGACCATCATGTCAATTTTTTGCACACACCTTGCAATGAGTTAATTTTGGGATAGGGTTCAATATTCTTGGGCTGGCAGGTGTCAAACAGGAACCCTGAGAGATGTCCAGATGGTTTTGAGCTCTTTTTAGTGGAGGATGTTGCTTTAGCACAACTAGCGACACTTTGGGCCAGTTGCACTTGCTTCAAAAATTGGGCATTTTCCATTGCTAGCTAAGGCCATTGTACCGGTGGCAATTCTTAAAGGTCTTTCTCTTGACAAGAAACATTTCCTCTTCCAACTCATTTTCCTCTTTCTGAAGCACCGCTGCTTTCTTTTAAAGCATCAGTGTAGTGAATTGGGGCCTTCTTTATCACAATTCACAAAACCCATGGATTACATACCAGCTCCTCCTTGACCACAAATTCACCTACTTCACAAACATAGTATACAGCATATTGCTTTGCCTTTGTCAAAGATGCAATAAAAAGCAGCACCCTCTATGTTACTCATCACAACAGTCATTGTGAAAGCTGATTGTACTTTGAGATCGCTTTTTTCTCTTGATTTGGGGATTGGCTATCCCACAAATCTGCATCAGCAGTGAGCTTACTCTGCAGCTTTGCATGAGTGCTTTGGTTAACAGCACTGACAAGTCTCACAGTTTAATATTGTTCCTAAGCTTTGAATATCATTCTCTAGCAGCCTGCATCTCCAAGGCTTTCCAGGCACTAATTTACGAAGGTCCCAGGGCTCCAGCCAAAGAGGGAGCCTGGAGGAATTTGAGTTTCCACAAGCTCACTCATTACACTCAGCTCCATGGTAGAAACACATTATTAGCAATGACCTTGCTAAGGCCAGCACTAGTTGCCAACAGTGGGGCATGAAATTGTAGCCCCAAACAAAGTGAAGAGAGTTTTAGGCTAGTTTCTGGATCACAGCATCAACTATGTCCTGAGTGCTACTGGTGCCACCGAGGTCTTTAGTGCGGAAAGTGCCCTCTGCTAGCACACTCAGCACTGCTTGCTCCAGTCGATCTGCAAATGATGGAAACTGAAGGTGTCGCAACATCATAGCTGAAGACAACAGCAATGCAGTGGGGTTTGCAGTACGTCCTTGTACAAGTTTCTCATTTCCAACATTCCCTGCTGAAGCCCCCTGCTCAAAGACTGCATGCTGAGCACCCACATTCCCTGCACATACACAAATTAGATGCTCAATCAAAGTGGGATCTCTTTTGACATCACCTGGTCAAAGAACACAATAACATAGTCCATGTAACATAACTTGTGAGCTCTGTGTCCATTGTGCACCTGCCTGCTTACTGCATACTCTCTGCTTGCAGATTGAGCACATAACCTATTCCAATAAAAAATCTCTGCTGAGAATCAAAGTATCATCCCATGCTTCCAAAAGACCCCTCTCTGTGCTAGAAAGTTTGGAATTAGGACAGAAAAAGCCCTCTATACCTCCTGGCATGACACCAGTACCACCAGCAATACCAGCTGCAGTGTTGGCCACTAAAGTCCCATAGAGATTAGGTGTCACCTGCAATTGCCAACCAATACCCTAGTTATCAAGCATTGACAGGATGGGTGATGGGTGCAGCACCACGCATATGAGAAATATGAGAGCACTTGCAGTGAGTGAGAAATTGAGGGCATGAGAGAAAGTCATGACCATTACCATCACATCAAATTGCTGTGGCTTTGACACCAGCTGCATACAACAATTGTCAACAATGACTTCATTGTACTTTATAACTGGGTACTTCTTAGCCACCTCCCGACAAGACTCCAGGAAAAGGCCATCAGCCAGTTTCATGATGTTGGCCTTGTGCACAGCAGTCACTGTCTTGCGGTTATTGAGATAGGCATATTCAAATGCATACTTTGCAATGCGTTCCGAGCAAAACTTGGTAATCACCTACCCCAAATTACCCCGTGTCAGAGACTTACTGATCTTGTTACACAAAACCATTGATCACACAACAAACCATAGGACCCTAGTGCTGTACCAGTTGCAGAAGTGGTCAAGATTTGCAGTGGTCTGAAGAAGATTTTAGCTCAAGGCAGAGTACTGACAAGACTGCCATTGTCACACTCACATAACATGGATGCTAAAACCTTCATCTGAAAGTGTGCCTCCAACAAGGAAGGAAGCTTGCCCAATGCAATTTCTTGGTGAAGTTAGGGTTTCATGTTACAAGCATGGGAAGTGGACAACTCTCTGCAACCTGCAGCTGCAATCAAATGAATGTTGAGAAAACTTAGGGCTTCTTGTGAATCAATGCATGGGCTAGAGAAGACAGCTCGAATTAATTTTGAGCTGAAATTCTTGACCACTTCTGATTAGGAGAGTAAAAGAGCAGTTTGTAAGAAATGGAGTGTGCAGTAGTACCTTAAGGCTCTCCACAACGCCTGGCACCACTTCATGCTCGAGGCCAGAGTACTCGCCCTCCGTATTCTCACGGATCACCACAATGTTAACGTTATCATGCCGTGATTTCAACCCAGGCAAGTTGAAACAATGGACCAACGAGGCATACAAATCCAACTCCTTCCGCAATTGCACATTGAGCGAGCTGACACCGCCACCCACAGGCGTGGCCAATCCTCCCTTGAGACACACTTTATTGTGCCTGATGGAATCCATCACCTCTACAGGCACCTTGTCCATCTTCCCGGAAACCTCATACTCCTCGAAATACACAGGCGCGTGCATTGCCTTCATCACCTGCACCACCGCTCCTGTCACCAACGGCCCAATCCCATCTCCGGGGATCAAAGTCACAGCTCGAGGATTCCCATCTCCAGGTCGCGGCATGTAAGTAATCCCTCTGTACTGTTGCCATTGCCTCACCAACTGAGTTAAAAGCATCCGCCTCCCTGTCTCGCAAGCCATCTCCTTGGGCCCCCCAATTGACACAAACCTTCGAATCCCAAGAAATCACTAACACAAGTAACCCATTGCAACTCTTCTATTTTTTATGCAACCCAAAGAATAGACACAGCTGCGAGATCGAGCACTAAACGCACTGCCATAGAGCGAGAAAACGCCACAGCAATTGAGCCAAAGGAGGGGGAAGAGGATCTGGCTGCAAAGCCTTGGTCTCGTATATACTGCGTAATGTACGGTATACGCTGTACATAAATGATACCATGATACAAGCACATTTGTATTAGGGTTTTCTTTTTCATTCAATTTTTTGATGTCGCCAAACTGTTGATCAGCCACAAGAAGATTTAGCCAAATTTTATCTATTTTATAAGTTTTCCATAGACTATATATGAAAGTAGTAAAGTTTAAGAATGCTTGTATTATTTTGGCTCCCTGCTGGAACCTGTTGTAGGAAATCTGGCGACTTTATTTTTCTTTTAAATTAAAAGAAATTAATCAAGCTCATACAAGGTTGTGACTCGAGACCAGTCTTGGGTAAATGATGAACCTCTTTCATTAACTCATCCAAATTTGAAGAGGAAAGGCTGCTGGTGATTTCACAAGCAATCCCACGAGCGGTCCAGGAGATGCAATTGGTGATTCATGGGCTGCCATGGTGTTTGTTGGGAGGCGCAGGGTCACAGGTGCTTCTCTAAACACCTACGCTACCTACAAATGAAAAAACACACATTTGGTGAAGCTACAACATTCAGGCTTGTCTCATAACCCAAGGCTCCCCGACCTCTAAATGAGTGGAGCTAAACCTGTTACGAACTTCCCAAGTGATACAAAGGCTTGTTGCCCAAGATTATCATCTTTTGTCTTCTGGCCTAATCGTAGACTTGTCTAGTTTGAGGACTTAGTGCACCGAGGGCATCATCTCAGGCCCCCTTCGTCAAACCCTCACTCACCAGCACGTTTGTGACTCGTGAGTTCATCAAATTGGGAGTCGAACCCAACCCAACACTTAAACTTGTAACCCAAGCCATTGTGGCGGTTGCCCTAAGGTGGTCCGAACTTGGGCCCCAACTAGGCGAATCCCCACACTTGAAGGTCCTTCTAGAAGGGCATGTCACTCTCCCCCACTTTAGAGATGTCAACATCCTTGTTGACATTATTCTAAGGTGACCACCTTCGACACTTCCGCCAACTTCTCTCTCTCGACCCAATAGTGAGATTAGTTACTTCCTAATCGAAAGAGCCCATTCACACTATGTCTTTGTGTTCTCAATGCAAGAGGTATTATTGGGTGTGTCTTCCATTTTTACCTAGTGTGTTCACTTGGCATCTTCTTCAAATCCCCCCTATTCGACCATCTCTTCTTCATTTTCAAAGTCCATTTCAAGTTTAGCTTAGGAGTTCCAATCACCACATCAAACAATAGTTACAAACATGCCAACATATAGTGTTAGACCAAGCTTTACAGTCCAAGTCCCCTTTACTCAAGTGGGACATGATTCATGAGTTTATGCATAAGAAGCCTAACTTTTTCACTCAGGGACATGCCATTTTATTTACACACACCACCACCTTAATCTTGCCCGATTGAGCCTTGAAGATTTTTTATTTAAGTTCAACCCCAAGTTCATTTCTATTGGTTATGATTCCCTTGCCTTTCCCAACTACTTCTTCCACCATGAACTTTAGCCTTTTCGCAGCCAACCAAATTCACAAAAACCCTTAATCCTCACTAAATGAAAGTAATTAGTTTAGTTATTTTGTGGGTGCTCTCCCCACTTTAGATAAGATTTCCTCATCAACATTTAGGCCACTTGTAGGTGGGTCCTTTTTCTTTAAGGTCCTTTTCACTCCAAGTTTGTGACCCTTTTCCTACTTGAACTTGTTTACCATTTCTTGCAGGTGGTCAAGATGATCAAGTTTCATCCATATGATGGAAACCTTTGTGTTTCACCATATACTCTTTGCCTTTGAGGCGTGTCTGCCTCGCACAAATATGCTTTTGATTTCAGTGGCAAGCTTATGTTCAATGGCATCAACTTTTGATCGCATTTTTTGCTTTTGGTCTAACCTTTGTTCATCATGCAAAAACAATTTAAGTTTCGAAACATGAAAAGTTAGATGCGCCACAAAATTACTAGTAACTTTAAGGTGTACACGTCAGGGTGTCGCATATGCAAAATTTCATAAGGCTTCGCATACTTGGCAATGAAACATGGGGCCAATCCATTAGGCACCTTAAAATCCTGGATGTTCAGCCACACGTGTTGTCAACCTCAAACTCCACATGCCTTCGTGTTTTATTGGCATGCTTTTCATATCACTTTTGAACCTACTCCAAAAGCTTCTTGGCTCGAGAGTATTTCTCTTCGTGTCGTTTAACCATTTCCATAGCTTCCTTGGAGTGATCTCTTTGTCCCATGGGAATGGTTAAGTCCATCGACTTCTTGTTTTCTATTTCCAACATTAATTCAAACGAAAACATCTTAGTCACCGAATGCATTATGGAGTTATAACAAAACTCCACTAGGCTCTATGATGTTCACCCCAATCTTTTTTATCGACGTTCACATAATTGCTAAGGTATTGATTTAACACCCCGTTGACCCTTTCTATTTGGCCATTAGTTTGTGGGTGAAATGCCATATTAAGTGACAATTTCATCCCCACTTTTCGAAACAAATGTTTTCAAAAACCCGCCATAAACTTGGTGTTTTTATCACTTACAATAAATTGTGGCATCCCATGATGCCTAACCCACATATCAAAGAACAACTTTGCCAAGTTGAAAATTTTCACGATCGTCTTGGTTGGAACCAATTTTACCAACTTGGATAATTGATCAACTACCACAAGAATGGCATCCATTCTATTGCATTTGGGTAGTTGGGTCATGAAGTCCATGGAAACACTTTCCCATGGTTCATTCAAGATTGGTAGAGGTCTATACAATCCTCTTTTTTTTCCTATGGACTTCGTGTTTTAGCACTTGACACAAGTGCGCATGAGATGCTTTACATCTTGTCTCATTTCAAGCCAATAAAACCTTTTTCCTACTACCACCTTTGTGGTTCATTCATCATAGTACCCCGCCATGGGCATAACTTCCCTACTGGGACATAGGGCCATATTCAAGATCAAGAGACCCAAAAGGATTGTCACACATGAGAAATTCATTAACATATGTAACTTCTAAATTTGATCAAAACTCAAATTTTTGCTTATTTTTTGCATTTTTAAACACATTTCTTGAATAATACATTCAAAATAAATGAATGATATAAAACAATCAAACATTTGATACAAAAAAGATCTCCATTGAAGTCTTGAAACAAAAAAATTTAGGATTATAACAAAACCAAAAATGACTTTAAAATACTTCAAAAGCCTATTGAGTTCTAAAGTTCTTGGACTCATAATGGGTTAAAAGGCCATATTTATGTATGTTAGCCAATAGAAGACTATGTGAATCAATCTTTACAAGAAACAAGACAAAATAGTTAGTACATTTTTAAGGAATATTTAAGAACTATTAAATTTGGTTAGTTTATGGCATTTATGGATGCAAAAAGCTTGGCATCATTAAAGCTAAGGCCCATAAAGAAAACATTTTAAAAGTATCCAACCTTGTTAAATAATAAGATTTTTTTTAGTTTGTGCAGCCTCAAGGACTTTGCTTTTGAAAGTCAAATGTAGAGTCCTTCGTATGGGGAAATGTGTATTTTGAACATTGATTGGAGTCATTGATATTAGGTCATTACATATCTAATGGTTCAAATTTTGCAGATTTCTTTTCACACAAACATAAATGTTTTATGGTGGTGATTGGCTTACAATGCAATGCATGCATTATTCCATTTATGTTCGACACACTATGCACAACACTTTTGAGCTCAAGGGACATGGGGGAGGTTTCAAGCTCACATTGTGGAGCTCTAGGTTTTATAATATCCATGTTTTCTCTATAACCTTTTCCTTTTGAAACACTTTTTGTTTATGAGCTTAAAGTAGATTCTTTTATAACAGCTCTTCAACATTCCCAAATAGGTTCGCTAATTAATAATTCTACAAGGTTCAAGAGCTTAATGCACGTAGGTTTTGTCTCACAAGTATTCATGAAAATCTTCAATGTCATAATGGGTTTTGGGAATATATCGCTTGCAAAATTTGTGAAATGTATGCAAAAATCTATAGTGTCGAAGCCTAAGTTTGAAATAAAACCATTGCCTCTTACTGCTTTGATCACCTAGAACTTGGTGACCTTCTTGTGTACAAAGTTCCTTTATGGGTGCATCCTTGGGGTGTGAATTTCATCCTTATCAAGCCAAAGATCTATCACTATAATTTCAAGAACTTTTGCTTTTGTGTGAGGAAGGTGGATTGGGTTTTGAAGGCCTATGTGCACATTGGAGGTTGGTGGATATTGGTTCCATTGGATGAATCAAAGATGCAGAGACTTGATCAAGTCTATGTCTTTTCTTACCTTTGAAAATTTTCAAGGTTGTCAATGTTAGTTGTATAATTTTTAACATTGTTTACACTTTCACATGTGCCTTTAAAATTCCATTAGGTTTACAGGTCATGAAACAATGTAGGAATGATTTTTTCCATAATACAATGCAAACTTGTGTTTAAAAGATCTATTAATATGTATAAACTAAATAGGGTGCAAGTGTTTTAGCATATGTGTGGGTATGTTTGTTGATTTAAGGTTGTGATCTATATATTGTCTCTTGTACAATTTGGTGCTTCTAATGGGAACAAAAGAATCAACATAAAGTTGTCGAGGGTACTAGGAAAGCCTTGGAGACATAAGCTACATGAAAGTTGGTGGCTAGAGACAAACAACACAAATCTAAGGCTGCTAGGAGAGAAATGTTTACTCAATGTCAACAAATTATTACATATGGTAATCCTACTCACGCTATTGACATAGATAGGTCGACCTCTTGACTTGCAAGTCGTATTGCACTACTCTTGCATAAGTGATAAAAATAAAAGGCCTTGAGTATGAATGATTGGCCATGGAAAATTTTCTTAAACAAGCCATCTTGAATAAGGCAATGCTAGATGTGGTTGTGAATTCAAAACAATATGAAACTACATTTGAATTGTTGACAACATGAGAGAAGGTTGGCAAGGTATAAAGGTTGGTCATAGTCTTGATGAGATGAGAGCTAAGAATATTGTCAACAATATTGTTGTTTCAAGTTCTACCCATAATCTTACTACAATGGGCCAACTCATTGAAACAAATTGGAGAATCTTGAAAAGAGGACAAAGTAGGAGAATACAACTTGAGGATAGTACTAACATGTAATGGGGCCCTATAGTCCAAGCAAAAAGAAGAGATGTGCTTACAAAAGATGTTGTTGATGTGGTGGTGGAATTTTGGACAAATGAGACTAGGGTCAGTCCAAACAAATGAGATGTCATGAAGCATTGCATCATGAGGAATAGATGGGAAGAACATGCTACTCATTTTCTTGAAGAACCACAAGTACATTCTTCCAAATTTCTTCAATTTGATTCTTTTTGTAATTGTTTTATTTTTTGTTTCAACTTGTTGCATTGTTTATGGTTGTTCATGGGGCTTGGATTTGTGGTTGTAAAGGACATCATAGTTTGAAAACATATGTTTACAATTTCATGTAATTGAAGTTCTGCTCATTTAAAGTTGTCATCCTAATGCTAAAATTCCTAATATAATTGTATTTTTAGATTGGTCTTCTATTTCATTTTAACTTGTTTGTTCATTTGTCAAGATTGTCCATATGGGTTTAGGGTTTATGGACTGTTCATGGGGCTTGGATATGGTATGTCATTATTGACCTTTTGTAGTTTAAAGAAAAGTTTAGCAATTCAGGTCCATACATTCTTTTAGATTTTTGTTTGAAAAGATGTAATTATAATTTTTGATTTTCCATGTGATTGAAACCCTATTCATATAGGGGTCATAAGAAAAAACCACATCAATTAAATAATTTCCAGAAACTTGGTGAGTTTTTCCAGTATCTAATAATTTAAATTTCAACATGTTTTTATGATTCAAGCTTAACAACGTTAAATGTTACATAATTAGCTATGACAATTCTTGAAGCAAACCACCTTGATCTTGCATCTTACCTCTTTTCATGTGTATTTGATTTGTGGTTGGTCTTGAGAATGCCAAATTTTCAATCTATTGCCAAAAGAAAATATCATGAATTTAATTCCTTCTTGAGTAAATTATTACATTTTTTGTTTCATGTACGATGCATCTACAAATTTTGATCCTCCATATCATTCAACCCTATTCATTTAAGGGTTTAAATAGTTCTAAATGTTAAAATTCCATATTATATTACACACAAACCATCATGATTTTGTGTTCATGATTGTTTTGTGTATTTGTTTAATTATGGTAAGTTTTTACTATTTTTGATGCTTCAAGATATATTGAGTTTTTGTGAGTCAAAAAGTTATTAAGTTGAGGTCAGCAATCAGTTTTCAAAATTATTGTAACAAACCATCTCAATCTTAAGTTTTTGGTCTCCATGCATGTAATTCCGATGTGGGTGGTCACAGATGTCAATATTGGTGTGATTATTCTATAGATGGGTGGAATTTTATGGCTAATAGGTCCTGCATAAATTAGTTTGGACAATATCTAAATTGACATGATATGTGAATCAACTAGGTTTGTTGATCTACTTGGTTGCATAATCATATGTACACTTTCATTGCTGAAAATTGCACATAATTGAGGTCAACTCAATGTATTGTGTTTTTTTACATTGGTCATTTGTCTTGAATGTGGTCAAGATCAAGTAACCCTTACTTTGTCATCTATAGATTGGTGTCCAATTTAATGAATTGGTGGTCCTTAAAACAATCTAAAACATGGATTTTGATTCAATATTGTTGTGGTTGTAGTTCTATCCAAATTTATAATAAATGTTGGTCCAAGTGAACCAATTTGAACCATGCATTTTGATGCGGTACTATTGTGTCTGTAATTTTGTCCAATTTTATGATAAATGTTGGTCCTTGAACCAATTTGAACCATGCATTTTGATGCGGTATTGTTGTCGACAATTTTGTCCAATTTTATGATAAATGTTAGTCCTTGAATCAATTTGAACCATGTGTTTTCATTTGGTATTGTTGTGTTTGCAATTCTATCCAATTTTATGATCATATGGTCCTTGAAACAATCTAAACCATGGATTTTTTTTGATTTGGTAATTATGTGTCTACAATTTTGTCAAATTTTATGATTTGTTGACCTCCTTGAAACAATTTGAACCATGATGTGTTCTAATTTATTATTATTGTGTTTGTAATTTTGTCAAATTTTACCATTTGTTGGTCCTTGAAATAATTTGAACCATGGATGTGTTCTAATTTAGTATTGACATGTGTATGTAATTCTATAAAACTTTATGATGTTTTGATCCTTCAAAAAATCTAAACCATGGATGTGTTTTGATTTGGTATTATTGTGTACAATTCTATCAAATTTTATGATTTATTGGTCTTTGAAACAATTTAAACCATCTGTTTTGATTCGGTTTCACTATGTTTGGAAGTTTGTGACCCAAATTTATGGTCTTTTGGCCCTTGAAACAATTTACACCATGTGTTTTGATTCTATATTGCTACATTTAGATATTTGTTCAATTTCATGGTTATTTGTCCCTTGAAACAATTTGAACCATGTGAATTCTGATTTCGTAAATATGTGTTTTCAATTTTTCACGGTGATGTGATTGAAGCTATACTCAATTTGACAATTTTCTTGAATTGTTAATGTGATAGTTCTCTTATGTTTTCTTGGATATCATTTGTCATGGACTCCTTGGGCCTCAAGCAGTAAAGTATGTCATGTACTTGACCTATTGTAGGAGTCAAATTTCTCATTCATAAATTAAGTACTTATATTCTTGTATATGAGTCCATTGATGTCCTTGTTCATGTTGTAGATATCCTTTGTAACTTTGCTCAAATTATTTGAAATGTAAATATTCTATGCCTTTAATTCCTTCAACTAATTCTTGCAAATGGCAAGCAATACAACCAAAAAATATTTAGCTAATCCTTTGAATCCTTAAAAGATGTTGCCATTAGGAATCTTGTTAGGAATTGATCTTTTAAGTATTTACTTATGCCTTTGGGGTCCTACAAGTCTTGAAGTTGCCTTGAAGGGATATTGCAAGTTGTCTTGAGACTACCAGCAAGGTACATGACATCTTCATGAACCAAGACCTTAATGTTACTAATCCTTCAAAGTCCTAAATATGGTTATTGTGTCTTGCATTTCCATGTCTTTGATTATAATTTGTAGTCCTACATTAGTTTGTAATTGTAATTGTAGATACTTGGTATGTTAACATAATTCAATTGTATTTTCCAACTACATTTTTTTACCAGGTTTAAAGAGAAATATCCAACAATTGGGATTGGATTCATATCGTTCCATACATTGAGCCTTGGTTTGTGTGGAGGTTGAAAGAATTCAACACTTGTTATTGTTGATACCATACAGAATTGAGGGAGCTCAAAGATGGATTTAATAACATGCAATTGTGTGGGCCACACAAAGCTTTTACTTGTTAGTGCAATGAGGTATGCAATCCATTAGTATCTACCCATGATCGACATCAAACACCAAGTTGTTTGAACAATGAATCAATTTTCAAAGGTGTCATTGACTTTTGGCAAAAAATTGTTTATGCAAAGCTTGAATTCCAAATGTGGCATGCCTTAGATTATATTAAAGGAAACTATCCAAATTATGGTCTGAAGTTGTTGAAAATTTGCCCATTGGAGAAGGATCTAGAGTAGAAAACATTCTTGAATTGGAAGTGTTTCCAAGAAGTACTTGTTAGAACCACAAAAATAGGAGAATTCAAAACAATGATTCGTTTGGAACATATGCAAAGTCGATCACTACACTAAAATGCGTCTTAGTCCACTTTGGGTTTTATTAAATTTTGAATGAATTTTGACATTTTTACCATGGTGTAGTTAAACCCCTAAGTGAATGGGGACCAGTTGTTACAGACAGTGAATTGATCCACTAGTACCTAGTGAAATATAAATTTACTAAACCATTTCATTTGTTAGTTAATTAACTAGGTAGCATGGAAATTAGTTAAATTTAAATTACTTAATAATTACTATTATTGATAATTTCATAATTTTAAACCTATGAATTATTAACCATGTCATTACCTCTGTTAGGTTAAAAACCTACCCAAGTACATAGGCCATGTAATCAACCTAAATAGACACCTACTGTAGGGAATTACATAGGAAAATATTCAATCAACTTACCATTGTTGACCACAAACACATCATTTGTGAAGTTTGATCCCTTGACCTTTAACATGGAAGCAAACACCCCTATCATCAAGCCAACACACTTGTTGTGATAATGTGTTACATTGCATTTTATTTCAAATACTTTATTTTAAACATTATAAAAACATAAACTTTAAAAATTCATATCTTATGAAGATTTTGTCCAAATGAAATGATTAAAACTTAATTAATTTTTTTTTCAATAATGTACATAATTACATTTATTTCCTTTTGAAAGTGTAAAATCATTTGAATAATAATTTTTTTAATATCACTATTCAATAACATTTCAATGACAATTTTTTTGAAAAAGAAAATGTTTAATAAATGGATAAGATTTTTGTTAATATAATAATAATACTTATGTTAGGCTACTTTCAGCTATTCTAAAGCCATTTTTTATTGTTTTAAGTTATTTCACCCTAGGTTACTTTTGGTTATTTTAAATTATTTTAAATTATTTTCTGTTACTTTTAACTATTTTAGTTATTTCACCTTAAGTTATTTTTAACTATTGTAAGTTTTTTTGGTTTTTTTAAGCTTTTTCATTTTAGGTTATTTTCGGTTATGTGAGGTTATTGTTGGTTACTTTTGACTATTGAAATCTATTTCATCTTATGTTATTATTGGCTATTGTAGGTTATATTACCATAAGTTATTAGTGGTTATTCTATTAGTGGTTATTTTGGTTATTTTATTGGTGGTTATTATTGGTTATTTTATTAGTGGCTATTATTGGTTATTTTATTAGTGGCTATTGTTGGTTATTCTATTAGTGGTTATTGGTGGTTATTATATTAATGACTATTGGTAGCTATTATATTGGTGACTATTTTTGGATATTTTAGCTTATACTATCATAGGTTATTGGTAGTTATTTTATTGTAGGCTATTTTAAATTATTTTTCATAGGTTATTATTAGTTATTATAGGTTATTTTACCTTAGGTCATTATATTATATTTTAAATTATTTTAAATTGTTATATTTAGGATAAAATAACTTATAATAACATAAAATATAATGACCTTGAATAACCTAAAATATAACTTGAAATAACATATATTAACTTTAAATAAAATAACCTATAATAAGCTAGCTAAAATACCTTAAAGTAGAATAACATATAATAGTTTAAGGTATAATAATTTATAATAACCTATAATAACTTATAATAACTTAGGGTATAAATTAGAATAACTAAGGTAGCTTAAAATAATATAAGGTATATCATAAAGTAACATAAGGTATTTAAAATAACAAAAAAATAAACCTATTTACCACAGTACATTATAATAATGAATTACGTCAACTAGTAGTGAAACACAATGTTTACATAATGATATTATAATGAAATAACTTTAACTAAGGTGAAATCATTAAAGTGCAATGAATTTATTTCACTTTTGAGGTCTCATGGTGATTGAAATTACTAAACTACACCTCACTTTTGTAGTAGTGGATGTTCTGAATACTTGGATTTCATGGGGCCCAAATTACAACAATTTGTACTCCATAACTTTGTTGCAACTTGGCAGGACTACCAATATGGATTGTGCATGGCAAATCAATCATTAGATTATCTTGTTTCGTCTATTGACAAATGCCGAGAATTATTGGGTGAAAACACATTATGGGTGAGCCAATTTTCACCAAAAAAGGTGATGTATAACTAGTATCATAATACATAGTAAGTTAGAATTTTGATGGCATCATTTGACAATCCTATACATAAGCAAAATGCCCTACAATGTGTACAACAACATTTTGGAACTCAAATTTCACTTTAAATCAAGATTAATTTCAATCCAACAGTTAAATGAAAAGGATTGAATAAAATCAATGTACACAACATATATAATGTGTAGTTTTTTGTCAGCCATAGGGCCTCATGTTTGTGGTTCATAAGATGTTACTAAACAAAAGAAATCTAAAAAAATAATGCAATGCCCAACTATAAAATCTCTCTCTCTTTCATTTGGTATTGGTTTTTTCTTCAAATACATAAAATATTTTTCCTTTATTGCTAAAGTAAATGAAAAAATAAGTATTTTTAATGAATTTTTAACCAAAAATTTTGAACTTCCAAATGGGCTTAAATTCATTTGATGTATATCAATAATAGTGACCACAAAAAAATTCCACCCATAACCTTAGTTTTGAAATATGTGTGCAATTTTTCATACTCCGCGACGAATATTATTTTGTCACAAATATATTTCATATGTTGAAGTTCACCAATGTTTGTTGGAGGTTTTTTTTTAAATGATTTTTTAAAGTCTAAATCTAATCTAACATACTTCCAAAAAAAAAAAGATCCAAAATGTGATGCTTATATTTAAATAAAAAAACCAAACGCAGAAATGCAGTATTTGTGACTACAATTTTTGGGGGTGGAGGGGTGGGGGTGTAGTGTGTTTTTACCCAATTCATTCGTGGAACATAATGAGATTCAAACTCAGCATTGGCATAACTTTCAAATTATAATTTTAGTACACTTGACTTGGAGGATCAACCTTAATTTCAACATTCAAGATGAAGAAAAGGCAAGAGTGAATACTGAGTATCACTTTACATTTCAGACAATTGCATTCATGAAAATTTGTTTGTTCAACATTGCTTTAGGTTAGGAGATGTTGATTGCACTCATGGTTATGAGGCACACAAAGTTAGTGGCAATAGGTCAAAACATGCGATGCACTTTGTTTCTCATTTGAACAAAACCTTACTACATGTGTGTTGTCTTGCTTCTGCAAATTCTACGTAGATGGTGGAGATAGACCTTGTGACAATTATACCCATATATAACCTTGGGACCTAGTGACAATAGAACCCTGCTCATTTATTGATGTTAAATGTGTTCCAGACATAGATGATATGTAGGAAGTTTCTCATGATGGGGAGTCACTAATAGCTTGTTTAGAGGTTGGTGACTATTTTGTTGTTATAGCTACTGATGATGTATAAGATAATGTTGGTTTTTGGGTTTTAATGTGCATAGAGAGGTTGCATATGGTAACAGAAGATAAACATGTAAATGCATATGGTCAAATGTTTCTTTATGGTAATCAAGTTGTTATTGGCAAATAGTTCAAGCAACAAGGTAGGAGTCCATACTCATATGTCCAATGTGACATAGGTGAAGCATACATCAATTCCCATTTGATTAAGGCGATGAAGTTTCAGATGATACAAAGTTCCCATGGATAGGAAGGGGGAAAACTTGTCTATCAACTTTCCAAAATTGTTTTACTTGAAATACAATCTATAATTGAAAATGTTGAAGATGAATGATTTATCTACAAATTTGAAAGCCGAAGATCTATCAACATTATAGGCTTCACAAATTTGTATGTGCAATCTATAATTTATTAAATTTTGTGAAAAACATTTTCACTTTGGATGTTAAATGTTGTGGCTATCTATGCACACTACAACAAATTGCGCCCTATTCCACTTTGCACTCCACTCATTTTTTGAGTGAAATGAGCCAATTCCACTATAGTGGAATTCCTAAAGTGGAATAGGATGACTCTAGTGGAATGTGCCACAAATTATTTGGTTGTGTCGCTAAGCTTTGGAATCTAGGTGATATGTGCCCAATGAATGTGCCACAAATTATTCCATAAGTAATTTAAATTATTCCATATAAAATAAACATTAAATTATAGGGTTTTGGCAAGGACCCACTTTGGGGTGGATTCTAGTAGTGTTTTGACTAGAAACTTTTGTGAGTGGAATATAGAATTCCTTATGGGTGGATATTTTTGGGGGTGGAATGTTTTTTGAATGGAATTTTTGTTTTTGGTGGAAAATGAGTGGAAACTTCATTCTAAGTGGATTAGGCCATTTTGGACATAGAGGTTTGGGCATACCAAGAAATTCCTTAATTTTTTTGGTGTATATTTGTACTAGTGGAAGACCACTTTCATTAGACCCATGAATCTTCATCCATTCCACTTTGTGACAAATAACATCAAATCGGGCACCAAGGTTAACATTTTGATGCAATAACTTGGTATATTTGCATTCCATAATTCAAGGACAATGCATACAAGATTGAATGCCAACTATGGTAAAAAAATCAGCAAGTCCAAAAATTGTCCCTGATTTGGTTAGATGCCTAACCACACCATGTTATGGTGCTGATATATAATCTCCTAAGGTATACAAATTCTATGTCCAAAAATATCATCTCCAATAATCTCATGTTTAATAACTAGCTACTACCACATGAATTCTCTAGTAACCATTTGTTTGCCCACAAAACATGTGTTGTCAAGTGCTGGAGGCACACATGCCTCATCCAATTTCATAATATGGGGCCGGTTATGGGAAGGATCTACCACCATGAGCTTCACAACTGGCTTGAACACCTTAATCACCACAACCATCTACCGTCCCTTGGCACACAATTGTGCAAGGTCCTTGTTCCCAAATGTCTTTGATGATCCGTTGACCTCTACAATCCCTTCTCCAACCATTTTCCCTTTCTGCATAGCTATAAGATTTGCCAACATAGGTAGAGAGCACCTCCCCATCTAATGGGGTCCCAAAGTCACTCTTGTTTGATGATTGAGCCCAAGATTTGGAAAGGGACTTGTTTCTGTTTGTGTTACTATCATGACCCTTTTCACTATTATTACATGTGCCTTTCCCCTTCTCCACATCATAGCTTGACATGAGGGGAATCTTTCTTGTAAAAATGATAAGAACAAAACCCATATGAACCATTTTTGCCATAATTTTGAATGCATTCTATATTTAAGTTAAATAAAATAAGAACCTATAGTGTTACTTTTGGAGACCACTCTCACTCTTGAATGAATTTTGATGGCATTCCATGGAAATGCATAAGAATTCAAATAAAATTCAATAATTACTCACTTAGATTAACAAAATTGAGTATCAAAAATTATCTGAATTAATTAATTAGATTCAAATAATAATATTTAATGAATTAAAAAAATTGGTTATCAAATAATCAGTTTATTTATTTTAGATATTTATTTACTTATTTATTTATCTGAATTAACTAAAATTATTATTGAATTTAATCAATTACTTTGTAATAACTAAGTATATTAATTAATAATTAGTTAATAATAAATTATTAACAAATAATTGATTATGAAATATTAAATAATAAACATGAATTTGAGTAGAAAACATTGATGTATATATAGACATATCCATATGTACACCCTTAATGAATACACGTTGTTTTTAGTTTCAATTCAAAAGTAGACTTTCATGCTCCATGAAATTTTATGGTTTGATATGTATGTATGCCAACATAATATTATGAATTACAATGTAGTGGAATATCATTAATACAACAATTCAACAGTTGTCACAAAAAAATAGGACTACAGTATTTACATAATGGCAACTTAATGGCACAACTAGTTGTACCAATGGGAATCATAGTTGAAATTGTAAGAAAGTTGAAAGTTTCATATCTAATGGGTGGTGGAAATGCACTCACGTGGCATGATCATATGTGTTGAGGCCATACCACTACTAAAAATTTTGGGTTTTGCAACTGTCGCATGCAACTAATTCAGTTGCATGCGACACATGCAACTGCAAATTTGTGTAGTTGCATAAGATAAGTTGCATAGGACATGCAATTGCATGCGACATTACGTATGCAACATGTATATACGGTGTTAGTATACATGTTCATACATACATACCAATCCAATGTAGTTACACCTTATGTGCAACTTTCCTTGCAACTACATACAACTAATCAAAATATGACACATGTTTAAAAATTAGACAACTAGCTTGTGGACATGTGTCATTATTTAATTTTTTTGTGTTTTCAAAATCAAAAATTCATTGGATTAATCTTAATCATTAAAGTTTTTGCCATTAGGATGATGACATGTGGCACACCATGGAACGTTCATTGACCATTTGACACGTGTTCAATATTTTAACACCAATTATATGGTGATTCGTAGTAATCAAGGTCCACCTATTTTAAAAATTTTAAATATTAATTAATGAAATCTAAATCATTTAATTATTGGCTAATAAGATGTTGACACGTGGTGCTTAGGTAGGCAGATAATAATTAAACCCTATTAAGTAAGTAGGTTTATTTAGGTATGTAAGTAGATTGAAAAATAGATAGGTTTAGGTTATATAAGTAGGTTTAGAATAATCCGATTTTATTTTCAAGTTTGACCATTTCATAAAGGTCAAACTTTTTTCATTTACTCATGCCCAATGGCACTTGGCATTTGATTTCAACATGACTATTGCTCCTAGTTATATACTGAGCCAAATAGAATTGGAAGCCAAAGGATATGGGTTAAAACATTTCATTGCAAACCTCATGGACCAACCTAGTTGCACATTAGATGCAACTACAATATTAAAGTACAACAGCCAGGGGAGGGCTCTGTTGCTTTTAGTGTCCAAACAAAACTTGAAGCCCTTGTCTTGGCGCATCTAACACACTAAAAATCGTTGAAAATAGATTAGAAATGAGAAAGTTATGCCCCCCCAAAGTAAAGGGGGTCAAAAAACTCAAATTGTTTTTTATTAAGGCCGGTTCTTAAACACCTAGAAAGTTCATTTTATGTTGTTTTTTTGTTATTATAGTTCAAATGTGATTTGTAGGAATTCAAATGGCGCTCCTACAACATTTTAAATCATTTAAAATGAATAAGAAATAAAAAAGTTATGAGCTTTGAAAGTAGGAGGCGTCCTAAGAAAAAAAACAAAAAAAAAACGTTTTATAACTTGGAAAACTTATTTTTCTTATTTTTCTTCTTGTTAGTTTTTCATTACTCCTTTTCTTTTGCACTTCTAAGGTGATTATAGGATATTTAGTAATTATGATTACTTAATGAAAATATGATTTTGATATTATTATCTAGTTTAAATTAATAATTGCTTAGGACGTTTGTATACTTGTAGGTTAATTAATGTAG
>Ga0116227_10000946_pt1 | contig 61555 bp, 58 predicted proteins | sample S1TSphgellanicum_FD_89693 | JGI IMG/M metagenome (GOLD analysis project Ga0116227, IMG submission 89693) | Host-associated microbial communities from peat moss isolated from Minnesota, USA - S1T2_Fb - Sphagnum magellanicum MG | ecosystem: Host-associated > Plants > Peat moss > Unclassified... | reverse complement strand
ACTTCCAATGAATGACACATTTGCCCACTTGGCCCAATAAGAACAGTTTTTTGATTTTGGACCATTTTGAGGTTTATCCTCCAAACCTTTCATTTCCATGAAGAAAACAACAAAGTAGGACCAGCAAGGAGTCGTTTTGATGGTTATCTAGCAGTGAAGTCTTTGACTTAGGAGGTTTTATGTGCTCCTAAACTTGAGATTGCTAGGTGGGGGGTTATAGTGAAGTTGACCCAATTGTGGCATCATTTTCTAGAGGAGTTGTGGGAGTCATCACGTCACTCATGGTTGTAGAGTTGAACAATGTGAAACAACAAGAGCACAAGCGCTACAAATATTGTCATGGCACAAGTACTTTTTCTTCATTCCTTTTGGCTCTTCCATGTGTGGTGTTTCTGGTGGGTTAGTGTTTTATATGATTCTTTCAAACTAAATTGGTTTTGTTTGACTAGGAAAAGGCTGCCTGATACTCAAATGACATAGAGAATACAGATACATATTCTATTTGATAATCAAAAGACTCATTTTGTTTGTTGGAGACTTAACACCAATTCATGATTCTATTTAGCAATTGGAAACCATGCAGGGTATTTGGCATGTGTTTGATGTGCTAGATTTGGGTCATTTGAAGATCATGTCCTCTTGAACGTGGGTGTGGTTGAGCATCTTGGTTGGGTGTATGTGCTCTTAAACTTGATATTGCTAGGTGGGGGGTTGTAGTGAAGTTGACCCAATTGTGGCATCAATTTTTGGAGGAGCTATGGGAGTCATCACATCATTCATGGTTATAAAGTTGAACAATGTGAATCAATAGGAGCACAAGCGCTGCAAATACTGTCATGGAAGAGGTACCTTTTCCTCACTCCTTTTGGCTCTTCCATGTGTGGTGTTTTTGGTGGGTTAGTGCCTCATATGATACAAAGAATATAGATACATTGCTTGTGGATATGTTGACCCCAAGGTTAAACTTGCGCCTGTTGTAATGGTAGTTAAATATGAAGTTATGTTATTATGTTTTTAGAGCCTGACTCCATTTTGCTTCCGATTGAAAGAATCGTAGATGAAGCCTTAGAGCGTCGCGCAAATATGCAAATGATGAAGAAAGGTGAACAGCTACTCGAGAACGTCAAAGACTTCGTTGTGCTATAGTAGCTCTCGAAAGAGCTGCGTTTAATGGGGCCCAACATGAGGAAGCATAGTGTATGGCTAATATTGCTCATCGATTATTGAAAAACACGGAACAGCACACGAGAGTGCATGTTCTTGAAACAGAGCAGGGCCGTCAAACCCAACTAATGATAGATGTTGCGCGATGCGCTGAATAATGTCGCGTCGTGTGCACAAAGGATCAACTTCAGGCTAGACACCACATGGCCCTACGAGATTTGCGGTACCCTTTGGTCGACCCGCAAGTAGACCAACAAGTGTTTGGACGCTTGGATGAGTAATGCAACCATTGTGGCTCTCGCTTCTGGATCGAAAAGCGCATGGGGGGCTCTCTTCGAAGACCACACTATAGTAAATGTTATGCTTCAGGGAAAATTCTTTTGCTTCCTATTTGTACCCCGCCAAAGTACATGGCCATGTTACAAGATCAACAAAATGCTGAATTACGTAAACATCTTCGTTTATAAAATGTTGCATTTGCATTTACGTCCACAAGGGTCCAGAGTGTGGGCTTCGAGCTTGGACCAAGAGTGCATACCTACAAAGTGCAAGGAGGATTCTACCACTTGATTAGTGGTATGGAACCTACAAAAGGGCAATTGCCACGTTTTCTTCAGGCCTATGTGCATGATGCGGTAAATGAAGGTCCGAATCAACAGATGCAGAACCCCAATCTAAGCTCGGTGTATTTGATGACACTTCACACGATCTTTAGGCGTGTAAATCCTTATGTAAACGTCTTCGTTCGTGCAACCGACTGTCTCGCCGCAAACCCTACAGAAGAGGTCCACATTTGCATTACAGCTGGCCGTACCCTAAGAAATGGATGTCCACCATTATAACGCCTTTACGGCAAACGAGGTTACAATGATAATTCCTAGCAAACCGGGAGAGGTTGGAAATCGCAATGTCATTGTACAACGGCAATATGGAGGTGGTTTACAGCGGATGAACGAACTAGCACCTTCTTACGATCCTTTATAATACCCGCTATTTTTCCTCGCTGGGGAGGACAGGTGGTCTGAAAATTTACGGCTACAGAATAATCAGGATGAAGCACGCACAAGGGTCTCAATGGCGGCTTATTACACACAAAGAATGCACTTTAGTGGTGAACTCTCTGCTCTACATCTCGGTGGTCGCCTTTTTCAACAGTATATTGTCGATGTTGCTGCTAAGATAGAGCAGAACACTCTTAACTTTTTGGTGCTAAACCAAGCTTAACTTCGTGTGGAATTCTACTAAGGGCTGGCAGATATGGTCAAACATGATTTCCAATTACATCCTGCGCAAGTGGGTCAACGAATTATTCTCCCAACTTCATTTCGCGGTTCTCCATGTTTCATGATGCAAACATATCAAGATGCGATGGCTATTGTGCAAAGCAAAGGAATTCCAAATGTCTTCCTCACATTCACTTGCAACCCGAATTGGCAAGAAATAATCACGGAGCTCAAGCCCAACCAAACAGCTTCTGACCGTCTAGATTTGGTTGCCCGCGTATTTCAGATGAAGGTGAAAGCCCTTCTTAAAGGAGTGGCAAAAATTGGATGGTCCGCCAAAGTTATTGGGAACATTTGGACAAGGGAATACTAGAAATGAGGCCTACCTCACATCCATCTGCTCCTTATATTTCCTCCAGAGCAGAAAGTTTCCACAATTGAAGACATAGATCGCTTAATGTCGGTAGAGCTTCTTCTTCCAGAGAACACACCTCTTTTTGAAATGGTCACAAAATGTTTGTTGCACGGACCGTGTGGCCAAGAATACCCCAACGCACCCTGCATGGTTAACGGTTTATGCAAGAAACGATATCCACGAACTTTCTCCAAGGAGATAACACAAGGCGAAGACGGTTACCCTGTCTACCGTCGACGAAACGATGGTCGAACGTTTCAAAAGACTCTAGATGGCTTTGCGTACAACAACCAATGGGTGGTGCCCCACAACCCCTACCTTACCAAGATGTTTAATGCACATATTAACGTCGAGGTGTCTGCCGGTATTCGAAGTGTCAAATACCTTTTTAAATACGTTTATAAAGGTCCTGATCGTGTTACAGCGGTGATTACCGGTCCAATAAACGAAATTCGGCAATACATTGACGCCAGATATTTGAGCACTGCTGAAGGGGTCGATTCCTTACTTTTATTCAAAAAACATATGGAATGGCCGCTCGCCACTCAATTAGTTGTTCATTTGTTAAGACAACACAACGTCAATTTTAATGAAAATGAAAATTTGGCCGCTATGGTGAAACGTGCTGCCCACCAAAAAACCACCTTGACTGCCTACTTTGCATATAACGCTCAAAATGCAAATGGGCGGAATGTGGTGTACGCGGACTTCCTGATCATGTTTGGAAAATTCAAGAAAAAGTTTGGTCAGCTCGACAATGAGGAGAAAAAGCTGTTGGGCGAATGTATTTTGTACATCCTACTGCTAGTGAACGTTTCTTCCTCCGCCTCCTACTTATTGTCGTACCGGGCACGACCTCTTTCGAACATCTCTGGACTATTGACGACATAGAGCATTCGATGTTTCAAGCTGCTTGCAAAGCATTGGGATTACTATAGGATGACACAAAATGGGACACGTGCATGCGAGAAGCGTGTATTGATCAAGACACAAAGAGGCTAAGGAATCTCTTTGTGACTTTCTTACTATTCTGCTCTCCTTTGAATCCGGAAGTGTTATGGGAAAGATATCGAGACGATATGCGACATCGATGCATCACGAATGGAGGCATTACCGACGATGCCTACAACGATACCCTACTACTCTTTGAGGCCAAATTAGCATTGACGAACAAAGGCTTGCATGACTTTCCGGAAATGCCGCTCCCTTTGTCGCCTGTAAAAATGTTGCATGTTAATCTTCAATTGGCTACAGAACTTGACTATGATAGAAACATATTCCATGGCTACATCAACCAAAATCTCCCACGGCTCAACATTTGTCAGGAAATAGCTGTCACTACAATGTTCAACGCAATAGCCCAAGGTGAAGGTGTAGTATTTTTCTTAGACGGTCCAGGTGGGTCAAGCAAAAGCTTTGTATATAAAGTGTTATTGGCATTGTTTCGACAAGACGGACATGTCGCCATTGGGGTTACCTCTTCTGGCATAGTAGCTCTCTTATTGGAAGGTGGACGAATCGCACATTTGGTTTTCAAGATCCCAATTGCCCTTGGTACGGATTCAATATGTTCGATACCTGTGTAAAGCGATTCTGCTGAGCTACTCCGGGAAGCAAAGTTGATCATTTGGGATGAAGCTCTAGCACAACATCGACATTGTGCCGAAGCAGTAGACCGGACTTTGCTTGACATCATGTGACGCCCATATTCACCCTTTGGCGGTAAAGTGGTTGTCTTTGAGGGTGATTTCCGACAATGTCCGCCAATGGTGTCTAGAGGCTCTCGGGTAGCAATCGTTTCTGCGGCCCTTTCGCGTTCGGTTTTGTGGTATCAAATGCGCATCTTGACTCTCACAAAAAACATGAAATTGCGTGCCAATCCCCTCTCCAAGCCGTAAGCTAAATACCTTCTGAGAGTCAGCAATGGCCAAGAATCTTCCATCATTGATCATTTTCCATCGGAAGCCGACGCGAAGCCCTCAATTGGAGTCGAGATTGCCTTATACCCAGAAATCCATCAAGCGCCATCTTTAGGGACCCTCATCCACGTTATTTTCCCGGCCCTAACAATCAATTACACAAACCAAGGATACATGGACGGTCGAACTATTTTGACAACAAAAAATATAGTCGTGAACTCTCTCAACACTCAGATTGTCGAGGCTATGCCTGGGCAAAAGCACATATTTTTGTCAGCAGACTCGGTGGAAACAGGGGATGACTAGGCTATGGCAATTGGCACAAAATTTCTCAACACCATTACTCTGGCAAGTATGCCACCACATCGCCTGGCCCTCAAAGTTGGTGTCCCTATTGTCTTACTAAGAAATTTCGATGCGACCTCAAGACTTTGTAATGGGACCCATCTAATCATTTCGCGCCTGGCATGGAGATTGATCGTTGCATAGATCATTGGTGGCGCGCATGTGGGGAATATTATCAACATATCGCACATCACCACAACAACGAATCGTTTGAAGTGGCCATTCACCCTACAAAGGCGCCAATTCCCCTTGCAATTGGCATTCGCTATGACAATTAACAAGGCACAAGGTCAGACCATGAAAATCGTTGGCATTTTCTTGCCGGAACCTATTTTCACCCATGGTCAATTGTATGTAGCTTTGTCACGAGCTACGCGTGTGAATGACGTCTTTGTTTTCTGCCCGAATGGCAGGACGATGACCAATGTTGTTTATACAGAATTGTTGCAATGATCTTTCTTTTCTATCTATTGCCTACTTTTTTGTCTTGATGGGTCGAAATTCCCACATCCAAATCATGGGTTGAAATTCCCTGCATTAAATGCAAAAATGACTGTAATGCAAGCTATGTTCATGATGTGTGGCTGTTGAAAATGGAATGCTTCCTAAATTCTTACTGTCCCATTGAATGAAAATTGTCCCGACTTAAAACTATTAACTAAATAGTTCTCAAGGTGCTTTCAATCTTTTCTACTGATCATTTTGCAAGCAAAATGGGTTTACCAACTAGTAGATATCTAAATGATTTTACACTCTTGATTTGAAGATGTAAATTTAAAATTATGACAAAAAAAAAGTTGAAAATCAAAATTTCAAGTCTCCAATAAAAAAGGATTAAGTTACTTTTTCCGTTAAGGGAGAAAAAGACTAAATTACTTTTTCCCCTTTAAAAAAAAGGACTAAGTAGCCGTAGAGGTCAATTTCCCTTTAAGGTGCAAGTTTTGAAATGTTTGACAAGAAAATATAAAAGATAAACTTTGTTCAAATCAAATGTTTTTTATACCATTGAAATTTTTTTGAAGCATAAATATTTAAAATGATCTTACATTTTCAATATGAGGCTATGGATTAAAAATTATGATGAAAAGAAAAGTTGAAAATTAAAAATTTTGAAATTCATTATCCCTAGAAAATTTTAATTTTAATTTTAATTTTCATCATAATTTTTAACTCATAGCTTCAAATTAAAAATGCAAGATTATTTTAAATATCTAAGTTTCAAAAGTTTTTCAACAATATAAAGAATGTTTGATTTGAACAAAAATTATTCTTTGTATTTTTTTGTCAAACATTTAAAAACTTACATTTTCATGGAAAATAGCTCCTTAAGGAATTTAATCTTTTTTTCATGGGGAAAAAAACAACTTAATTCCCTTCTCGTTGAGGAAAAAGATAATTTAATCCCTTTCTCTTTGAAGAAGAGAACTTTTTTTTCTCCCCAAGGCATTTAGCTTGAAAAAGTTGCCTATCATTCATTTCATTTACGGGGGAAAAAAAATGTAAAAAATAAAAATAAAACTCTAAACCTTTTGATTGAAGAAGGAGTTTTTAATTGTTAAATCACTTTTTTTTCTTTGAAAATATTATGTAAAAAAATAATTAAAATATTAATCATAACTCAACTTCAATTAAAAATTTTCAAAAAAAAATTCAAAAATAAGAAGACGGAATCGGTGGTTATCAACAAAATTAAATACCCGTCTACCAGTCGACTTTTACCCTTTTTGGTAAAACCCTAATCGTGGTTTAGGGTTTATCAAGCTTTGTGCGTTTCTCTCTCTGTCTTCTTCAATCGTTGCCGTCTCTCTGTCACTCTGTGTCTTCTTCAATTGTGCGTTTCTCTCTCGAGTCTTCTTCATGCCTTTGCCTTTGTTTTTCTTTCCATGGGCATTGGGTTGTCGGGACTTGTAGTGCAAAAGAAGGTGTGGTGCTGGCGGTGGTGGGAGAGAGCACGTCAAACCAATGGCAGCAGGGAGTGGTGGAAATAGTAGCGGTTTTGTTTTGACGCCGCACAAGCTTGCGATATGCATGCTCACGCACGCTTACGCATCTCCGGCTTCAGCTTCGCCTCCTTTTCGTGCTCTTCCTGCTGATGCGCGCCGTCGTCTCGCCCTCTTCCTCCTTGATCACTCCAAGGTCTCTTCGATTCTTTTTTTTTCCCCTTGTGCTTGCTCTTGTCTTTTTCGTGTCCAAAATCAAGCAGCGCGAACTGATATATAAATAGTTGCAACATTCATAAATCCTAGCATTTTCTTTCTTCGCTGGCATTTCTAGGCCTTGAGATCGCAAACAATGCAATGCCAATGGAATTTTTTATTCCTACCATTCGAGCTCTTTGCGATTGTCAAGAAAAACAATGCGGATGGAGTTTTTGACTCCTAGCATCACCGGATTAGGGTTTATGACCAAATGGAGATCTTTCGTTGTGTCTGTTGCTTTGAGAGCTTCGTTCTTGCTCTTCAGATCGTAAGCATGTGTCTGGAAATGAGGTAAAAAAGTGTCTACAGTTGTTTTAGGGTTTATTGAGAAAGCTGATTCTGTTACCAAGATGTTGCTCTTCAGATTTTTAACATTTACTGGGAATGAGATGTTTTCTCCTGACTAGTTTTGGAGGAGTTCCATGGTTTTAAGGTCTGTCAAGAGGCCAGAAGTTTTTTTCTTGAGAAAGCTGATTCTGTTGCAGAAAGATCTTTAGAGTGGGTCCCAGGATGTGTGTTTGAGTATGCAAATAGGGGTCTTCATGGTTGTAGAGTTGGAAACTCACTTTGTTGCAGGAGAATTTGTCATCGTAGTATGTTCATGGTTGCCAAAAAACTCAGAATTTGAATTGTTAGGTGGGTTTTAGGGTTTGTTGAGGTTGGGAATTATTTTTTTGTGTTGCAGGCATGTGATGGATATTTGGAGCCAACACTGGAGGAGCTGGGCCAGCAGCTCAGGGAAGCTATGCCAGATGTTGGTGGCATGCTTGTTGAGCAGCTTGGCAGCCACCTACTGCTGGTGTCTTCACCTGAGGAGCTGTTCCAGTTCTTCTTCTCTATTAGAGGCAAGAGCATTGAAGTGTGCAACATGAAAAATTCTTCATTACATGTCATACTGTTCCATTCCATCCACAATGCACCATTTGGTTTTTTCCATGAAAAGGTCTCAGGTGTCTGATTCCTTTCAAATTTTCTGGTGTGGCAGAGCTGCTTAATGCAACTCCTGAGGGCAGTGAAGGTCATGATGCACATTTCCTAGTGGAGCAGAACAGCTTGCCTGGCCAATTTTTGCGCCGCTGCATTCTCTCTTTCAACCTTCTCTCATTTGAGGTAGGCCGAAGATGAATGTGTTGATTGTATATCATGTGTGTGTAGATTCTAGGTGCATTATCTTGACAATATTCCCATAATTTTGCTAGGGAACTTGCAGGCTGGTGACTGAGCTGGATGCATACCATCGGCCAGCTCTCACCATTGCACGGGGCATTCCTAGTGATAAGGAATTAGCAGTGGGAAAGCTGTCTGACAGAGAAGATGAAGGAGAGGATGGTCTCGAGGATGAGAATCTGCAATGGGGAGGTGCACATTTAGAGCACAAATTGAGCGCACTGCCCAGTAGTGTGAGTAGGAGAGATCCCACTTGTCGGATTTTTGGTTAGTACCTCTTTGCCCCCTATCAGTTTGCAGATTGTTTTATCTATATGCTGCAAGTAATGACTTTCATAGGAATGATTATCATAGCTCGCTTCACAAAAATCTTCTCTCTCAGTCACAAGGTTCCTCTGTTTCACTGTAGCTTATTTGGTGTTGTTGTAGGGAATACAACACATGAACTACATGAACTTGCAGATCCTGGGCGCTCCGGGGGTGGTGGTGTCAGAGATGGGGGCTTTGCCTTTGCATTTGGTGATGCAGCCAGCAGAGGAGAGAATGCATCCAAGACAAGTTTCTTGCGTACAGTTGGACAAGTGGAGGGTTACCTGAAGGAGCAAGCAGGTCTTATTGAAAAGTAGGCGAGTCTCTCACTGAATATTTTCCCGTCACCCATAAGATGGAATCAATTGCTGAGTTTGTAGTTGGTCTTTGAGTTCTGTCTTTCTTCTACTTCTCTGCTTTTTGGTATGCAGTCTTCTCATTTTCACATGCCATATTGGTACAGAGAAATGAGGCAAGTGCCTATGATGGAACTTGATGCCAATTTGTGTCACCTTGAGAAGCTTGCTCCTGACATGCCTCGGGTATGTCGACTCATTGCCTTGCCCAAGCTGAACATTGAAGTTGTTGCTGTACCACAGTGAGTCCTATTAGTTCTCAAGTCCTCCAGCTTTGACCTTGTTGATGAGATCATGGCTGTTGAAATGCAGGGAAGAGTCTTCAGAAAACTTAATGAATAGACTGGGCTGGAATGAGAGTATACATGTTTGAGTTCAATTACATTGGAACCAAGTCCTGTTAATAAAGACAGAAATTAGCAAGTACTTTTATAATGTGAGAATTGTGCTTTTGCAGACACACTACTTGCGGTACCTAAATTGTCTGCACCATGGTGACTATCTTACTGCCATGGATAACCTTCACCGCTATTTTGATTTCAGGTTAGTTGAGTAAAATGACACCTACATTGATGACCAGGACCTTCATTGAGTAGCAATGTCTCTTGAGTGCTACCCAGCATCATGATTGAGTCTTCCTGTTGCTTCCAGAAATGTGACAGAACTCAGGACCCAGATGTTTGTATAATGTTTGCCCAAGATTGTGTGTGGCTTTTTAAATTCTTTCCTACAGTGACTGTTGGGAGCTCTGGGATGTCCTGGCAGCTTGTTACTGCTATTCATGATGTAGGTGATGGTCTGACATGTTATGAGAGGCACTCATAATGTTATGACCATACTCATTCTGTTGTGTTAGCTCCAAAGTGCTGTTGTGAAGTTTTCTCTGTAATCTCATGGGTATCATGAATAGGATGTTCACCTGCATTTTGAGTTGATTGCACACTTTTCAAGAACTTTTTTCCCATTCATGTGAGAAACTTGATGTTCAGTGCAGGAAAGGGTGGTATGAGTAGTGCTGGTGCATCTTCAGATGCAAGTGTTGGCAGATTCCAAGCAGGCCTTCTCAGTCTTGGGTCTATGCATGCTCACTTTGGTCATGTGAATCAAGCCATGCAGGTGCTCTCTCTGATTTGCCTTTACACTGCAGATTCCATTCTGCTACAAAGAATGAAACATTGTTCATGTGAAAACTGACATGAATTTTCTTGCATTGAGCTCTGTGATGATATTCAAGTGCTTTTCCTTTGAGTGGGTGCAGGCTTTGAATGAGGCTGTTCGAATTGCACAGCAGGTAACCATCATATTCCTATCTGAACTGCAGTGTACATTATTTGGATGTTGCAAGAGAGCTCTCTCTCACTCTCTCTCTCATATCCTGCTTTGTTATTCAATTGAGAACTTGATTTCAATTGTGAATCTGGCTTGGTCTGAGTAAAACATACTTTCAACGAAGATGAGGACTATCCATGAAGTGGGCTATTTTGTTTTTCTAATTTCAAAGAGACCTTGCAGAACAATGATGATTCATGCCTTGTGCATGCTTTGGCGGCATTGTGTCATCTGCTATCTGAAGTGGGAGCTGTGGCTGACCCCAGTCCTAAAAACAGCTTTGGGGAAACAGTTACACTTCCAGGTGATTGCGCATTTTTTATCATTTTCTGAAGGGGTGCTGTGTGTATGTGTGTGTATATAGTTCACCAACTGTCTTAGTGCCCTGCATCTACCTCCATTCAATAATCAACAACCAGCATTCTAGGAAAGTGGAATAGTTGTGGCTTTCGTCTCTGCAATCTCATAGGTAATGTATATATGGCAACCATCCACAAGTAAGATGAATGTGTAAACTGGACACCTGCATGTGCTGGCAACTGCCATGTTTGTCCATAAAGCATACATTAACTTGGTATCTCTTGAACAGATCCCACCCATTGCGACAAGCTGATGAAAAATTGAATTTGGAATCTGCAACCCTTCAGGACTGTAGAGATGCATCATCAAATGAGTAACTTGTGGGAAGCTGACTTGGCCTGCATTGCAGGGTTAGATTTTGGGAATCAGCCTTCACTTGGTTTGCAACAGCAACTTCTACTTTTGCTCAGGCGCTGCCTCCAACGGGCACTGGAGCTCAAGCTACCACATCTGGTTGCATTCAGCCGCCTTGCACTGGCCAAATTTGATTTGCAGGTCATTGAATTTCCCAGCCCAGATATACATTAGGCCTTTTTTTTGTAGAGCAGGTTATATCATGTACTTCAGAGTGTCCATAGATACAGGGCATTCTTGTCTCTCATGGACAAACTCTTATTTCTTAATCAATGATGTTATCATGATGTTTGTGGCTATTGGTTAAAGGATGGGTTGTGCAAATGTAGCATGTTCGCAAATCACCTAGTTTTGGGGGCCTGAAAAGTGCTGGACGACAAGGTACTTCACCGGTGGAAGTTTGCAAAGTAAGAATGTTTCTCTGTCCTCATGTGCTTTTCTGATTGATTTTTTTCTAGATTCACAAGTTTCAGGGATCCAGGTCAAGAGGTTGAACCAGTCCATCACAACTTTCTCATGACAATCACCATCAATCATCAGATGGTCAGTTGTTGACATGTCTTATTTTACCCTGATGAAAGCTGGATGGACATTGCAGGTGAGATCTGTTGAAGGGTTTTGTAGAGGGGTCTACTGATGCCTTCCCACCTGCTTGGTCCTCTAATCTTGCTATGGCCTATCACTGAAGTGTACAGGGGCTTTGTGGCTTTACAGGCTCTTAGGTTAAGTCCCTACCTCCTCAGTGATACGGTCAGCAACTCCTTGTCACTCCAAACAGGTGGGTCAGGCAACATTGCCACAATCAACCAGCAACGACAGACTGGCAACACCTCAGCCTCATTCCCAGCACAGCCACTTAGTATGTCAGGAGGTATGACTGGAGGTGGTGGCTGGTCAACCATGGGGGGGCGACTAGGGCCCTTGCCTGACTCAGTTCTCAGGCTTGCAGGGACCTCACACTTGCTTCGAGCTGCTTCTTGGGAGCTCTATGGCAGGTGGGTTGTAGTTTGAAGTGACTTTTTCTTATGCCAAGATTATTGACTCAGGTCTTGAGTGATGAATTGACAGATATGAACAAAAGTGAATCATTTTGCCTGTCTCTATTGCCATTCTATCCCTCCTGGAAATCTGACTTTAAGTCTGGATTTTCGAAAACATGGATGTCACTTTGCTATTTACTGCAGCTGTTTCCAAGTAGGTGTGTTAAAGGGTTTGATTACTGGATGTGACAGTGCTCCAATGGTCAGAGTGAGTGCGTTGGTGCATGCAATTTGCTATGCAGATGTTGCAAGGTATGATGATCGTCAAGTCTGTAATTCATCTCATGTTATTTTGAGTTAGATACTGCAAGCTTCATCTTTGGGTATCAGATCAGCATGTCCTAACCAGTGTTAGCACACATGGATTGACAGGAGGGAGCAATATCCATCAGGGTCATTGCATCATTTCCCCATGGTGTTTTATATCTCTTTTTTCCTGATTGACATACAGCAGGCCTCTTGTGAAGTCTGACACCTGTGTGTACTGTGAGGATTTCAGTGCAGACGATTTGTCACTTTCTTATGTAAAGCTTGCCCAGCATCTAGCTGCTTCCAAAGGCTACTCAGGTGCATGTTCTTTGATCGTCAGCAGTTTAGGCAAACTAAGGGTGCTGTGTTTCAGTGGACTGATTTCAAAGACCAGATATGCTGATTGCAGTGACTGCTTTTAGGAGGTTACTTCAATATCTGACATTCTTGTGCTCAAGCTCTTACAGCTTCAAACTTTTGCTGGCATTCATGTTTGTTTGTTCTTTTATTCTATTGTCCGTGAGGCACTGTTGAGTTCTTTGCTGACAGATTGTATATGGCAGCTGCACTTGCTGCCCTAGAGTTTGCATGCAGGAAGTTTTCTATGGTGGCAAAATCTCGGGTGCGAGCAGTGCAACTTCAGCTTGTCCATGACCAAGCTCTACACAGGTAAGTGTCTTGATTCAGCCATGTGCCTCTTTTGTCATTGAACATTTGTGCTTTCCACAGTTCTGAAACTGAAAAACTCTACACACTCTTTGGATATGGAAAATTCTTCTCTTTGTGTCTACACACTACCCATGGAGTTCATTAGTATTCCTCTCATATTCTCCAGCTTAATCCCTTACAAGATTGTTGCTGCTTGAATGAGGATACTATTGACATTTTTATTAGTTATGTTTTTGGGTGATAGCCAGCATCATGAGTGAGTCTTCCTGTTGCTTCCAGAAATGTGACTCAAACTCATTCTTAGAGTTTTATTTCTTTGCTGGAGCTGACAGAATGGGTTACCTTCAAGTGTTTTTTGTAGATTTTTCTCAGCAATCTCGTAGATACATTCCTCTTATTTTCCAGAGCTATTTCTGTTGTTGCATCTTTCAGAGGCAAAATTAAGCTTGCACAGGTGGCTTGTGGGGAACTCTCATCCCTTGCCTCTCCAGCACTGGGGGTAGACATGGAACTAAAAACAGAGGCTGCTTTCTGCCATACTCGCAGCTTCCTTGCTTCAGGTCACTTAGATGAGGTTGTCACTTTTTCCCTTTGGGTGGTTGTTTATCCTCTAGTTCTATCTACCTTATGCAGAATTTCTCCACATTTCTTGAGAAAGATTTGAATTTTCATCATGAGCATGGAATGCAGGCAGCTACTTCAGCACGAGCACTGTTTTCCTCATGCTACAAGGCCAACAATCAGCTGAATACTGGGCGGGTTCTTTTCCTCTTAGCTGATATTCATAAGGTCAGTTCCTTCGCAATTTGTTGCAAGATTCATCCCTGCACTGGTCAGAGGAATGGTACACCTTATGAATAACGAAGCATTTAGTTTGTTCCTTTAGACTTATACTGGAAATAAAGCAATTCTCCTACTTATTACATTGTAGATGTGGATGAGAATTCTGAATGCAATTGGTAGTATGCACAACACTCAATCAACATGTACTGCAGAGCCAACTGTGGGCTGCTCTGGCTTTTTGTACTAGACATGTGTGCAACCCAGTTCCTGTTGCCACACTATTATCATGGATTTCTATTCACTTGGGTATGTGCTATCATATTCAGTAGCTATATTGTGTGCTTGAAATTTCTGCCAGGGAAGTGGTACAGATGGTTGACCCTGTGATGAAAAATCTGATCATTATTTACTTCTGGTGGATGTCCAGAGAGCAGGGAGTGCAGTGACAGGTCTTCCCTATGCACTGGCTGGTCTGACTCTCTGTCAGTCATTCAGCTTGGATTTGTTGCAAGTGACTGCCATGGTAACATTAGCAGAGCTATGGTTGGACCTGGGTGTCAGCCATGCAGCCCAGGCTCTCCTCCTCCTCTACCAGTGCCTACCCATTGTTCTAGGCCATGGTGGTCTTGAGCTTCGTGCACGCACAAATCTTGCTGTTGCCCATTGCCATCTTTCCAACCCCTCTTTCTCAGGTTGGTCCTGAACAAATGCTTTAGCTCCATTCAGAGGAAAAATGTTTACTCCAAATCACTTGCCTTGATAAACCCTTCATTTCACTGTTTACCAAGTCTGTAAGGTGACGGTCGACAGTTTCCACTGTGCAGTGAAACTAAAACCAGAGGAAGTGCTGGAACCCCTACATCAAGCTGCAGTGGAGTATGGAATTTTGGAGGTAAATTGTTGTAGTTTTAACTTCGGACCAGTTCTTGATTTTGATTCTGATTTGAAGGGTCTCCAAAGTCTGTGTTTGCATTTGCCACTTTGTAATGCATTCTTCAGCTGTTATTTTCTTCAAGAGTATTTGGCTCTCACTTGTTTACCATGGGAATTGAAGAGAGCTTGCTTCATTTCAATCTATGAGTATCACTTGCTGAGTGATTGATCCCTGATTGGTGCAGGACAATGCTTTGGAGGGAGAATGTCACTATTTACAAGCACTTGTGCTGAACGCTCTTGACCGAAAAGAGGAAAGAGATGAAGCAGCTGCAGCATTCCGTAGATGTATGATTGCGCTCAATGAGAATCAAGCATCAGAACTTGCAGTACTGCCTGTTTAGTTTACCTCACTCTTGACATCCAGCTTGATTTCTGTTGCCATTCCACATTGAACTTTTCAGGTGTACTCAAGCTTTTTTAGCTCTTTAACCAGTTATACAGGAAAAAGATGTTTTGCAATGAAGAGTTGGGAGTGTGAAGCTCAAGATTTTGGACGCAACTTCAATGCTGTTCTTGTTAGGAAAAGGTGTGAAATTTTCAGTTCTACAGTCTTATATGTACTTTTTGATGAACAAACTTTGATTCTTTTGCAAATTTAAAGCTGAAAATTTTGCAATCCTGAAGATGATATGATTTTGAGAAACCTACGGAGAATCTTGTATTTGTGAAGTTCTTGTTGAATTTGCAGAGAGATTTAACATCACTGATTAGTGAATGCAGATCATCAGAGACTGACCATTGGGCACAGACATAAGAATCTAAAATTTTCAGAAACAATTCTGAACACTATCAATTCATGTGCAAATGTTATAATTTTCTGTAAGGGTATAAACATCAGATTTTCATTCCATGTATTGTGGTTTTGAATAGTTCTATTTGAAATTTCGTGCATACTTTCTAAGGACATTTTTTTAGAGTAAAATAAGCCTCATGTTAAAATTGGGTGAAAAATCATACAATCATTTTGTATCAATAAAAGCATGGCATTGATTTTCCTATGGGATAGTATCAACAAGATATTCATACCATCATGTGTGAATGTCATATATGTGTAAATTTTTTGTCCTACATTATGATGAGTGAAACTCATATTATAACACTAAAAATAATAATATTGAGGGAAGCTTACAAGCATGAAATTGTTGACGACATGATTATGTTTTCAAAATTGTTTATGCAAATGTTGCCTCCCAAGGGAAATTGGCATCTCACTATTCATGTTAGCTGTAGCTTATGTTTTTTCCATACGTTTTCTCCTTTATGATATGAATGCCATTAAGCACAAAAGTGGCTTTTCAAATTTCAATGGGTTAAGTTGATTATAGGTAATTTGCAATGTAACAACCCAAGCAACAAGCCTCTAGTTGCCATCCAATAGTCCTTCCAAGGGTAGGTAAGTTGAGAAGGCATATTGACTTGAAAGTACAAAGCATTGGTAACCAACTTGTAGCAAGAGGAATGAATAAGAACATGTGTGAGTGGGTGTTGCAATACCAATTGTCAACAATTTGGAAATCAAACTACATGTAGTTATTATGCAATGCATGATTTTTAATCAATCCATGGTAAGTTAATCTTAAATTTATTTAAATTTTTTTTTATGTTTATATGGTAATGTTTGTTTGAATAAGTTTGAAATGAATATAATGAACATATCATAAATTTTTGAGTCATAATTTGGTAATAATAGTTGTGTGAAATAATTTTTGTTTATAATGTGCTATGAAAATAATGTTTGTTTGAATTTTTTTAAGTGCATTGTCTTTTTTTAATTTTTTTATGATATTAGTTGATTACAATGGGAAGAAATGAAAAAATAATTTTCTATTAATGTTTTATATCAAGTAGTGTTCTTGGATTGGGGGCGTTCTTGAAATAAGTACCCCCTCACTCCATCTTGAACCGATACTTATTTTAAAAACACCCCCTTTTTCATGTGTTGCCCTATTATTCCAACACAACTATCATATTGGTCATTGAATGATGTAAATGTTTCATTGAAAGGTCAAAACATGGGGGAAAAAGGATATCCAAAAAAAAAAACATTCATTATGGTATAATAATATCGTAAAAAACTTTTACGATTGTTGCGCAAAAGTAGGTAGTTTTTTATAAATGGGACCTATTTGTAATTCTATTCTTAGTAAATTTCTTTCTTCATAGGCACAAAACATCCCATGTCCTGTAGTTCATCATGTATCATCGAACCTCGTAATTCTCATCGCTTGTTTGTTTTTTCCTATGCCACCATGGATCTTATTAGTTCCCCCTATCGGCCCCCAACCTTTGGTGCGAATATGGGGCCTCAACCCTACACTTTCTCAATCCCCCCAAATAAAGCACATGTAGGCCTTTTTCCCCATCTCCTTTATTAGCCTCTATAGGTGTTCATGGTCAAACCCCCAACCTATCCCCATCTCCTCAACACACCACCAACCTTCATCTAAAATTTCTTGCCCCACTTGTGGGCATCAATTTACCTTTCAAAGATTAATTTGTCACTAGCATTCCCATTAGACATCCAATCCAAACCCATGTGAACATCTCAGCTCAATACCCACCCTTATTCCCAACCCACTTGCATTAGTCTAGGCTTGGGTTTCAACATTAGATGTATTCAAAGTCTTTCCATTTAGGCTTTCATTTTCCTTGGCTATACAATCGCATCTCTATTGCTTTACAATGTGATGTATAAGTGGCATTTCATTTTCCATTAAAAAAACTGAGATAAGACCTTTATAATTATGATGTTGTGACTTGGCATTTGCTTTTATTATTACCACAATGGTGTTTTGTTTTGCCCCCTTGGGGCAAGGCTACTAGCATAAGGAAACATAGATCTAATTTAAACGTTTTTTAATAAGTGATTAGGAAAACTTGCAAGAAGAATTCTTCTTAGGCTTGGATTGTAAGTTTGAGTTCAATGTTTTTTACCCAACATGATCCTCTAGCTCATAACCAATTTCTCCGCAGTTTTGTTTTTGGACATTACAACGGAATACTTTTGAACAACTTGCCCTTTAGCACCATTTTCTCTTGCATTCACGTCCTTTGACATCATTTTACTTTTTAACGCCTTACATATTGAATTAGACAATTTCTTTTTGTTTTTCCTAGAAGATTATGAACCAAATCAGGAATTTAAGTTTTGTCTGATCCTTACAAATTAGCATTCCAATGCATGCCACACTTATCTACAAGTGGTCCTTTTGGGATGGTTTTTTAACACCTTCAAGATTGTTTTCTCCCAAAAAATTTCATGAGTGAATTCCCACAATTGTTTGAGCCTTGTTCTCATATTGCACAAAGCCACATTCCATGTTGAATTACACATGTCCTTGGGTCAATTTGCCTTTTAGCCATGACCAAGCCCTCAAGTGGAGTTCATCCCATTGTTGTGAGTTGTATCGACTCATAAGTTGCGCTTTATGCCTTCCATTTCACGATGTATTAACAACACATTTCTCCTTATACCAATTCAAAGTAACAACCAATGGTCAATGTGAAATGATAATTCACGACATCATGTGCACCATAAACCTTCACCTTAATTAGGTTGTTCTTCAATTGGATGTGGCAAATGCCTTCAACTCGGTGTTAAAAAAGGTCATATTTTAAAGTTTTCATGTTGTAGGTGGGGACATCATACAACTTATCGTTGTTGTTCGTGCATTTTATGCATTTGAATCTCCCTTGTTTTACAATCATTGTAACTGTGAAAACAATGTCAAGATCATCCCATCTACCATGGGAATTCGTCAAGGTGGTCCTCTAAAAGAAGCATTATTTGCCCTAGCTCATTTAAGGGCATTACATTTTATAGTTAACTAATTTCCCTCTTGTTTATTTCCATCAATTGTAAATGACACTCACATCATAGACCTTCAATTGTATCACTTACATAAGATCATTTTCAGACTAAACTTTGTGCGATAGGTCTTTCTATCCAACCTCATAAATATGTACATGGTCCATCTTTGGCTTGCCACCTAACTTTGACACCCCATCAAAAGGATTTGGAGTCTTGGGGGTTCCATTGGGCACCCCACCCTTCACATGATCTTTCATAAAAAATGCCATATTAAAGGATGTTTAGCATGTCAAATTTCTCCCTATAATGGATGATGTTCATGTAACCTTTTGGAATTTTAACCCATTGTTTCATGCAATGGCCATCATATCTATTACGATGCACACATCCTTCTCCCATTTTCATAGACTCCTTTATTTTTTTTGACTCCTCCCTCCTTCAAGTGTTTGGACATCTTTTGGGTCCAAAGTCCTTTAACAGCTTATAAAGACTTTTAGTTCATAAATAAGTTTCTCTCCCAATAACGTTCGATGGCATGGAACTCATATTAACAACCGCCATCGTGCACATAACCTATTTAAGGAATTGGACCCTTGTAGCTTCAATCATAGTTATTAAGTTTATGTTTGATCAATATATTTTCCTTTTTGAAGTTTTAGCATGAGTCAACAAAACACACCTTCCTTTTCAAACAACACTTCCAAATGGCATGTGATCTTTTACCACCCCCAACATGTGCATGTCTTCCTCCTTTTGAACAATTCATCGGGCAACAAATTTTTTAACTTTATAATTCCATTTTGCAACATTTGCACCATCATACCCTTTCCAACATGCTCTCCAACACGATAGTTGAAGCCCATCATGCTTGAATTTTATTTTGCTCTGGGGCAGGTGTTTGGCATATGGCTCGACCAATCTTCCGACCTTTCAATTATCTTCCCCAATTTTTTCCATAACAGTTCAAACATGATTTGAATTATCACATCATTCAATTACACACCCCCATTGACCCTAGAGGTATCCACCTCTGACATTGTGCCCATAGCAACAAACACATAGGAACCCATGATGGAGTCTACGACATTTGTAGAAATGCAGGATTTCACATGGGATGAGAACAAGTACATGTGTTTCCTTTAACCATGTTCAACCTGTTTCATCAATGAGTCAACATTGTATTCACCAAAGATGGCATTCGCACCCTAGTTAATGTTATCATTGTTGATGCAACATGTGTGGATTTAGTTACTCGATCTTGTAAAATTCAAGGATTTGTTGCTTTTGACGCAACTCAAGCTAAAAAAGAAGTTATTGCAATCAACACCCCACTGATCAATTCTCTATTTAATAATTGAAATATTTGGATGTTTGCATAAAAAAACTAATGTGTTCTTACATGATTGTGCCAATGTCATTTGGAACTTCAAAGGACCAAAGGGCCCTCCTCTTTCTATATTGGGTTTTTTTTTTTTTGTTAAAAATTTTCAATTATGCTACAAAGGATGCAAATATCCTCCATCTTAAGTCGGGCAGTAACAGTAGGTTTAACTATTTCTTGACTTCCACCCCTTTATGACATACCCCCCATCACCATGATTGACCTATTACAAGTGGTTAGTTGTTGAGATGAATTTTTTTTACATATAGTTTGTGTTACCTTGATGTCTTTAAAATTATTATTTTTTCCCCTAATACCTTTGTCTATTTTCCAACTTAGTGGTGTGTTTATAAATAAAGTTTTATAGGGTTTTGATGATTTTTATAACCTTACAAAAGGGGTTGGAGGGGAGAGGAGGGGTTTTAGAATATGGCCGTTTTGTGATCTTCAAAAGGTGATCACCTTTAAATGCATGCCTAGGTATTTTTCAACCCCTAGGAATTTTAAGAAAGGGTGAAGAAGCATGCACTCACCATTGATTGGCGAACAAAAATATCTTTGTCTCTTTTCAATTTGATTTTTTTTTAAATCATATATTTTCCAAGAAAAAAATCATAACCCTGTTACACTCAAATTTTAAAACATAACTAGAACCCCGCGATTAGGGAAAAAACTCTAAATTGGAAAAAAATCATACTAATAAAAATATATAAAATATAAAAAGGCCATGTCATGGTTTTTGCACACAAGTATTTCAATTCAAAGCATAAGCATATATCACAATTAAAACATCTTAGCAATCAGCCATTTTGATTGGCCCATCATTAGAATAAGTTATCAAAGTTTCAAATCAAAACTCTTAAGATAAAATTTAAATTTCCTATCCCATTGGGTCATAGATATAAATTTTTAATGTGCACCTTTGAGCAAAAGACATGGTTTTGAACATGGTGCTACAAAGAACGCTCTTCTTCAAATTGAAAACAATTTCATATATTTTTATAAATTTATTCATCATGTCCTTTTGATCTCTTGCTACTTTTCATATGTATGTTGTTGGTAAATGTACTTTTATAATCTTGAAACATCACCTATTTCCGTCCATAAGGGTCCATCAAAAACAATATTATACAAATTCATACAAAATTTTCAACATCAAGTTAAATAACCACTTACCACAATGGTTCAACTAAATAATGATTATGTCATGAAGTGATTCCTATTACTTACCCTATTAAGACCCCAAAGTATCTCTATTTTTTAAAAAATTTTGCCCACGCTCAAATATCATAATTCACCTTCAAAATGTTTAGGAATAAGGTGTGTAATCACATTGATAAGAATCATAACAAATGTAAGTATTGTTTGTTTTTCGTTATTTTAGTTTTGAAGTTTGTACTAAAGTTGCAAGTCTTTGATGCATTTACATGATAACATTTTTAATATGTTATGGAAACATGTATGTGGAATAGTTTGGAATGAATTTAGTGAGTACAAAATACTCAAAAACATTCATAGAGTATGGTAAAAAAATGCATCCATTGTTTTTCATTATTAGGGGACTTGAAATGTTTTCAAAATGACATAATCATGTATAATGTATATTCATATCTTTACATAATACAATATAGTATGTTGTGACCAAAAAAATGATATCTTTTTCCATTGTAAAAATCATGGATTTCTAATTCATCACTTTTTATAACTAATCGCACAATTTGCCATATCATCCTAGTAAGGACTCTCATTGTTTTTAAGTAATCATGAAACAAGCATTCAAAGTGATGGGGTTGGCTCCCATTATCCTATTAAATACACCCAACAACATTCTTTTTAATTTATTGATTGCCACCATAACATGTGATGGCAAGTTTTTCTTATCTTTTGGCTCATTTGAGGATTTTGAATCACATCCTTGTTGGAAGTTGGTTATTTCTAATTCTTTTTATTAATCCACCTTGTACAATGGACATTGCTTTGAATTTTTTCAAATAGATATTTTCAAAAACATATTAATAATACTTAAACATGTGAAACTAAAAGGTTTTTGTAATCTTTCCAAACAAGTTTTCATAATTTTCAAAGTATGTTGATTTTCATCCAATGGTGAATTGGACTTTACCTTTTGAAACTCCTTTGCCAAATCATGCATAATGACAAATAATTCTTCACATGGAACTTTGACATTGTTATAAGGCAAATTTTGTGCATTATAAAACCTCCTTAATTGTTTCTTTTTTAAGTTTTTTTTTTTCATGAATATTTATAAATTCTTGAAATTGACATTGTATGTAACAAGTGAAAATAATCTGACTCCATTTTTTTTTACAACAATTATATTATATGAACTTACATGAGGCAGAAATTATTAAGCAATCACAAAAAAAATAATTTCAAGAAGACATTATTCCATTTGCCATCACTTACATAAGTTGAAAAGGAAATAATAATTTTGATTCAATACTTTGAAAATTGATTGACCATGTTCTTTGTATGGAGTTTCAATGCATTCATTTCTAATCAATCTATGCCTATGCCTACTATCATTTGGCCATCTTGCATTCCTCTTGAAATCTTATTATTAAGATAATGTAATTTAATAACATTACACCTTAAATATAATTCACAAAAATTCAAAAATTATAAATAAAAAACTCTCGCATAATGATACGATAATACTAGCACACTTACATTTATTTTTGGTTTGAAATGATCTAAAAGTCAAAGTATAATAATAAAACCCATCAAGGCCAAAATATTTCTTTTATACAAAACACTCATCTAACTTCCATGTAGCAAAAAAAAAATCCCAAAATTAGACGAAAGAATATTACATAATGTATTTATCATCCATTTGATGAAAAATCCCTTAATTCCAAAATATTATTCAATGTTAATATTTCTTATCACAATAATTTGGCACAAAATGTTTCAATGTTTAGAAAAATTGATGTTAAAAAAATAAATAACATATATGTACTAATATATCATTTTTTTATGGTATCAAATTTTGCATTAAATGTGACAAATTGGCAATTATCCATGCAATTTTCAAAACATGATATTAATAAACCATATAAAATATATAATAACACAAACCCAATTTTATAAAAGTTAAACTTAATGTTTATATATATATATCAAAGGACTTTTTTTTTCAAGGAAGTTTTTCAAATTATGTATTGTCAAGGAGTAAAAAACAGGTTCAATGTATATTAATGTATCAACACATTAAAACATAATTTCAAATTTCTTTCAATTCTACGCCCTCATAATCATCAATATATGGACTTTCATGCATTTTGAGAACAAATGATTTTGTTTCACATAAAATAAAACATGTTTGAAATTTAAAAAGATCTAATCAACAACTATTTACCCAAGCCTTTATATCAATAAATGATAAAATGAAACATTGCAGAATTCCACAAAAAATATTGACATGCAAATTCATTAATGTACAAACCTTGTTCACCATACCAAACTAAATTTCAATGACTAAAACTCATGGAGTTCATTTTCAAAATCATGGGAATGCAAAATTCTTGAAAGTCAACACAATTCTTAACTCCTATTAACATACTTGCACCCCTAATAAAATATACTCCCAACTCAAATACCATTGTGAATGCTTCCCATAACTACAACAATGAGATTTCAAATGGAATGATTAATTTTTCCACCAAGTATTGTATATTTAATCTCCCAATGACATTTCACATGATTAATGGTGTCTAATCCACCATATAGGAAATCACCTATCAAATGATGTTCACAATGGTTGTTAAGGGAGTAATTACTCCTTGTAAATAGTTAGTTAGTTAATACTTACTTATCTAGTTACTTTTGTAGGATTTACTAGCTAGTTTACATAGTTTTCATCACCATTTGAATTTGAATTGATCATAGGACTCTTTTAAGATGATCATTTTTGGCAAGACACATGATTATTGTAGAATATGGATTTTTTGAAAAGTATGGAAGAAAAGTATATTGTTTTTTGAAAAAGCTTCAACTCCATAGTTAATTTTGTTGTTTTGATGTTTTTTCATAATTTTCATAATTGGATTGAAGTTATATACCAAGATATGAATAGATTTGATCCAAAAAAATTTATTAGTATTAGTTTCATCATATGTTTTAGTCCAGATTTTGACTAAAATATATGATAGGAATTATGTATCTACCAATTGGCAACCATCCTAGGGCCTGAATTCAAAATGTAGTTTATGTCTTGTTGCTGGAATTTTTGTTTTTAAAAATTGATAGTGAAGTTAAATTTTCATTTCTTACATTTTTTCCAAATCTTGATCATAAATTTTTGTTCAGGAAGTAAATCTAAGAAAAATAACTAACTGTGAAGATTTTGTTATAATGCAAAAGTTTGTTCAAATTTGAATTAGAACATGGAGAGATGGAAAATAAAATTATAACTACAAGTCCGAAGAGACAATTGGATCAGGTTATAGTACATGAACAAGTGGAAAATGGCATTGCCATAAACAGGAATTTGAGTGCAGATTAAATATATCGGCAATTTATAACACCTAAAAAAGTTTCTCGATCTGAATAAAGACATTCATGGACAAAAAAGAAATTTGCACACCACATAACGCCTCAAGCAACATCGATACTTTATCGTGAAGTGCAAACTAGTAAACACATAAACGCACTAGCAATTTGCAACAAAATTCTAGGAGAAAAGAACGTCATATTGAAAATGCGGACTCACAGGTCGAGTTTAGACAAAGAAGTCGGGAATCTGAACCTTGACAAAGAGTTGCACTTGAATTAACAAGTTTGATGCAACAACATAACTTTGATGTTTTAGTTCATGAATAAGAGCATAGACTAAACATGTCAAAAAGGGAGGAAGTAATCCTAAGGTACATTTTTACTTCACTTCCTTACTATCGAAAAGAACATGAGGATGAAGAGCTTGAAGGAAGAACTTAGAATTTGAACCTCAGATTCATTATGTGGTTGAGCAAGAAGTTGCAACTCAAGGCACCAAAATGTCCAAAGGAGTTGAGTCGACACTTATAACTAGACAATAAATTATAGTCTTACCAAGAGAAGAACCAACAGTAATAGAAGGTGTACATGTGGTTACTAGAATAAAATATAATGAACCCAAACTTAATCAATAGAGTGGAAGCATTGTTAAAAGGAGTTCCAAGGAATTGGAATAGAGGAATTCATAATGTGAATAAAGTTCCAAGACCTAAGCCTTCACGTTGCACATATTGCCATCAATTAGACATCAGATCAATGAACGTCCATTTATTAAATATAATGTGAAGTAAGGATTTGCTGAACATTTTAGAAATCAAAATCTAAAACCATAAACTCATGGAACAAATGTGGAAAAACAACAAAATGGAATTGAAAGTTCAGACTATAACAAATTTAGTACCAATTTTTATAGCTCTTACACCAAATTTGTTCCATCACAACAATGTTGGAGTTACCTATGAAACAACTTCCAATTTCATAATGGAACCAGTAAGATCTGTACCATTATTTTTTGTGGTAATGCGCCATTCTATGGTTACAATTATAGAAACTCCATTTATAATAACACCAACCCATACCACTGTTAGTATGAGGTTGAAACCACAAACTCCAAGGGGAATAGACCTTGTGAGTATGCATACAAAAATGCCTAAATAAGTGGATAGGATTTTTGCTGGACATCCACAGATCTAGGAGGAGGAGGATCAAGACCACCAGGACCTTCAAGATATTTTGGATTACCAATGGTGAATCGAAGGCAAACCACCATTACCACTAAACAAGCCTTATTGTTGACCACTTAACTATCAGGAATATGTGAAGGATTCTGACCCAGATGCTCATGTTAGAATTTTTGAGGGTACTATTAGAACAAATGGTGAAACAAAAGATGCATAAATTATTAATCTATTTAATTTTACCCTCAAAGATATTATATCTTATTAGTGTAACAATTACATGGGAGACTACCTAGATTATATTTTTGCAAAATTGTAATTAACTTTTTATAAACGGTTTAGAACAATTCAGAATGATGAGCAAGTCTATCTATAGCTAAAGAACATGAAGTAGGAGAAGAATGAAAGGGTGGAGGTTTATATGAAAAATTATTGAAGTTAACCAATAATCTTCAAAACATGACAATAGATAGTTTCTTAACTATTGTTTTCAAATTTGGATTACAACCATATTTGTGTGTAGCAACAACATGCATGAAGAGAAAAGTGGTACTAATAGATTGCTTATTGCCTCAACTTCAAAAATTCTTTCTTCACAAACCAAAGTTGCTTCCTTGTGCTAGAGGAGCTCAAATAAGATATTGGTAACGTATACTAATCCAAAAATGAAATATAGAGGCAATCTGACCAGAGATAGGCAGAGTTGGACAAAAACCTATAGAGGTAGCTGGTTCTTAATGAAATATTGTAATAGGTTTTGGAGCAAGCCCAAGGAATCAAACCCTTCAATTATGACAATGTTTCAAAGATAACAATGAACTCAAAAAGTAACATAGTTTGTTTCAGGTAAAATTCAAGGCATTGATTATGGAAGAAAAGGATGTAGATCTTTGGTGGGATGTAATGCAGGATATGGTCTAGAAGGATATAAGAAAAGTCTATAAAATGTATGAGAAAAATGAGAAGTTTTATAGGCATAAGGTATCCCAAATGGAAAAGGTCATACTATTATTTTAGTATCAATTTTTGCTTTTGACTCCAAAACTAGAAACCTCAAATGAGGAAGAAGAGAAAGAACAAACTGATGGTGCAAAACCAACATAAATAAAAACAACAAAGTAGGAACCAATAGACCTCAAAGGAGGAAGGGATAATTCTCGAAAGAAAACTTGATATATGGAATATGTATCAGAATAAAGTCTAAAGCCGTTAAAGTTTAATGCATAGGAGGTTAGTTCCCAAAAGTATGGATGTGCAACTACAAAAATAAGAGGATAGATACAAACTAAGGAACACGAAATTGAGGAACTACAAGAGGATCATATTGATCCAATATTAGAGTTGCAACAACAAGAACAGACTTATATCACATCACTTTTGTAATCATAGTAGTAAATTTAAGCAACATCAGATCTATAGTCACAATAGTAGATACAAGTCACATTAGAGTTGCAGTCATAGGAGTAGATAATAACATATCAACAAACAAGTGCACAACTACAAACAAAGGTATAAGAAGTACAACAATAGATTCTGAGCACAATAAAGAATCAACTTTTGATTCAATTTGAAGTATGACAAGCACAAATAGATTAGACTATAATACAGATAAATCAAATTGTAATACAATAATATTAGCATTAAATTTTTGACCCACAAGATTAGAAATAGTAGACTAATTCAGCTTTTTAACATGTTTTGATCCAAAATTCTAGGACCTAATTCAAAATATGTGTGGGGTAGTGTTAAGGGAATAATTACTCATTGTAAATAATTAGTTAGTTAATAGTTACTTACTTAGTTACTTTCTTAGGATTTACTAGCTAGTTTACATAATTTTCATCACCATTTGAATTTGGATTGATCATAGGACTATTTTAAAGATGATCATTTTTGGCAAAACACATGATTATTGTAGAACATGGATTTTTTGGGGAGTACAAAAGAAGAGTATATTGTTTTCTAGAAAAGCTTCAACTCCATAGTTAATTTTGTTGTTTTGATGTTTTTCTCATACTTTTCATAAATGGATTAAAGTTTTTTGAACCTAGATATGAGTAGATATGATTGAACAAAATTTATTATTATTAGTTTCATGATTTTTTTTAGTCCAAATTTTGACTAGAATATATAATAGGAATTTTCTATCTATCAATGGTCTCGATGATACATTTTCATTGGTCCAACCTAAGCAAAAATAAACATCAACACCTTTAATGTCTTTGAACACTTCAAAAAATAGAGAAACCTTCTTGTCAAAAAAATTCTCATTGAACCACAAAACATTATGTCATGTAATCATCATCACACAACATGTTTTTGATCTTTGTAAATAAAATTTCCTTTCACGCCTTCAAGACATGGAATCTATAGAATAATATTCATCCAAGAATTTTGTTGCCCCCTAGTTTGCCATTCTTTAAACATTACTTATTTATTCAAAATTGCATTAATGACATTTAAACTTGTCATGTGTTTATCAATAACAATGATCATGAATTGGACATCTCCTATGGCATCGAACGTGATTTGAAGACAAAGTTCATTAGTCATTCCTTCTTGGCTACTTTCTTTATCTTTGAAGCATGATATATAAAATATGAACATGCTTTGACCATTTTGATTTGGAACTATAGTGGAATATAGTGGCAAATCATTATGATTAATTTTCAAAGTGGAATAAAAAATTCACAATTAATGACAAGATAATTTAATAACATATTTTTTTCATGAATTCATTTTGCAAGACAATAGTTGTCTACAAGGATGGTTATGAGAGGGAGAATATTTTTTATCCAATTATGTTCTTTGCTTTTGAAAATCTCATAACTTTTATTAAACATAATCCCAATCATCCTTGCATAATACACAAAGTTAAACATAGGACCATGATGAATGGTTCTAACCTTAAATTATTTGATGAAAAACATATATATATAACACCCTTAATTGTAATGTGCATGAAATATGGTAATAGTTTTTTTTTTTTTGGAATAAGGAAGAATTTATAAGTCACACATTCCAACAAGTTGACCCTTTCTTCAATCTTGTGTTCTTGTCAAAAATATATTAATTATGACACAATTGGTGTATTGACCACATGTTTCAAAATTTTCATAACATATTTGACTATCAAAGCATATATGGGCAAGAAATATTGACGAATTTTTAATTTGAGGACATGTCCACTATGAGCTTTGTGAACATAAATTGTAACTTCTCTATTATTTTTTAAAACATCATCCTTACAAAATGTCTCTTATGAATTTCACTTTGGTTTAACAACCTCATCAAAAATTCACCATCAAATTTCATGTATATTCTTGCCTTTTTATTTTGTATTACTTCATATTATTTGCATTTCACTTCCTTTCACACTTCTTCCTACCTTTATGAGAACCATAATACCGATGACCTTATTAACCTTGAGGTGATTGATCCTTTTCACTTGATGTAGCACAATAAGACTTGTGCATATTTGATCAAATTTGTCCTCCAAATTTTGTAATGGATATTTGTGAATATCATCCCAATTAATCATTTGTTTATGACACACTTTGCATAATTGAAGGCAAACAACAATGAATGATTGCAAAATACTTTCATGTTATGGATTTTTGTTTCAATATGCCATTATAGCTTTCTTGGTTGCACAAATAGAGGCATGTTGTCTTGAATTTGACAAGTGATGGTCTCTTATGAAAGTATTACAATATTCCACAATTGCAACATGCTTGGTAATGTTTTCATTTTAATGAAAAACTTTGAATTTTGATTGAAGATGTTTTCATTTGTCAACAATGGTTATAAGATCATTAAAATTGGCTTCTTGAGAACCATGGCTTCTAAAAGCATGAGGTCCAAAAAATGATGAATTTGAAAAAAAGACAAAGACATATCATTCTCCAAACATTGAATTGTGAGATCTTAACTTGCTATAGTTGGCTTGTTGTTAGCAAAATCACCCATTTAGAAAGTAAACTTGCCAAAAACCTTTTTTTCTTTTTTTTTCTTCTTCTTGAAAGGAAAAGAACAACAAACCACATCCTCTCGCTACTCCTCATAAGACATGAAGAAGTCTACCCAAGAAGTTTCTTTCTTCTTCTAACATGCATCCCCATAACCCAATTTTAGTTTAAGGTCCCATAAGTAACTCAAGACACCAAGAACTGCCCTCTAGTTGGTTCAATGTTTTTTGCTCTAAACAACTATTATTATATTTAGTTTGCTTCTTTGGAAATGGTAGATGCAGAATTATGTGATTCATTTCTACTCTTGAATGTAAGGTATAAGGGAGCTAACTTGCTTGATAAGTGTTGTTTGTCCATTATAACTACAACTACTACTTGTTCCAAAAGACAAAAACAATGTATTTTGGGCAACGATGTTGTGAAATCTTAGTCAACAACAGTAGCCGAGAGCACATAAAGACATATTTTGTTGTAGTAGGCATTAGTTTTTTCATTATGAATGTACCTAGTAAAAGATGTTTGCAAACCATTTGTTTGTGGCTGCAAAAACTTTGTGAGAGGCAAAAAAAGGAGAGAGATTATTGAAGGGGAGCAAATGGCAAACCATTCTTGGAAAGAGGAGATTTTGTTTGTGGTAGTAGGAGAAGAAGGGCATTGGATATTTAGAGATAGAGAAGAAAAGGAAGACACTATTTTTATTTCAAAATTGTTTTTTTTTTTTTTTGGGTTACAATAAAAAAAGAGTCAAGGATGTTTTGAAAAAAATGAAAATCAAACAATGCGTCTTTTAACATGTAATTAAGTCCAAATGTGTCTTTTCCAAAAATAGGGTGCACAAATATATGAAACTTGAAATCATAAACCTTGGATAAATCCAAAGAATACCTTCCCCATAGAGTGGACAATCCAAACCATTGGGGTATCTTAACAAAATAACTAAAATATACAGGATTTAATGTTATTATTATTATTATATTTTGAAATTTCATAATATTCAAATTGTGGTTGTTGGAATTTTTTTTTCAAACTATGAATTATTCAACACACATCATAATATCAATTGCGGGTGCAAATAATAGCTTGCATCCAACCTAGTTTTGATGTCACTAAATAAGCAAGGTAAACACATAATAAATAAATAACACTTGACATATATCACAATGAGTGTTTTGTATTCCTTAAAATATTTTTTTATTATATCATAGCAAGTGTTTTTTTTTCCTTAAAATTTGTTATTTTTTTCCCAAAAAAAAGGAGAAAATTTTGTATAGGGTAGGGCCTTAAGATTAGGGCATTTTTGAAAGAAGGGCCTTGAAGATGACGCCAAAGATGCAATTAAGCCCACATTTCAAGAATGCCCTCACCCATAGGGCCTTATCTGACATATAGTCCAATATTAAATTTGAATCCTTAGACAATTTATTTAATGATAGCAATATAAAATGAAACTTGCATATATGTACCTATTGAAAATTGAAATTACGGTATCCTAGTGTACATTTGACTAATTTTTCTGATTTTTGGAAATAGTTTGCCAATTTTTTTATATTGCAGAATTGGGGGCCAATAAAAAAAACCTTGATCATAGAGCAAGAAAAGATTTTTTTTTAAAAAGAAAGAAAACACCTACCATGGGTTATCACTACCTATAAATACCAGTACAAAAAAGGAAAAAAAGGGGAAAAAATAATAATAAAATCATTTTTTCTTTTTTGGCTTTAGGTGTTACTTGCATAAGGGTCCCTTGACCCCACCTGGGAAATTTCATAGCATTTGGGGAGCCAGTTTTTTGTGGCTTTTTTTGTCTTGGGGTGGGGGAGGCCGGGGTCGGGGGGGTTAGTCCTTGAGAGCCAAAACCTTACCGCCTATTCGATCCACAGGACGATTATCAAAGGACGAATGAAAGATCGACACGTGTAATATCTGACGTCCCGAATTCATTCACCGATTACCGCGTCCGTTCCCCACCCCCCCCGGGAAAAAAGAGAAAAGAAAAAAAAAGAAAAAAAATTCCACAAAAGGCACACCGCTGTGGGAACGGAGCGAGGTTCTCGAAGACAGACAGACAGTCAGTCAAACAGAAGGTTCTTGAAGATTCGGGAACGCTTCCATGTTTGCGCAGAAAGCCCGTGAACGCGTTAGCTTTGGATTGGGGAATACGTTTCCTTAACATGAGAACTTCATCGGGAACATCATCTTCTTCCTATTTCCGTGCAAGCGTTAGCCGCTCTCTGCCGATTGTGCCGTTGCTGTGTTGCGTTTCGAGAAGTACGCCATCGCCCTCGTCTTCATCGCCATCGCCCTCTTCCTCCTTCTCTTCTTCCTCGTCGTCGTCGTCGTTACCGTCGACATCTTCGATTCTCTTTCTTCCTGCCTTCTCTTGAATCGGTTTTGGAAGGCCGTTGTGGTTTTCAACTTTGAATTTTTCGTCTCGGTTTCGAAACCGACATACGCTGTTAGGAGAATCAAGAGCTTGACTTTAGAGAATGGATTATGCGGCTTCGTTTTTCGAAGGCCGGAGCTCGAATTGGAGTTATGGAACCATGAAGAATTTCAGCACCATCTCTGGTCCTGTTCGTTACCATTTGCAACGGGTGTGTTTCTCTCTCTCTCTCTCTCGCTCTCCCTCCTAATCCATTTGTCCCTTCACTCTCTCTTTCTTTGTCTTTTTGGGGTCTTTTCTTCGGTTTTGTTTTTTCTGTACCAGTTGCTTGTTTGTGTTGACTAGTACTTCTCCCCGTGCGTGCCACGTTTCTTTTTGTTATGCTGTGTTGCAATAAAATTTGGAAGGTTCACATCGCGTTTTTTGCTTGTGTTACAAACTGAGAATGTGTATGTGTGTCTATGTGTGTGTGTCTTTGTTGCACAGGTTTATACGACCCTAGCTTGTGCTCTTTTTGTGTCTGCGGTCGGAGTGTACATGCACATGCTGTTACATATTGGAGGTTTGATCACGTCGCTTGCTTTCATCGCCACGACTATGTGGCTTTTATCCACTCCCGCGACTCCGGTTAACGAGGTATCTCTCGCTGACGGGTGACTGCATCTCGTTTCTCTTTGGTTTGTGCATTCCATAACACAGTCACAGTTATGACTTGATTTTGCTACAATTATCTTCTCCAACTGATTAGTGTCGCGGCCGTTTCTTTACGTTGCGGGGATATCACTAAATTGTTGCTATTCTCTGTGGGGCAGGGGAAAAGACTGGCACTTTTGACGGGAGCGGCATTCTGTGAGGGTGCCTCTCTTGGGACACTTGTGGAGGCAGTTCTGCACTTTGATCCAAGGTACAAGTGATATCGAAGTCTATAGCTCATTTTTGGTTATGCATACACAGTTAAGAACTAGTTTGTCTCACAAAGCACTCTTGTGTCCCTGTGGAGGCTGTGAATAAATGTGCCTTTCACCACGTGTTTTATGAAGTCTCAAAGCTTGACTAGTGAACTCTATGCTAACGCTTTCTATGGATTGGCAGTATTGTGGCAATTGCATTCCTTGGATCAGTGGCAGTGTTTGCTTGCTTCTCAGGAGCAGCTCTGCTTTCCAAGCGCCGGGAATATCTGTTCCTTGCAGGGATCTTGTCTTCAGCTGTTAGCACACTTCTTCTTCTGCAGTTCGGGTCCTTGTTTTTTGGGCGCTCAGCTTTCATGTACAATCTTGAGGTAATCAGTGCTGCCTTACAAACCCTAACCAGTCCCAGTTGAATCTGTAGCATGGATGCCACTTCTTGTTTGATATCTGGCAGTTTAGCTCAATTCAAAAAACACAGATTTTAGGTCCTGATTGTCAGACGTATTATTGCTTCACCCTGCACTTTCTGATTTGTGTACCTGATGTAATGCAGTTATATGGAGGCTTGCTTCTGTTCGTTGGATATGTGTTGTTTGACACACAAGTGATCATTGAGAGGGCAGAGCGGGGTGATTTTGACTACATCAAGCATGCACTTGATCTCTTCGTGGACTTCGCTGCAATTTTTGTTCGCATCCTTGTCATTCTGGTTTGCACTCCCTCCCCCACACCCCTCTCCAGTCTTGTCTATGATTGCAAGATGTTCAATTGAGTTTTCAGCACATAGTATGACAGATCTGAGATCTTATCTTGTGGGAAATTTTGCAGACAAAGAATTCAAATGAGAGGCAACGCAGGGATGAAAGGCGACGCAAGGGTCGTCACTAGGCAAACCTTCTTGTGGCAATCATATCAATAACCAAAATCTTGTAGCCACGTGTGTATTCTAGAGCATGTCCAAGGTCCTGTTTGCACCATTTGGGGAATTCAGGCTTCAGGACTCTTGGATTTTATATAAGGTTAAAGGTTTAAGCCAAGTATCGAAAATACACTTGTGCTTAAGTCCTTGGAAGTAAGTGCATAATGCTACTAATTGTACTTTTTGTCTTGAATACAGTTTCTGTACAGAGTTTCTGCCAACATTCTGACTGGGGGATATGGTGAAACTAGCTCTCCAGTTGGATTCTGGTTACCAAACTTGTAATGGAGTTGATTTCTTTTCTGTCTTTGCAAAGTTTGCTTACATTTTATAAGGTGTGAAAATAGAATCTTTTCCCATGACTCTTTTGATAATCATTTGGTTCCTTACTGTCAATTGCTGTTGCTTGTTCTGACTATGTTCTCTCTGTATAAGCACATTTCTGTTCTGTCCTTACAAGCAGAATCCTTGGGTGAGTACTCCCTTCTTTTGAAGAAATTTAGGGTATTTGATGATTACTTATGTTATGTCAATGTGGCTTGTAGTGTGAAGGGATTATTTAGAGAAGTTGGCATGAATATCAAACCTAAAAATTGATTGGAATAATGATCATTCCTTTGAATACTTAAAAAAGTTGTACATTATATTTGGTACTCCTGGGGCAGTGTACTCAGGAGATTTCATTATGGATTCTACTCATGTATTCTATACTGGACTGGGGCAGTCTACCCAGGAGCTTGCATTGTACATTCTACCCATGCTAGAATTCAGAGAACTAATAATGCTGGAAAATTTCATTACTGGAAAGGCATGGCAAGGAGGTATTGAACAGAACTCTGCTGCTATTCCCTTTCACACATTCCTGGTTTTAAGTGTCTTGGGAAATGAAGAAGTTTCCACACTCTTCTTACCCACTCTTGAGTCATTGTGTATCTGCTCTTGAGTCAACTAAAATTTAGGGCAGGACACTCAGCACTACTCCCTGGATACTTTCAAGCTCTTGACAATTTAATACCTTCAACAAAGATGTTTCAACCTTGAGGCAACCCTTTGTAATCAAGACATGCAGGAACTAATTCCATTGAGGTTTTCCACATGCAGTAACAGAGGGACAGCTGATGGTCATGTTAGACAGTATGATACACCTGTTGTTTTGCAGACAAACTCCTAACCAATCTCAGATTGCTCTTTGTATCAGCCTTCAGGCATCAACTATACTTGCAACTGCAAAGAAATGAAATTTTTGCAAATGCAACCCCCTTTTGACAAGCACAGAGAGCAAATCTGTGCTTAGTGTTGGCTCACCCTAACAAGTATGGGCAAGGATTACGTTCCTGCATCCAAAGAACACCACCTTATGGCCATAGCTGGCCACCTACATTTGGTTTTCTGATTGTAGGCAAAACAAATTACATAATACGACAAACAATGAACTCTGGGTCCACAACATGTTGAAAACTTCTCTACCAGAAGTGGTCCTTGAGCAGGAAGTTCTATTGTGTGTGTCACACAGAGTCTTGAGAAGACAGTGAAATGATAACATCCATTTGACAGAGGTCGTGCCTAATACATTGCCGAAACCTCCGCAACAGCAACTTGAAGTTAACATGAAAAAAATGAGCATGTCATAAACATATACATATTGTTCAGGAAGTAGCAGAACCTTCATCACCCATACAAGTGACAAGCAGAAGGAACTCCCCCTCTGACTTCATCGACTCTCTCAACAGCAGGTGTGGATAATTACATAATAATTGGCCCAAAATTTCATGCATACTGTTGTAGAAATGTGTGTTTGCCAAGTTTGCATCATGTTCCTGGAAGCAATGGGAAAGCTAAATCATGATGTTGGCTAGCACTGAAGAGACATAGCTACACAATACTATCCTTATTCATGGATGTTTCTTTCATATAACTTATTGCATATAAAACAATGGTCTTTGTAACCTACTTTGTCTGGTTCTTAGGTTTTAGGAAGAATGTATGGTTTTTAGTTTTCATTTTTCTTCAAATTGGGATCCAGTTTTGGTTTGATTTTTTAATTTAGGAACAGTTTGGAATCTGGGGTTTTTTTCTTATAATAAGTTTTTGTTGATTCTTATTTGTAAGGTAGGTTGCAGGTAACTTTGTGGCTAAATTTGATAATGCACAACATCACCAAAAACAATGCAAAAAAATAAAAAGTTTTATTCTCAAAAAAAAAAAATTATACAAAGTGTTGGCGTCATCCAAGTGATACAAACTACAAACAAATTTCTGAGTTTTAAACTTAAAACTTTTAATTACAAACTAGACTTCCACTTAACCTTTTTTTTCTATGACAATAAGTTTCAATTGTTCATGTTTCATGCATTTTGTATACTTTGAAATGTATTTTCTTGTCACATGTCAGCTTTGGAATTTAGCCCACATCTGCCCTCTCAAAATTGGCCATCCAAAATAGTCCCATACCAGCCCTCAAAATACCCCCCAAATCAGCTCCACCCAAAATCAGCCCCACAACACCCCGCCCAAATTAGCCCCATACAAATCAATCCCCAAATCTCACAAACATCCCCCCAAATCTACCCTTTCGAAATTAGCTCCAAATCAGTTTCAAATTTGCCCCCAAAACATCCTCCCAAAATCTGCTCCCAATATAACCCCCACATTTGCCACACCCAAAATTGCTCCCAAAATCCCTCAAAAAATGCCTTCATTTGGTCGAAATTAAATGAACAGGAAAACTCAAATTGAAAATGGCATAACAACTAACAAAACGATAAACTCAAAACCTAACAAATTTCTATGTTATATCATATCCAATTCCTACGATTAGGGCCATAAAGTAGCAACTTAAGGTCTATAGTTGTTATCTTGGACCTCTAAAGGCCCAAGTGATGCAATATTTCATCATTTTCATTTGTTAAGGCTTTTTTTCATATTCATGAAGTTCTCCATGAATGACAAACCACGAACTGAGGCATCATCATGTCAATTTTTGTAGATTCTTATAGGCATTTTAAGATTGTCCATTTCGAACTGAGAACAATGTAAGTTTGTGCAAATACTTGCAATACTAAAAACTTTTTCTACCTCAATTTGAAAACCAACAATTTTAAAACTTGTTGAGCTACAAATCAACATACTAAAAACAAAGAAAAACATCATGAACTTTTCACCATGCTAATGAATCTAAATGTGTTAAAGTTTTTGGTGTCATTAGAATCAATTGTTAAACAATCCATTTGCATTTAACATACAAATGATATTACTACAACAAGGGCATCAATACATTGTTAATAACCTTGGTTTTGGTTCAACACACATTGTTGGATTGCAAGACCCAAAATATATCTACAACAATTTTGACTATAGCCCAAACTAGTGAACTTGGCACACAACCTTGAAATGCCAATGATTATTAGCTTCTATAACAAAGGGCAATGGTGTGTTTGAATTTCAAAGTTTTGTTAAAACAAAATTATTCAAAAAGTAAACCAAGTTTTCATTAGAATCTTGAGCTTTCGTGAGGGCACATTAATAGCCAAACATGCTTTGTTCCATTCTTGTTGTTCATTTCCATTCTTTTTGGTCCATGTGATAATTCTATGCAAAATAAATCATGTTTTTTTTATGGAAAGAAAGGTTAGGCTAATACAAACTTTAGAATCATCTATGGCATGTTGGCAACACTTAGACATGGCATGCCCTCAATGACGCACTCCCAAGTCCCTTGTTAGACCCAAAAGGGGTCCAGCTATGTCAAATTGCGGAAGTAGTTTGGGACTTAGAGCTGCTCCCAACTTCCAGCACTAAAAGGGGGTAGAGGGGCGTGTTGAAAGCTCCGGGATTAAACTAGGAAGAGGGACAAGCTTACTTAGTTATCGGTCCTACATCCAAGTCCAACCAACAAGTTGGTTAGAACTCCACCTTTTTGGGTGTTGGGACAAGTCACGGGTAACTTGGACTCATTTGACTCACCACGGCCCGGATTCGGGGGAAGCCACCACCTTCCCCCATATAGTATTCTCTTTAGCTCTCTGCTGCACCTACATCCAAATGGCTCTTTTTCTTGGGACTCCCAAAGTGGAGTCCCGAAACTATCCCGGTTTGGACTCCTGAGACTTTGCATGCTCATAGCTCCTCGCCTCGAACTCGGATTGGGATGAGGTTTGAACCAAAGTTGTAGCTCTCCTCAAGAGCTTTTCAACGGTGTGTCACACTTCACCTGCACGCATCGGAATCGGGTCGATTCCCAACTTTTAGTGGTTGGGACTCAAACTGTCAGTTTGACTCTTGACCCTTCTTTCGACCATAACTTGTGCTGTAGATGTCCAAATGGCTCATGCGAGGCCATTTTGGACATCTACATTTCAAGACCTTTCCAACAGTATAAAGAACGCTCCAATGCGAAGTGTTTTGGCCCCTGTAATCGCGCTCTGAGTTTTTGGGAGTCCCGGAGGACTCCCAAGTTCCATTTTCGGGAGTGTGAGTGACGACCTCACAACTCCCTCAAAGTGGGGTTGCGGCACCCAACATGTCCGTACAAATGGTGTTATTAACCCCAACACATGAAACAACAAAAATCAATGCAATGGTCATGGTTGAAAAATTATTCCCTTAGTTTTTGACATAAGCAATAGCCCAACCATTCAAGCCATGTTGACAAACATTTCATTGACTTGTAAAGCCATGGCAATTTAAAAATTCTTTGTTGTTTCAAAGAAGCCAATGGTTACATTACAAGGCTCCCACTTATCATTCAAAAAATGCACAATGAAAACAAATGTGTCCATTCCCACTATAGACATTCATAAATCAAAATTCATATTGCAAAAATTTCAATATTCAAAAATTGAAATGTACTTGTTTTTGGCTTTCTCTACCATCCTAAGCAAGGTTTCATTGACTAAGGCTCACCTTGATGGAAATTTAAGGCGAGGATTTTATTTCATAAATAACTTTTTAAAATAAAATATTTAATAAAAAAGAAAGGCATTAACTCCTCAGTTGTAAACAATGCCAAATCCTTTTCAAATTCCTTTTGGTGAATATTATCCTTGGTGTAAAACACAACACTATTAAAAAAAGAAGTAAGGGTACATTTAAGCTAGAATGAGCCAACAAACATGTAAGTAATGCTTGGTTTTCATGTTTTAGTGATAAAAATTATATTAATGTTACAAATGTTTTTAATATATTATGGAAACATGTGTTTTTAAAAAAAATCATTTAATGAGGATAATAGAATAAAAAACATTTAAAACATTGTAACCAATGATTTTTCCATGTTTTTCATTGCATTAAGGACTTTTCATATAGTCCTTGATGGACTAAAAATGACATATTTTTGAAAATAACCTTTAAACACATCTTTGAAAAAAAAAAATTGCAACATAATTATGAACCATATGAAATTTTTAATGATTTTTTCAAGTTTACATTAAAAGTATTCTTAAGATATTTTGAAAATATTCTATGAATAAGTAATGACAAAGGGTGCACCATTGGTTTTTTTTAGCTTGAATTTATTTGTAATGGTTGATGGGGTGGGACCAAACCTTTTTTTGGTAGGTCACTTCTCTCCTTTGGGTTCATCTTTCTTTCATTCAATCCATTCATTCCACAATTGTTGATGATTCATTTCAAGATGTTTTTGAAATGCAGAAATTTCACTTGCCATGTGTTAGGTTATGATGCCTTTCTTAAGTCCTACAATTGAGGCATTGGGATAATGAAAAGCACACTTCAACTACTTAGGTTGTTTTGGGTTTGAAATTCTTTTAAATGAAAATGTGTCAGAAGGTGCAAAAGAAGCCCAAATTATGGTAATGTGGTTTATAGCTTTTGTAAATTCCCACTATTTTGCCAACAAAACGCATTGTTGTGCAACATTTGTGGTTGAAGAGTGATCTACTAGTCTTGTGTTTATATCTCCATTTGAAATTAATGTAAAACCACAATGGAAGCTCAACGAGATATGGTATCTCTTTAAGATGTTTTGGGAAATATTCCATGGTCTTTAACCATAAACCCTAAATAAAAATAAAAATTATTAGAAAAAATCAGATGAACATAATGTCCGAGAATAAAATCACTAAAATACTATTAAAAAATAACAATGGTAGGGAACTTGTAGTAATAAGATGAGCATGATGATCACAAACAAAATCACTAGTAGACCATCAAAATGAGAATGATGGTGGTGGCCAACAACAACAAGGTGAACATGGCAATTAGGAACAAAACCACTAGAAGACCATGAAAAGTATAATGATGTCAAGGAGTCCACAACAATGAGACAAGCACAACGATTAAGAACAAAATCACTAGTAGACCATCAAGAGGATGATGATGGTGGTGGTTAACATCAATGAGACAATCATGATGATTAGAAACAAGATTGTTAAAAGACCATCAAGAGGACAACAATATGAGGGAACTAGTAATATTGAGAGGAACATAATTATCAAGAAGAAGATCACCAATAGACCATTAAGAGGATGACAACGGTGGGGAATTTCTAGTAATAAAATGATCATGACAACTAGGAACAAGATCACTAATAAGATCATTGACATATTATCAAGAGGACAACAATGGCAATGGCTAGTAGAAATGAGATGAACATGAAAACTAAGAACTAAACTACCAAAAAAAATCAGAAAGATGACAATGGTGAAAAGTTTGTAATAATGAAATGAACATGATGACTAGAAACAAGATCACCATAAAATTAAGAGGATGCCAATGGCAATATACTTGTAGCAATGAGTTGAACATAGCAACCAAAAACAAGATCATTAGAAAATCATAAATAGGATGATGATGGTGGTGAGTAGTAAAAGTGAAATGAATATGACAACTAGGAATAAGATCACTAAAAAACCATAAAGAGGATGGTGATGGTAGGGAACCTACAACAATGAAATAAACATGACAACCAAGGACAAGATCAACAAAAGACCATTACAAGAATGATGATGGTGGGGGCTAATAATAATGAGATAAACGTGATGATTAAGAGCAAAACTATTAAAAGATTATCAAAAGGATGACAATGGCAGGGAGCTTTTAGTAATGAGATGAAGACGACAACCAAAAACAACACCACCAAAATGCAAAGGTTAATAGTAATGAAACGAGGATGATGACCAATAACAAGATTACCAAATGACCAAGAGGACAATAATGATAATGTATTGACAATAATGAGTCAAACATAATGACCAAGAACAAGATCACTCAAAAACTATCAAGAGGATGGTGGAGAGCTTGATGTGAAAGCCCCTAAACCTTTCACCATGAATTGAAACCAAGTTTTTTCAAATAATTTGGTTTGATTCCAATTATTGGATCCATTTAAGAATTGGATCAAGGTTTGGTGCGATGAAAATAAACCAAGTTAGAACTAAGGGGCCAATTCTCATTTGATTTCATCAAAACTTCCAAACCCTAGTTCTAATTATCTAGTTTTGGAACTAGGACACAATTTCAATTCCATTCTAGGTAATTGAACTCAAAACCAAACCTAAGTAACTCGCTAAGAGATAGTTTTGATTACGTTTTAAGTAATTGAACCCAAAACCAAACCTAAGTAATTGACTAGTTCAAGTACATGCACAAACATTGGTTAGGTTCAAACCTAAGTAATTGGCTAGCTTGGGTATATGTAGAAACATTGGTTGTAGTGTTGTAACACATTATTCCTTATTTGAAAAAGAGAAAAAAGATTAAACCTTAATTGCACCTCCAATAGTTCAATAAGTAGAATATTGAGAAGTACACAAAAAGAAAGTTTTTTTAATTTCATAAGATAGGCACAAACTGGGATCCTGTACACGTCATTTCCATTTAAAATTGGGAATTAATTATTTTTTTTGGACACCTCCTCGTGGAATTTGGGGGTCAGGTGTTGGTTGGACCTTGTTGACACTTGGACTGTGGTAAAGGTCACCAAACCAGGGGACAAGACCTCAACTGGCATCTGGATGGGTGCTGAAAGCAGAGAGAAGGAGCGCCAAACCCTAATTCTGCCCCCTGCGAAGTCCGTCGGTGCAGTGTGTTGTGCGATCGGGGCCAGCGATGGCGCGGGCGAGTGGCCGTCTACTGGCCTTTGCCCGCTCTCCGCTTTCTTATCTGAATTCGGAGCCAGGCTTGTCGTCTACCTTGTGGTCGACCAATGTGCATCACGGCATAAGGCCATGCTTCGAGTTCTCTTCCAAGGGGTTTCTGAGGCGGCATCTAGCGGGCTTGGTAAGCCCTCGGGAGGAGAAGGAAGAGCGATGGCGGGAGAATATGGAGAAGATCCGCAACATCGGAATCTCGGCACATATTGACTCAGGGAAGACGACCTTAACGGAACGAGTGTTGTTTTACACGGGGCGCATTCACGAGATCCATGAGGTTCGTGGCAAGGATGGAGTCGGGGCAAAGATGGACTCCATGGACCTTGAACGGGAGAAGGGAATCACTATCCAATCTGCTGCCACTTACTGCACTTGGGGACCTAATCAGGTTCCTGTTCCTATCCCTCTAAAGTTACGAATTCCTCAGCCCTTGTTGCTGATTTCCAAGGGATTGAATGTATTCAGTCAAGCGAATCAATTTGGCTATCATCCACTAATACTCCTTTAGGTTTTGTTCTTGCACTGGCTTGAAGCTGATTGTCCATTCTGACTGGCATCTGGCTGAGCTGAACTGTGCAAAGAGCAATGGGAAACTCCCATGCTGGAACTGCAGGCCATTCACTTGTGTGAGATGTCTATGTTATTGCCATTGACATGCAGATACAGAAGTAAAAGGTGCAATAGGTTCTTGTTCAGGGTTCAGGGTTTATTGGATTACAGCACATGCAGGTACTGAAGTCAAGGTGCAATGGGTTCTTGCTCAGGGTTTAGGGTTTATTGGATTGCAGCACATGCAGATACAGAAGTCAAGGTGCAATGGGTTCTTGCTCAGGGTTTAGGGTTTATTGGATTACAGCAGATGCAGAAGTCAAGGTGCAATGGGTTCTTGCTCAGGGTTTAGGGTTTATTGGTTTACAGCACATACAGATGCGGAAGTTAAGGTGCAATGGGTTCTTGCTCAGGGTTTAGGGTTTATTGGATTACAGCACAATATATGTAATAATTAGTTAATTTGTGCCTCTTACAACTTCACATATTCTGATCTATGATCTTCAAGGCCATGTGTTCCTGGCAAAGACAGTTTAATTGTCTGTCAATATCTCTCTACCTCCAGGCTACTTGTACTTGATAGATTTTCTTTCAGGAATTAGCATGTGAGCTTGCATTTTTAGGAAATATTGAGTCACTGCCGTGTCCAACATCTAAGTGTTAATATGTGTTGTGATGCTTCTGTAGATATTATATGATGATGTTAATTGGCAATCTGAGCTTCAATTAGGTGCTGTGATCACTGATTTACAATGACTTCTATCTTCTTTGCTTTTTCTTCCCCCCTTCTGGGTTGAGTCTTTTTCATAATTTTCTTGTCCTTTGGTGACAGATTAACATTATCGACACACCTGGTCATGTGGATTTCACCATTGAAGTTGAGAGAGCACTTCGTGTTCTTGATGGAGCAGTACTTGTATTATGTAGCGTGGGTGGTGTTCAAAGCCAGTCCATCACTGTTGATCGTCAGATGCGCCGTTATAGTGTACCTCGGGTTGCCTTCATCAATAAGCTGGACCGCTCAGGGGCAGATCCTTGGAAAGTCATTGACCAGGTTTGTGGTTATGGATTCCTTGCTTTTGTGAGACTTGGATCATTTTCAATGCAGGCTTGGTACTTAAGGGTTTGGGCATGTGGATATTTGGTCTAGCTCCTCAGACAGGTTGTGTAGTCTTTTGAAACTTGTGATCTATTTTGCCTCCCTTTCTCAAATAGATTGCCACATGTACCTTGGGTATCTAAACCCTGCACCCTAACTGCAAATGATAATTGTCTCTGGGTTCTCATACTTGTGTGCAAATGCAGGTGAGGAGGAAGCTGAAACACAACTGTGCAGCGATCCAGTACCCGATAGGACTTGAAGATCAACTTCAAGGCCTTGTTGACCTGGTCCAAAACCGAGCCTTTTTCTTCCATGGTGTGCATGGGTGTGTACCAGAGATCACAATTGTCTTGCTAGTTATTGATGGCAAGAGCTATGAAGTTGGTTGTATATGCCTGTCTCTCCATTGGCTTTACCTATGTTTTCCTCCTCTGTTGTTTTCTGTTAGCAATGGATATGTGGTAAAGTTTGTCTTGTGAGAGGAGAAGAAAGGTACATGTTAATGCTGGCTGAAGCAAATGGGGTTTGACGCTGTCATATCCCTTGTGAAGTCTGATTTATAATGTCTTTTATGCAGAGAGAAGGTGACAGAGGCAGACGTGCCAAATGACATTGTTCCTGCTGTGGCTGAGAAGAGACGTGAGCTCATTGAGGCCATTTCGGAGGTGGATGAAGAGCTTGCAGATCTGTTTCTAAATGATCATCCCATCACACCTGATGAACTTGCGGTGTGTACCATCCTGTGTACAATATCCTCATTTTCACCACTTTAGTTTCCTTATCAGCATCTTCCCAACCCAGTTGATGTATTGTTCTTTATTTGTTTTTGCCTTATAACCAGGGTATTGCACAGGGGCCATGGTTTAGGCAACTGCATAGTTGGACATGTATAGTATTGTGGTTTATAATCTGCTTGTTACTATAGCATGGCAGTCCATACATAGGAGAGACTGACAAGGGTTGCTTGAATGACAGAAAAACCTATTGTTGTTTGAACATGTATTGCAGGGAGCTGTTCGGAGAGCTACTCTTTCTCTCCAATTTATACCAGTGTTTATGGGCAGTGCATTCAAGAACAAGGCAAGTTTCTAGACCTCATTACAGCACTGACACTGACATTGGTGTCCACCCACTGCTGGGAGCTGTGGAAGTCAGTTGCGATGTTATGGTAGCTGGCCACTTCCATATATGTTGCTGTTGAAGGTCACTGAGCATGCACATGCATGAGACTGTTGCTGTTGTTCAAACTGCTCCTCAGTATTTTCCCTGTTCTTTGCTGTTTAGGGTTTGGTCCAATTTCTTCATTTTCTTTTCAATGTTTGCTGATATGTTGTTGGATCTGAAATCTTTACTACCTGATTATTCGGTCATCTCTCAATTCTATTCAGGTTGACTTCAATCCTAAGTATTTGGAAGTTGTCAATACTTATGAGGATATGTGTTTGAACCACATTGTCTTCTGTTGATAAGGAATATTTAATTCTGCTGATCAGAATGCCTTTGACAATATAGCAAGCAGTGAGTGTCTTGTAACATTGTGAGTGAAATGGTCACATCTCCAAGCATGGTGAGCTTTTTCAACTCTCTGGGATAAGTTGCACTGTTAACCTCGAACTCTATTTTTCACCATTACAGGCTGCTGCATTATATGGTAGAAAGTCTTTCTTGTTTATGTTTTCTTTTGCATTGTGGGGCAAAGCAGGGTGTGCAGCTACTTCTGGATGGTGTTGTGAGCTACTTACCATGTCCACTTGAAGTTAGCAACCATGCTCTTGACCAAAACAAGCAGGAGGAAAAGGTGTGTAACAATTTTTGCCCAACTTCACAAACTTTCCATGCACTCTTGGCTCTCTCATTCCTTGAAGACTTCTCATAAGTGAGATTGACAATTTTTTGTGAGCAGGTCTCTTTGATTCTGTTTGGATTGTCTAATCCTAGTAGTAATAGATTCCAGCATTAGTGTTTGATTACCTCCTTTAGGTTGTCTTGAATTGTAAGAGATGAAAACTTCTGAAGATATTTTGATTGCCTCCTCATCAACTGATTGTTAATCAAGACACAGTGTACCTTGTATAGTCTAGCAAAGGTATTATACTTTTCATGGCTTTTTCTCTCAATGAAGTTACTTGTATTTTTGTTGAGGCAGGTGAATTTATCAGGGTCTCCAGATGGAACACTAGTGGCACTTGCATTCAAGTTGGAGGAGGGTCGCTTTGGCCAGCTTACATACTTGAGGTGCAGAGCAACTTCCTTTGTAAATATGCATGAATTCAACAGTTCAATTCAAGATGTCTCATGCTACTACTTGTGAAGATAGGCTTGTTTTGGCCATCCTCCAAAAGTAACGGGGTCAAAGTGAAAGTATTTGAATTGATACAAGGAACCATGTGCTTAGAAGTGTTCAGTGACCACTTTACTTCACCATGTGATGAAACTGATTGATTATTGGCTTTTCTGGGTCCCATCACTGTGTTCAAATCCATGGTACTTAATTTTGTAGTATTGCTTATGTTGCCTTTCCATGAGTTTTTCTTTTTGAAGGATTTCCTCGTGAGCTCTATAATGTGGAATTTCGGAACTCTTCACAAAGTTGTCTGTCAAGTGTAGTTGTTAGTGGTATCTTGAAGTGAGTGGTATCTTGAAGTGGGTGGTATTGAAGTCACTAGTGCCAATCAGTACTTGATCAATCATGATCAGTGTGCATGAGTATGGATTGCAGGATATATGAGGGTACCATCCGACGTGGTGATCTTATAGTGAACTCAACTACAGGGCGCAAGGTTAAGGTGCCAAGGCTGGTGCGAATGCATGCAGATGATATGGAGGTTAGTAGATCTTCCCTTATGTTATCTGTCTATGTAGCACTCAGTATCTATCTCACAGTAGTGTGGAGTGTTGGCAGATGCTTGTTATTTTACTGTTTGGTCTGTAATCACTTTGATCTGTCAAGTGGATGTTAATACTACCAGTGGTTTTGATTTTAATTATTTTCATGTGGTGTTGTGGAGGCCCTTACAATGGTTGATGAAAGAACCACACAAATGCTCTTGTGATGAGGTTAGCTGGTTGCTCAGTATAATCTTTTGATATATTTTGTAACAGGATATTCAAGAAGCTCATGCTGGAGAAATTGTCGCAGTATTTGGTGTGGAATGCTCATCAGGTGTGCTTAACCTGGTACCTTGTTTGGGGGTCTACACGTTATGTATACCTTAGATGGTCTTAGAGGTTTCAGAATATGGTCCTTAATTACTGTTGCCTCAGTCTGAACTTTGTGTAATCCACAGTTTGTTGACTCAGAACTTGCAGCTATGTGACAACTGTTTCACTCTGTGTCAGCTTACAATGGTAACAGGGCTGGTGATATGTTGATGTTGAACAGGGGATACTTTCACAGATGGATCAGTGCGATACACAATGACATCCATGAATGTCCCCGAGCCAGTGATGTCACTTGCTATTGCCCCTGCATCCAAAGATGTTGGCCCACAGGTACAACCTTTTGCCAGTCAGGTTCGCAAGTTTGATGTTCTCATGAAGGAAAACTGATTTAACATTTACTTGTCAGCTCAAAGAACCAATGTTCAGAGAACAAAGGTAACAGGATAGTGATGAAAACAGCATGCTTTGAGGGCATACAAAGACATACTATTGAGGATGATGCAAGACAGGATTCTAAGAGATGTTATCCAGGTAGGATACTCTTGTAAACATATCAGACATCAGGCAAATGAACTCATACTTGCAGGGTTTTCTATGTGTGAGCAAAGAAAATATGGAAGCAGTAAATTGCATTGGTGCCTAATCAGTGTCTGGTGGGTTGTTCAGTTTTCAAAGGCTCTGAATCGCTTTCAGAAAGAGGATCCTACATTCCGTGTTAGCCTAGATCCTGATAGTGGACAGGTTGGTGCTTATTATTTCCTTAGATTGTTACCTCTGATGCAAAATACCTAGATATAGGTTTCATATATGGGCTTTGATAGCCACCCTTCTATGTGTTGTGTTTGTCATCTGTGTCATCTCTTGTATAGACTGTGGTGGTCATACAGAGACTAACATATATTGTGAGCTATGCCAGACAATCATTTCAGGGATGGGTGAGCTGCACCTTGATATCTATGTTGAGCGAATCCGTCGGGAGTACAAGGTCTTTATTCACATCTGGAAACCCCATTTCAGAAGCTTCAAAGTTTTGATGTTCTGCCTTTAGCAGAATACACTGTGCATATGAGATTTGCAGCTGTGTCCACTTAAACCCCTAGCTTGGACTTTATTCCTTGCCATTTGTATTCTTGCAGGTTGAAGCAGTAGTTGGGAAGCCTCAAGTGAATTTTAGGGAGACTATAACCCAGCGTGCTGAGTTTGATTATTTGCATCGGAAGCAGAGTGGGGGTCAGGGCCAATATGGTCGTGTCATGGGGTATGCAACTTGTTCTCATCTGAATTGCTCTGGGTTGTTGTCTTGATCTCAGTTTAGTAAACATCCACAAGCAAGTCAATCCCTTTTGTCCTTTCTAAGGAATGCATTTTGCTGATCCTTGTCAATTACACTTTTGGGCTTCATTGTGTCCATTTCTGTGTCTTTGTTCTCTTTGCCTCAACCCTTGTAGATGCCATCTTCTCTGATGCAAGTATTCTTTGTATACCTTTTTGTGCTGAAGGTACATTGAGCCACTGCCTGAAGAAGAAGCAGAGAAGAAATTTCAGTTTGAGAATATGATGATTGGGCAAGCTGTCCCATCACAGTTTATCCAGGCAATTGAGAAGGGTTTCATTGAAGCTAAAAACTCGTAAGTACCTTGATCTTATAGCATCTTTCTGCTTTATTCATTCTCTGTTGCTTTGTGAACTGCTTGATAATTGTAACAGTATGTGTATGAAAGCAATGTCTGTTTCCACATGGGCCTTTGATGTGACTTCTAGATTATCAGCCTGAGGATGCTCTATATTAATCAATCTCATTTGGGGATGTGTTTGCAGTGGTTCTTTGATTGGACATCCAGTTGAGAACTTACGGGTGGTCTTGACTGATGGTGCTTCGCATGCTGTTGACTCCAGTGAGCTGGCTTTCAAGCTGGCAGCTCTTTATGCCTTTCGGCAGGTAGGTTAATTATATTTCAGTGTCTTAGTGAGCACAACAATGGTTGGGTTATGGCTCATGAAGCAAAGCCATTTGTGTGTCATCACTTGTGTTGGGTGTATACAATTGGATTTCTTATGATGGGTTTGGTTTGTGCCATTCAGTGCTATATGGCAGCTAGACCAGCAATCCTGGAACCTATAATGCTTGTGGAGCTCAAGGCACCCATTGAGTTTCAAGGTTCAATCATTGGAGATATTAACAGGTTGGTCTGGCAACAAGAAATTTCCTCTGCAATCCCCTTACTTGCTGAGGTTGAAATGCTGCACAATGATTACACAATGGAGCTCTAATTTCTCCATCAGTCATGAGCTTCATTTTTTCAGTTACTTGCTATGTAATTGAGTACCTTTCCCAGATGAGCTCTTGAACTAGCATCTGTTTTATACACATGTATGCACATGGTTGTGAAGGGTTCATGTCAAACTGGGCCTGAGTTCTAGTGTCAGGGACTGAGGTTTGTGTCTGGATGTCTTTAGAGCAAAGTAGGAATTGCATTGAGTCATAAACACATGAAGAGGTGCTCAAAATTTGTGGAATCTCACTTGTGCACCAGTAGGGGATGGCCCAAATTTCATCTGACAATCCTTGGAACTTTTTGATCTTACAAATGAAGTGATTCAATTGGCAGGAGGAAAGGCATAATTGTAGGGAGTGACCAGGATGGAGATGACGCAGTTGTCCAAGCACATGTAAGTACTACCTTATCATGCTGGAGTGAGTTGCAGTATGTAGGTTGTTCCTTCTGCTTAGGGTTGAAGATTCCAAGGTTCACAGTTTTTCATGTACTGTGGAATAGCACTCCTTTCTGTTGCTGCTAGGTTTTTACATTGGGTTGGTAAGCCATGGAATTCTTGTACAGCTCCATAAGGACATGATAATGCAGTTGAAGTATGTTGGTATCTGTCAAAGTAATGCATGTGAGAACTTATGAGCAGAAATGTTTGAACTTCTCTCATTCTCATAGTTGCAGAATCATACTCTATGTGTTGAATAAGGACATAAAAAATGATAACCCAGTTAGAAAGGATGTGTGGACATGCAATCCAGATATTTTCATGACAAATGTGGGACTTTCTCTTTCATTGTACAGGTACCCTTGAATAACATGTTTGGTTACTCAACTGGCTTGCGCTCAATGACACAGGTTTGTTTTCTGAAACAACCAGCATATTTTCTCACTCATAATCCATTGAAGTGAACATCTTCAGAAATTCCATTGTAAGGGGCTTACAATGCAACCATAACTCTGACATTGCAATATTTTATGTGCACAGAAAATAATAGGCTTTGATTGTGTAATGCATGTTAGTGAGTTGCGTCAGAAGTGGTGGAGACTGAAAGATGTACTGTTTCTGGCAGGGCAAAGGAGAATTCACTATGGAGTACTTTCAACATGCAGCTGTACCCCAAGATGTGCAATCACAGCTTGTGAAAGAATATTCAAGCAAAAGGGCAACTGTATAGACAAATACAATTTAGGCGACAGATAATATGTATGAGTTAGGGCATGCTCTAGAGTTGAGGAGGTTCTTAATATCTACATTTATTGAGGAAACACATTTAAGATTTCAGGCATACTCACCTGTGCTAATAATGGGTTCAAGCTTCGATTAGTTTTTAGGGTTAGTGTTATAGAAAGAGGTTCATCAATTTTCTGTTCACTGAGAAATTTTTCCTTTAATGTGAAGCTGTGTTTCCACAGCTTTCTGAGGGGTGTGTTGTGTGGCAATTCTGTTGATGCTATGATGCTATGGTTCATAGTCTGGAAATGGAACGAATGGATAACAGGTTGGATTTTAGGTGGTAATAGTTATTGAATTGCCTTTGATGACAAATTGTTTTAATTACAAATTGTGTAGGTAAGTGATGCTGGGCTGTAGATACATAATGCATCAGTTTTATACATGGTGACAAGCATATAATGTGGTAGGTTACTTGGATTGTTTGTGAAGAATGGCAAAGCATTTTGTTCTATATTTTAATCTTTGTCAGTTTCTCAGCTTTCAGCATTAGCTAAGTTTTCAATTTCTCTGTGTATTCAATTTCTTGTCTGTATTTGTGATCTATTTTGCTGATGTTTGGGACTTGAGACTCTTCAATCAGTCATATTACACCTTGAACCTCTTGAGTTAGCACCTTCTGGCAGTCTCTCAAGTGGTGCAGGTTTATGAGAGACTATGGAAAGATGTTTTCATTTGGTCCCACACTTTGAGGAATGTTCACCATGTCTCACCATGAGAGAAGTTGAGGGTTTGAACTTGTCATAAGGGGCAGCACGTGTTACTTTGAACGTGGAAGTTCAGTTTTTCAGAACTTCATGAATCATTTCCTTTTTCTTTTTTTTTTGGGGTGTTGCTTTCAACTTGTCATAAGAGGCAGAGCAATTGCATGATGAACCAATTGTTAATGAACACAGCTTATGGGGTTGGAAGTGGGTTGTTAAATCCCATTGTTTAGCCTGCAGCAGTACACATTGAAAAGAATCTACTGGAGATGTGATTTTTTCCTTGTACACAAGCATTAAGGTAACACATTCTACTTTTGCTGTCCTTTAAGGACCCTCTACAATGTGTGCCCCACAATGTATTTGGACCAAACTTTAATCACCGCAAGCTTTCAATTTCAGATTTGCCAAGTTGTTATCAAACTGAAAGCTAATTCAAAATTGATGGTGCATTCAAAATTTCCTAAATACCTGTTCATGACATGTTTTTGATTTGGAAAGTGTGAGATCTGATAAATTGGATGCACAGATTCTTTTGAAATTTATATATTTTATGTGAATGGCAGTTATTATGTGCCTTTTGAGTTTTAAAGTTGAATGATTTGGGAGCCAAAAAGATTGTGGTGTTGTAAGCCACGTTTCTGTGTGCAAATTTGAACTTAAAACTTAATTTTGAAAATAAAGTTCATCATTACAAACATCCTCACAAACATCAGTGTTTTAACTGGAAAATTTCATCATCTCACTCACATCTCACCAACTCTCCCAAACTTCAGTGTTTTACTGGAGGACATCTCAACTCACATCTTCACACACTTGAGCACAAAAACACTTGCAGAGATAGTGAAAACATCAGTGTTTTTGCTGGAAAACATCTATACTCACATCTTTGCACGCCTTTGAGCCCAAAAACACCTGCAGATAATAGCTATATACTGATATCCAATGACTTCTGTTTACACAGGTCTCAAGAACTCTGAAGAATTGAGAATTCTAGCTACCATAAAACAGGTGGCAATTGTGGACAGATCTTTCAGTGAGTATTTTGGGAAGTACACGAAAAGTATGGCAATTTTGTTGAATTTAATGATGAGATTGAACAGAGAAAGAAAAAGCACTTTTTAACAGACATATTTTATGGTACATTTGCCAATACCATTCATCACCTCTTTTATGTCTGCAGATGATCATGACTTGCAAAACTGTTTTTCCATATCTATGGACTCAAGAGCCAGTGCGGTATGTGCAGAAGGAGAACACTAAGAAACCAGATTAAGCTGTGCATTTCCTGCTTTAGTGTACATTCATGAAAAGAACAAATGGGGATTGATAGAAGTTGGGGTTGTGTTTCACACAAAAGCTTCTTGGGTAGGCCTTGCAGAAAAGAGGGGAGGACAAGGAAGAGGTTTAAGGGATAGTAGTAGCTACCAGATTGGGCTCCCAGGAAGACAATCCGTAAATGATATGGTTCTTCCATCCAGTGAGGATCCAGCCACCATCTTCTCCAATGCCAAACTCCTTGGGATATGAGCCCATCATGGCCTTCATTTTGGACATAATCGTGGGGTTCAACGGCCTCTGTGTGAATCCAGCTCGTTGAGTTCTTGATTGCCATTGCCGGTAGGGCTCAGCACGTTCAACTCGCTCCAAGCCCTCACAAGCTACAATATTCAGAATTTCCTTTCCAAAGCATTCTTGTTCAAGCAATACCCTGTCTGGATCATCAGGTGGAAGTGACCCTTCCACAGAATCAAACATTGTCGAAAAATGTTTCACACACTCACGGAAGCGTGACATAAAGAAGGGTGCATTGTAGCCTGCACTCACCACTCCTTCAACAAAGACCTTCACAACAAAGACCACCAATGAGCATGATATCAGCACAACACCTCCATGACTTGAAAGACAATGTAAGCCTGTCACATACTGTCTCACAAACAGAAAGGTATATACTTGAATCCAAAAGGAATGTTGGTTCATGATCTTACCTTGGGTTTCAAGCTCCGAATCCTGTTCAATACAATTTTCCGGGGGCTTTCTGCCATGACCGACTCATCAAGAAGATAATGGAGTTTAAAGCACTTGACTGCGAGCACTTCATCACGCCTCAAGGCAAGCTGAGCAGTAGAGATATTTTCCCATTTTTCACAAAAAGCATGATATTCAAAGGGTACCCTCCACATCTTGGCAAACTCTGTAAGCCTGTGACCAGTTTCCAGCACTCTTGCTGAGGAATTAAAACCAGGTTGGGGCCGATCAATTCCTGCAACACAATATTAAAGGTGCTGTTAGTGTTGGTGATATTGTGTCCCTGGTTGTTTGTTCACGTGGCACTAAACTAAGTACCCAAAATATTCCCTCGAAGATGGGTTGCAAATCCACATTCCAAGCATCACACTCAACATTGTTGACATGAATATGTGTGGCACCATATAGGGTTTTTACATTAAGCCTGAGATCTTGTCCTTCTCCTGACAAGAACAGAATACCATATTGCAGATGAAAAAAGGTATGTAAATGGAGGTTGCAAGCAGACAAGAAAATCATGACAAGGAGGTTAGGGAGCATTTCAATAAAAGTTGTGGATTTTATTGACTAAGATACCTGTAATTCGAAGATGGGGCGATCCCTCTGGTCGTGTAGCAAGGTGCTGTATTAGACATTGCCATTGGATACCATGGCTGATACCATAGTCAATGACATGTACATTTGAAGCACCCTCGAAGGCATCTAGAATTGTCATGTTGGAGAACAAGCGGTTCATTTTTGTGTATGGAACATTATCAACATATAGACAGTAGGCTTTCAATAGCACAGCAGGTGGAGGGCAGTTGCTGCAGATAGCTGCATAAAGTCGTCCACCAGTCCCTGACAATCTGGCAGCCTGCCAATTCCAGAACTATCCATCACAAAAGGGAAAAAATCTAAAAAGAAGTTTGCAGGTTGCTAATTCATGGTTCCTGGTGCAGAGCAAAGAATGTTCAATTCACCAACTCTGATCAAAGCTAGAAATCTCTTATTGTCCTCCACAAAGTGAGATCCCTGAATCCTGAAGCCAATTCTCAGATTGTAATGTTTCAAATATGATGAAGCATAAACTAAATGTTCATCACAGATAGAAGTCTCACTTCATACTTACATAATCCACTGGATCTGTGAAGCTGAAATTTCTGTGGATGGATGACTTTGAATGCCAAAATTCATTATTCACTAAATTCAAGCACAACACAAACCAATGCAGAACAGTTTTGTACTACATAACAGGAATTGAAAGTTCACCAGAGCTTCCACAAAGTAGTATGCCATTCGCTGCACACCATTTCCGTAGGCTGACGAATGCTGACGAAGCTCTCCAATGAGATCATTCGCCTTCCTCACATCCTTCTGCTCCACAACCTTTGCACACCTGAGAAGTGTTGAAAAATGTCACCCCATTGAAAAACTTCATGGATACCTACCTATTCTGCCTGAGCTGCTCAGAGGTTCTTGAACAGCTATGGTGGCTATAATGCTTGACAGAAGCTCAACCCATTCTATGGAACTGTGCTTCCACATCATTTATGTCCATGGATAATGTCCCCCCATTGAAGAACTTGATGGGTTTTGCCCAAGCTGTGCAGAGGTTCTTGAAAAGCTATGTTGGCTTATGCTTGACAAAAGCTCGACCCTTTCTAGAACTCTGCTTCCACATCATTTATGTCCATGGATTTAGACCTCGTTTGAGCTGCTTTTAAGAAGAACATAGGCAGATTCTCTGAGAGATGTTTAAGCAGGGGAGAGATGGGTTGCAGGATCGGAAGAATATCCTTGGGACATTTAACTACAGGTCCATTCTGTCAGTTAATTCAGACCTAAATTGTGTGATTTCAAACTGCATCACTTGGATACAGTATATGGTTCAAGAAAACAGCAGTAATACATCACTTGGTTATAACAAAAGGTTCAAGAAAATGGCAGTAGTGCCCTTACCTGAGAAGCAGATCAGCCAAATCAACACGAGGGAGATCACCAAAACCACCACCATCAACAGCCTGAAACCAACGTTTCGCACCACTTGGAATCATCCCTGCTCCGTGTTCCAGCTGTGGAAGAGACTGACCATAACCACCAATCCGTGCAGGGGCCTGAGCTTCACGTTCAAGGTACTGGGTGGCGTTCAGTACCTCGTACATGTACTCAGAGGAGTCGGAATCCATTCCATTCCCCGACAAATGGGTGTTCACCGACGTGAATCCTCCTCCCCTGGATACTGCAGTCCCCAGTCCATGTGTATAATCGCGCATGAGGAGCAGCCCATTATCATCGGCAAAAGTGCGATCTTGTGCTTTTTCAGGAACACTCAGGAACTCGTCAATCCAGCTGTTGTCGTAGTCGCAGATTTCCAAGGAGTTGTCGTTGACTGCAGCACGCCGAGCGGGGAAGTTGGAAGTCTTGGTGGAGTAGGAAGAAAGCATCGGCAGCAAAGGCCTTTCGGGAAACCCCGAAGAAGAATCACATCTTTCCAAGAATGCTGCCGCAGAAGAAGAAGGCGGCAACTTCTGAACACCTTCAGCTACAACAACAGTAGTCGTTTTTTGCTGGTGACTGTGGCTTGTTGCGAAACCCGGGACAATCGATGACAGGCATCCTTGGTCTACTACAGGCTGTGCAGGGCAAAAAAACGAAGAAGAAGAAGACGGACCTCCGAGTCTTCTCTGAGGAGCTGTTGCTGGTATTATCATACTTGATAACCTGCCGCCGCGCTTCTGTACTGCTGCTTTGGGTATCTGCGATTGCAGCCATGCCTGCTGCAGCTGTGTAGCCAAAGATGAAAACTCGCCTCTGTTCTTGTTGTTACTGCCTTGCATGATCTCTCTGTCACGTTCTCTTTTCTTCTGTCTCCCTCTCTCCAGAGAGACACCTGCTGCGATCTTGATCGACACGCTCTTCTCTTCTCACTTCTTCTTCGTTCCGCTTTCCATCTCGTCGTTCCCTGTCGCTGATTCCCACCACAACAATAGTTATACCTTCCGGAGTCACATAGAGCGCCATTATCGCTATGGATCCTTCAAAGCACACTTCTCCAATTTCTTTGTTTCTCACAAAAAGAATCGATCACACGAGCTCCAGTACCATTCACAGACACTCCCCTCCCACACGTTATATCCTCACATTCCACGATCCTCTTTCTTCAATTCCAACTTGCAGATCTACATATTTCAAGACTGTCTAACGTGAACTCCGGATCTTGAAAATTCTATCTGAAAGGAAAGGAAACTCTCTCTCACCATCTAGGTAACTCACGCAAATCCCCTCTTGCAATTCACAACGGTAGCAAATGCACAATCCACGACAATGCTCTAGTGTGGATCGCGAAAAAAAGAGGAAAACAAAACAGACAACTATCATCTCTCTACAAAAACGTCACAAAATTCTACGAAACAGGACTTGTGGTTGCAAATACGAAGATCACACAGAAACAAAAGTATTCATGAAAGTTCCAAACAAGAAAAGAACACAAAACAAATCAGAATTTCTTACAATTCTCTTCGGTAGCAAATGCACAATCCATGACAATGCTCTAGTAGTCAATTGCGAAGAAGAAGCTGGAGAAATTAGAAACAAGAACAAGAAACCGACAACAATCATCTCTCTACTACGCAAGCGTCACAAATTTCTACTAAAACAGGACTCGTGGATGCAGATACAAAGATCACACACAAAAGAATAGTGTTCATGAAATCTCCAGAAAGAGAAGAACACACGACAAAACAGAATTTCTTACAATTGACACCGGTACCAAATGCACAATCCACGACAATGCTTTAGTAGTCAATTGCGAAATGAAGAAGAAGAAGAAGAAGATCTTGAAACCAAAAAAAGAAAAAAAGAACAAGAAACCGACAAATATCATATCTCTACTCAGATGTCACAAAATTCTAAGAAACAGGACTCAAAATACGATAACACAAAAAACTTAGTGTTCATATTCAAGTTCCAAACAAGAAAGATGCAAAACAAAAGAAAAACGGAATTTGCAAGAATTTACCTTCTTGCATGCGAGTTGCAGAGAAGTTTGTTGTCACCGGAGGAGGAGGATGCTGCAAATTAGAGCTCCGCTTGCTTGCCTAGTACTACTACTCAGCTCAATCTCCATGAGCTCTGTGCAGGAAAGCTGTGTCCATTTCTCGCATTCTGCGACGTGCTCTGTGTCCTCCCACAACACTTCCTCTCACTCTTTTGTGAGGCTTTTTCTGTCGCCTGCCCCCAAAACCGGTGTTGGGCGGATACCAGATGCTGTCCCGTAACCAGTGTTGGGCGGTTCCTTTTAAAAAAAGGACCTCCCGTTCCGGTTTTCATTCTTTAAAAAAAAAAGTTCTTGGGGTGCGAGTTTGAGCTCAGTTTTAAAAAAAAGAAAAAAAAGAGAACCTCTGGTTCTGGTTTTCATTCTTTCTGTTTACAATTTTACGTCCGTTCGGGACTAGAGAGTCCATTAGATGAAAAGTAGATCATGGAGGACAGATTGTCCTTTGGTAGTGGCAGCATGCCACAATTTTGGCTAGGGCAACTGTGTTTGTAGTCTGCATGAGTTGAGCAAGAGTGTTCATGTGGGTGAGGGGTAGGGTCGAACAAAAACGTTCCCTAACTTTCTATGTATTTGGACAGATAAGGAGCAAGTGTTCTTCATTCTCTACCTTCCCCAAGTCGCAGCTTGGACAAAGCCTCTTTGTGTATGGCACGCCTTTCCACGCACCTAGCATTGCCTCAAGCTGCATGTTGTCACATTGAAACCGGGTTAGAGCTTTTCGCAGCTGGACACAGTTGATGTCACACAAGTATCTTTCACTTTCGTAGGACATACCCTTGAAGCATAAGTATCTTATTTGCACGATGCTCCCAATTTTGCAGTTGGTAAAGAGCTTTTCAATGAAAGCCAGTCGCATATTATCTTTCACCCTTTTTACATTCAACACTATGTGGGGAAAACCTAGAGGGGGTGGGGTCCCAACTTCCTGGTTGATCGAGCCTCTCGTCGTAGATCTACCACTAACTGATTGCACTAGCCTTGCTAGACAGGTCGGATGTATGTGCGTTGACCCAAGAACTATTCCCAAGGGTAGTTCAGTAGTCCCCGCTTAGAGGGCACGGGTCGCTGCAAGCTGAAATGTTGTTTCCAACGGTGATTGAGTCAGAGGCAAAAAACCTGCCACCTCTTGGGGCTGATTTTGGAATAACCATTTTTTCACAGATCTAGCCCAACATTTCTTTCCCGCAATAAACATAGCGAACTGGGCTTCCCATGCCTTTCTTAAGATACGATTTCTAGTGACCATGCTCACACGATTATAATACAACAATGCTTGTCCCCATGCAAAATGTTCAAAGGGGAACTTGTCAAATTTTGTTAGCATGATGGACGTGCTGGTTGTTTTTCACACCCCGAGTAGGGACTTGAAGAACCCTCGATACACTACTTCAATAACCTTTATTTTCTTGGAGTCCACCCAAATTTCACAGGCATAACTTGTTGTGGATTGCACCAACGTGTTGAAAAGGTCACAATGTAATTTAACGTCCATAATATGTAGTTCTGCACAGCAACAATTTAATGTGAATAACGAGCACCTACTGGCAACTACTAGATGTTCCACTACACTATCTAGGTTCGGGGTGGTTTTGAATAAGATCCCCAAGTAATTGAAGGTCTACACACATTCAATAATGTCACCTTCAAACACAAACTTTTGGCATGGGTCAATAGAATTGAACACCATGACTTTTGTTTTTTTCATGTTCACTATAAGTCCACATTTAGCACAGAATTGCTAGAGTGCGTCTAACTGTTGTTGTAGTCCCACCTCTGACTCCGATGTTAGAGTAAGGTCATCTGCAAAAAGCAACAACCATACGTGCACATCTGCTAAGGTTAGTGCATCGCATTCTCTGCCATCTAAACGCCCCTCTAGGGCATCTAAATATAGCCCAAATAATAGGGGGCTGAGAGGACAACCTTGTTTCACACCTTGTTGGCACCTTAAGCTAGAGGTGACACCTTCGCTTGGGTGGTTGATGCGTATGGTATCCTTGGCATACATCATTTGTAAGCGTCGCAAGAAATGTTCTTTCACCCCGAGGCTAGCCAACACTTGCCACAACATTTCACGCGGCACAGTATTGAACGCCTTCTTTAAGTCCACAAAGCAGCAATAGAGTGACTTCTTTTTTGCCTTGCTTTGTTCTATCAAAGTTTGCAATATGAAGAGTTGGTCAGTAATGCGGTAATCTTTGCGAAACCTAGCTTGATCCTTGGCACACAACCCATGTTGTTCAACCCATTTGTTCATCCTTTTGTCAAGGATCATAGCGAACAACTTTGTTAGGATAGGCCCAACCGTTATCCCCCTGTAGTTGTCAAATTTAGAGTTTTCATTCTTTAAAATTTTTTTGGATGTTCTTGGGGTGCAAGTTTGAGCTCAGTTCTTCCCTTCCTACTATTTCAATTTTGACACATTTAATTTAAATTCAAGAACTTTGGGTTCAAGGCTCAATTTTGAGTCAAACACTCTTGATTCCATGTCGACATTACACATTTCTCTATGCTACATATTGTTTACATATAAATTTTTATATCAAACTAAAATTTGAATTTTTTTATACCATGTGACCTAAAAATAATGTTAAACGTTTTCTATGGATGAAAGCAGAAAACCCTAAATTCAGCTTTGTGGCAGACCTACCGGAGGCGTGGTGTTTTAAGCAAGTCAAAAAGTTCATTTTCTTATTTTTCTGTTTTTGGTTTGGTTTGTTGTTTTGCAGGTAATTGTGTAATGATTTTGGTGAGCTTGTTTCAGTGATGGAGCGTGATCCTAACTGCTCAAGGAATATTCATTATGAGCAATGTGAAGCACAATTCTACGAGAGGATTGGTGCAAAGATTTCAAAGGAATGAAGGAAGGCAGACATGAGAAAGATATATGAGGTTGGCGAAGGAGAAGAAAGGTAGACTTTTGATGAAGAAAGAAGTTAAGTTCCTAGTTTTTCCGATAATTGGGAGGTGTGGGGTTGCTTTGGTATTTCTAAATAATCAGTTGGGGGTAGAAGTTGATATGGACTTCTTCCTCTCATGAACTTGACACTTGATCTTGTGCTGTGCTAAGAGTGTCAAGAAGAGATTATGAGGTCTAGCATTTGCATTTTCGAGATCAAAACAAGGGAAATGATGAATGAGTCTAAGATTTCAGGAATGGTTGTTGTGACAACATCATCTTTGACAGTTTGAGCGTCTTAATGTGAGTGTGCAAATGTGATCATTTTGAGAAGAAAGTACCTGTTGGATAGTGAGAGATCCAAAGATTTTGGAACAATAAGACACTTAGAAATGCACAAGATAACACTCATCTATTCTGTTCTGAGTCTTTGTCCAATGTTTGAGAGGAATCTTGTAATGATGTTGGGATTGCACTTGCAGGATTTCTGTTGTTGAAGTATGAGCTACCACATTCAATAGGCAACCAATTGGCTCCTTGAGAGGAAATCAAGAGCGATCTGATCCCTTAAGGTCCATAAAACTAAAATAACAAAGTTTGATGTTTGTAAAGATTTAGATATAGAAATAACACTTGTAATAATCTTCTTTCTGTTCCGAAAGATTTCAGCAAATCCTATCGAATTTGTATACCCAATGTCAGGGATTTCCACACACGAAAAGTCATGTCCCCTTCTTTTTTGGTGACAATCATTTAACATATCAACCAAATACTCAGTCCTAATAATAGAATTTTCCTTAAAGTCACCATGTCTTCACCCTGTCTTTGGGCCTCCTTACATCCCCAAACCACTCTTTTGAGTGAGGTCTGCAAAGTAAGGAAATTTTATTAGATCTGGGTGTGAAATGCTGAAACTCAGCATTTAATGAGTGAAGCCTGCAAAGTAATGAAATTTTATTAAATCTGGTATTTTTTAAAGGTATCATTTTAAAAATTAAATTTGATATGTTAACAAGGTTGGAGAGTAATTATAATAGCTCTACAGGTAGGAGCAGTGAAAATGTATGTAGCAGCAGTGGAGGCGCTCAGGGAAATGGAGAGAGAGGGAGAACGGTTCTCTGCTTTTGAAAATTAAAAGGAAATGAAACCGATGGTTATTACCAAAATCAAATATCCACCCAACAATGCACAAAACCCACCCGGAAAAAAAGTAAACCTAAAAAATTCTCTTAGGCAGCTTTTCTTTTTGAGAGGATATTCGTCGCTTGGCAACAAAAGCAAAATTCGATGTCACTCATAGATAGAATTTTTGAGAAATAAAGTGCCAAACTGGCCAGATTTCAAGGATTTTTTTAAATTTTTAAATCATCATATTTAGACAATAGGTTCCATGATGTGGCCAAAATATAGCATGATTCTTTAATTTGTTTTTTACTTTCCTCTCTGGACTGTAGCCAAATTTTGCCAATTTCACTTGAGGATAAGCCTCAATGTGGCTAAGTAAGTACATCACATAATTGATAAAAAAAAAAAAAAAAAAAAAAACCTACAAAGAAAATTACAAAATAACATAGTCTT
>Ga0116227_10000945_pt1 | contig 61558 bp, 51 predicted proteins | sample S1TSphgellanicum_FD_89693 | JGI IMG/M metagenome (GOLD analysis project Ga0116227, IMG submission 89693) | Host-associated microbial communities from peat moss isolated from Minnesota, USA - S1T2_Fb - Sphagnum magellanicum MG | ecosystem: Host-associated > Plants > Peat moss > Unclassified... | reverse complement strand
TTTTTTTTTTTTTTTTTTTTTTTTTTTTTTTTTTTTGTTTTTTTTTTTTTATTTTTTTTTTAACTTTTTTTTTCTTTTCTATTTTTTTTTTTTTTTTTTTTTTTGTTACAACTTCTAAGTGTCTCTATGTGTTTTCTTGTTTTTTTTAGGTCATTATGAACATGATGTCCCACATCTAATTTCATTTATGCAATTCTTCCATATTTTGTTACAATCTCAAGCGTCACTCATCTTGTGTTATGACAAATAATTAAACTATAGTTTCGAATTTTTTAAATAGCTTCCATTGCATAGTCAAAAATGCAAAAAATGTTTTCAATGACATAGAAGTTGGTTAAAAACATATCTTGGAAATAGACCATGATGTAGAACATGATATTGACATGTGAATTGAACTTGCACTCAAAAAAATCTTGATGACATGGAAATTGACCTTTGATGCCAAATTGAACGATTGTGTTTTGAATTTAGAATTATTCTTTCTTCTTTGGATGATGAATATGCAACAAAAAGAGGTGTAGGCATCATGTTTTTATCTTGAATAACAATGTGACACATGGTGCCATTCTAAGGTTTGCTGTAACATTTACAATGGCCTTATTGATCTTGTGAAATCCTTTGTTTCATTGCTTGAAATATTTTAGTTGACTTTTCAATCGTTATTACAACCTTGGATTATAGTTTTAATTGTGTAAGGTTCATTTTGTCCATTACATTAATAAGCAATTTGTTGTTTTTGTTGTTTATTTTAATAACCAATGAGAATGCATTTTATTTTTTTGCTTTTGTCATGTGTTTCTTCATGTAATTGGTGTTCTTAAAGTGTAGGCATAGATGGCAAGTCCAACAAATTTACAATGTAGGGGCCATTGAGCTCACTAGGTTGAAAACTATGGATTACATCATCTAGGTTCACGAAATCCACCTTTGCATCTTGTGAATTGTGTTGTTTTGGCATTACATGTTGCTCAAATGGATGATGTTCACCAAGCAATTATTCCATGAATGAATGTGGTAATGATTTTGTAAAATTTTGTTCTTCTTGTGTGTTAGTTCTTAGTACTAGTGTAATATAATTCCCATTGCCTTTGGATTGCAAGTTTCTCATGTGAAGTGCAATGATGATTCACTCCCCTTGAAAAGCTTCAATTGCTTCACAAATTTTTTTGTTGAATTAGCAAAGTGACTGATATTGGTCATGCACTTCCATAGTCATCTTCTAAAACAAAATACAATTCCCAATTCTCTTGTAATAGTTTGATAGCTTTTAGTAATTTGAATGTAGTTCATTCTATTTATGTTTACATATCTTCTTATTTTTGGGAATTTGAGTGTGAACGTATGCTTGCAAATCTTTTGCAATTTTATTCCATCTTTGCACTACTAGCATCATGTGTGCTCTAAGGTTTACCAACTACTCTTGTGTCACATGTTCAACATGATTACATTTGATAAGTGTCCATACCTTGTGCTACTCCCAATTTCCATGCCACTTCCACAATGCTTGACCTCTACCTTCATATGTCAATCCACACCTTGAACCTCTACTTGTGACAACAGAATTTCTTGTAAATTTTGAAAAATTTATCAAATAATTGGTTTGTATGTTGTAGGTGTATTATGACAATGGCAATGAATGATACAATGATGATGGAACGGACACAATGGAACATGAAAACTCATGCAAATGATAACTTATCAACCTTGTTACTAATGGTGGTAGACATGGGCATATCTATATTTTGAAATTTTACCTTAGTTTGTAAATAAGTTATTAATGATGTTATCACTATTGATAACCATGTAAATAAAATGCCTCATCAATATGCCATGTAGGCTAGTTATTAGCAACTTGTGCCCTTATGTGAATGGATATAAGCATTTCTACTCACAAGCGTGAATTGACACATAAATTATAATGTACATGGTGCAATAGGGTCATTTTTTTTTTTAAATTCCCAATTTTGTGAAGTAGGTGGATTGGCCAATCATCCACAAATTTGGCTACAAGTCTAGGAGAAAAGTAGAATATTTTTTGAAATCCCATTATAGATATGACAATTTCAAAAACAATTTGCTCAAAATATGATGTCTTTGGGCCATTTTTTCAATAAAACGCTCAGTACAATTGCAGCCCCTTTTTCTTTGTCTCCACGTGGTGAAATTTTGCCACAAAAAAAAATCCCTTATCATGGCCCTTTCATTTTTGCCACTAATAATAATAATAATAATAATAATACATTTGTGTTGTAATTTAACCAATCATAAGGCATTTAAAATGAAAGTATATTTTAACTTCACCCATTTTTCATTCTGTTATAGAGACTTGACCAACGTGATAAACAAATTGCCATTTATTATTTTCAATTTTTATTATAAAATTTTACTGTTGATCAAACAAATATTAGGCATCTGATTTTCATTTTATTATTAAATATGACCCATTCATCAACCATTGAGTGGCCATGCATCCAATTCTTATAAATTTATTTTCTAAAATATGGAAATCTAACTTTTTTAAAAAAAATGACCATTGATCAACAAATGGACATATCCCCATTTTATAATTTAACCCTGTCACTGGTTGGCAACTTGGCAGGCTCTTTTTTATTGGTGAAATTTAGCCAAAACATATATTCAAAATTCAAAATTTTGGAGGTTTTAAATTGCCAAAAGTGAGAAAAAAATCAAGTTACAATCGCCAGATTTCTCTATTTTGGTTTTCAGTGTGTAGCCCAAAATATAGAAGGACAACTAGAGACTTATACTTAAATATGGTTTATAGCCAGATTAGGCTAAATCTTCCTAGGGCTGATCGCCATGTTTGCTACATCTTCCTATGGATTATCACCACTTTGGCTACAAACCAAAATTCCTCACGAAAACACTGCGGGTTGGTTTAACGTTAACCCAAGGTTAAATCCCAATCAGGCTATAAAACAGAATTGACCGATCCTGTTTTTTCCTTCTTTTTTTTTTTTTTTTGGTTTTTTTCAAAAGCTTGAAGGACGCTTGCACAATTCCTTTCAGGTAAGGTTTTTTTTGTTGTTGTTTCTCTTTCAATGCAAAATCTGCTCAATTCAACTTCGACAATTTTTAGAGCTGCAGATTACTAGTCTACCGTCTCACTTTCAATACAAGTTTGCTGCTGCAAAAGATTTGAGGAGGTACGTATCTCGTGAACTTTTTTGAGTTCAGTTCTGAAAATGCCCGCAATCACTACTTTGCTGCAATGGTTTCAGAAGCTTCTCATGATTTTTTGAGTCCAGTTCTGAAATGCTTCCAATCAGTACTTTGATGCAACGATTTGAGGATTTCTCATGATTTTTTTGAGTCCAGTTCTGAAAACTTTGCTTGCCATCTGTTACTTTAATGCAACAATTTGAGAAATTTCTCATGATTTCTTTGAGTTCAGTTCTGAAAATTTTGCTTGTCATCAGTACTTCGATGCAACGATTTGACAAAATTCTCATGACTTTTTTGAGTGCAGTTCTGAAAATTTTGCTTGCCATCAGTACTTTGATGCAAAGATTTGAGAAGTTTCTCATGATTTATGTAGTCCAGTTCTGTCAATCAGTTCTTTGCTGCAACGATTTGAGAAGTTTCTCAAGATTTTTTGAGTCCAGTTCTGAAAATGCTTGCAATCGGTTCTTTGCTGCAACGATCTGAGAAGTTTCTATTGAATTTTTAGTCCAGTTCTGAAAATGCTCGCAATCAGTACTTCGCTGCGAACATTTGAGAAGTTTGTCATGAATTTTGAGTCCATTTCTGAAAAGGCGTGCAATTCAGTACCTTGCTGCAAAGATTTGAGAAGTTTCTCATTATTTTTGTGTCCAGTTCTGAAAATACTTGCAATCAGTAAGATGTTGCTGTGAAGATTTGAAGAGTTTGTCATGAGTTTTTGAGTCCAGTTCTAAAAATGCGTGCAATCAGTATTTTGCTGCATCGATTTGAGAAAATTTTCATGATTTCTTTGAGTCCAGTTCTGAAACTGCTTGCGATCAGTACTTTGCTGCAACGATTTGAGAAGTTTCTCATGATTTTGAGTTCAGTATTGAAAATGCATGCAATCAGTACTACTTTGTAGCAAAGATTTGAGACACTTCTCATGATTTTTGCGTTCGGTTGTTCTGAAAATGTATGCATCAGTACACTTTGCGGCAACTTGCCTGATTTGGAGTTCAGTTCTGCTGCTGATCTTTAGTCCAGCTCTGTAATTGCGTGCAATCAGTGTACTTCGCTGCAAGGATATGAGAGGTTTCTCGTGATTTCTGAGTCCAGTTCTAAAAATGAGTGTGCACTTATTTGCATCGGATTCAGCTGCAAGGATTTGAGAAGTTTCTCATGATTTTCAGTCCACAACTCTGATTGCATCTTTTTTCTCTATGAAAGAGAAAGTTCTTGGCTGTGATAAGGTTCCACAGACAGGACTGCAGCAGATCCGAGCTTGTGATCTGATCAATCCTGTGACTCGGCCGTTTCTGAAGAAATTTATTCGTCAATCCTACTACCTCTGCGAACTGGGCAAGAAGTCAGGAGGAGAAGTTTCGGATTCTCCCTCCCACGGATCATGTCTGCTTTGCATTCAATCATGTAAATTTGTCACTGTCGATCAAGCATCTCTGAAGGTACCTAGTGTATCTCTTTGCAATGCATTTCTGATATATTTTGTCGTTCTTTCTGGCGTGCGCTGCATGTGATTCCAAACTTCTTATGTATTTTGCGTGATTGATCGATTGTTCTCGATCACAATAATATTGGTCTTGCAACAAATACATTGCTGTAGAACCTGTCTCATTGCGTGGACTAAGTCATCATCATTGATCAGAGTGCTTTCCTTTTTTAGGTGCCGGCAGCAATGGATCCTGGCCATCTCGATCCAGACTCTTTGAAGTCCGTATCGGTCTTGCCGTCCGCATTTCAGCGTCTCTTTCCTTTCAGGTTTGGAAAACAAACTTTTGTTCTCGCAAGCATGAATACTACTGAATAAAATCCCAAAGTAATTGATTGATTCTTGGACGTCCGTGAAAACTCCGGTCTTACAGGAAGGATCCGCAGATCGTCATGAAAAAACATGCATCATGAGGATCCAGTCGTCACACAAGTGTTAGTAGAAGAAGTCTATGTGATGAATCCTGTGGCTGATGTCCAAGAGCCGGTGTCCTTGACGATATAATAAGAGGCGCAGCAGCTAGACTGCAAAAGGATCAGGACTATATACTTGTGTTAGATTCTGTTGAATATTGTGAACAATGACTGAAGTCCTGGTGAGCATTGGCGTTTTTTTGTTCTTCCAGATACTTCAATGCCGTTCAGAGCGCAAGCTTCGCGGAGACTTTCTTGTCAGACCAGAACATAGTGATCTCTGCGCCTACTGGAAGCGGGAAAACAATTCTCTTCGAGTTGTGCATCCTACGGCTTCTCACCAGTTTCTTGACTCCAGAAGGTGATTTCAACCGTGTTCCTGGTGGTCTCAAAACTGTAAGTCTGCATGTCTTCATTCCTGTAGCAGCCTAGCAGCGTATCCAAAAAAATTCTCCTTTGCAATCATGCCAGAAGGTAGGTAGAAGGCTGCTGCTATCGCTAGCTAACTGACTCATAAGTCCCTATTCGTTCGGCAACCAAGAAACCAAGGGTACCCATTTTGCACATACATGTGTGGAAAGAACTTGCAAAATATGTTGCAGTCGGGAAGAGGGCGAAAGAGTGCTCTTTTAGTCCCATGCGCATTTTACCTTTGCAATATTCAGGCGATTTTGGCATCGTTCTCATAGAAAAGGTCGTCCTTTTTGCGGCAATTTTCAGGTCTACATTGCACCAACGAAGGCTCTTGTTCAAGACAAACTTCGAGACTGGAGCCTGAGGTTCAGTTTTCTAGGATTGAAGTGCCAGGAGCTGACGGGAGACACCAACGTCTCTAACGTTCACGAACTCCACGATACGGATGTCATACTGACTACTCCCGAGGTAGGTACACACTACACACACCCAGGCATATATAAAACAAATGATTAGCGTTGCAACGTTTTGCTGGTTTCTTCGTTTCTCTCGACTACAAGCGAAGGACAAGAGTAGTACTCAAGTGTCTACTTAACAATTATAGTTTGTCCTCCTCCCTGTTGTTCAACCAGATCGATCGTGTCCCTTCTTCTTTTCAAGCTAAGAAGTTGGCATGATTGATTCGATAATGCAGAAATTCGACTTCGTCACCCGGCGTCATCGTGATCACGGCGGACTAAGTTTCTTTGGCGACATTTCTCTGCTCTTGATCGACGAAGTTCACCTTCTGAGTGAACCCCGGGGTGCGTCGTTGGAGGCCGTTATAAGCCGAATGAAGATGCTGGCACGCTTCCCCGAGCTGAAAGACTGTCCCATTGCCAGAATCCGTTTTATTGCTGTCTCTGCCACGGTACCCAACATTGAAGACATCGGTAAGTTTCTATCAACTAAAAACTTGATAGCTAATAAGTTTCAAATTGAGTTGCAATGAGATGAAGATGTACAAAAGGTTGGGAATAACACTAAAGCATCCCTTGGGTATATCGTAATGCAGCGGAATGGCTCAAAGTTTCTGCGAGTGGGATGAAAAGGTTATAATTGATTCCCTGATCCCTTAAAGCTTGATCAATTGCATGAGCTTTCTTCCTTCTAGACCGGTCAGGAAGGCCTTCGTTCAACGCTGAGGTGTTAGTTACTTCACTTTTGTCGCTCAGCCCAAGTTCAAATTTGTGGGTCTTTGTGACCCTTCCCGTTGCACCAGATTTGGAGAAGAGACTCGACCCGTGAAACTCACCACAAGAGTTTATGGTACGTATCCGCCATTTATGATTTATGCTTCAAGACATCCATTCGGTAGGAGACACAAGTAGTGTCTAAACCCTAAACCCTAAAACCATACACTACCAAGTGTGGCTTTGAGGTGGGGGGACAAAAAACGTTGCAGAGGCAGCAGGAATTTCCCTTCCGGTAAAGAAAACTCAGAGTTCCCATATTTTAGCCTTCTGTTTATTAATTTGTTGATAACAAGAATGCATGCAGGCTGTGATAGTAAGTCCCATTGCCAGAGGAACTATCACAAAAATCATGACAGACTTTTGATACTCCACCAGAGCTAATATGGGGGTTTGTGTTTCCCAGGCATAGTGTGCCCTTTATGACAACCAGGAATGAATGACGTAATTTGGTTGCTTGCAGGATATGCTCCAGCCAAAAATGACTTTCTGTTTGAGCGGGTATGTAGGTCTCTCAACCCATCCAAACCTGTAAGTGCAACAATGCTAGAAATAAAGTCAATGAGTGCCCTGTACTTCTTGAGGTTTTCCTGTTTTGGTTCCTGCATTGCAAACTTGAACTTGGCAGGTGTAAACTTTCAGCATACATAGATGCTGACAAACATTTAAAGATTGTAGTTTAGGCCATTTCTGAATATATACTCTTTTTACTCTTGTGTTCAACCTGAATTGATGTCAGCATTGCAGAACCTTGGAACCTCAAGGTTTGCATTTCTTATGTATGGTTTGCTTGAGTGGCATGAAAGATTCCTGTGTAAAGCCACCATACTTAATCGTAGCATCAGTGATTGAGAGGGGCAACTTAATTCTTGAGGTGTAGTCTAATATAGATGTAGATGCTGCATGGATCTTGAGCTTTGTAATCTGACATGTGAATTTTCTGTTGGATCACATGGTTCATCCCATCAGAGGCTTCAGAACTTTCTTTATGGTAAGACACAGAATGGCACCTTTGAAAGTTGTCATCTGAACATGGAACACAAATGATTGATCATTCTAGCATCTCTTTTTGAGGGTTTGAACTTGTAGCATCTGCAAGGGTAGTATTACAAATGTGAACTTGAAAACTTGTATCCCTCTATTCAGATGTCCTGATGCATCATTGGCAAGGAAGGCCATCACTTGTCTTCTGCTCAACAAGAAGAGGAGCACAGGAAGCTGCAGTAACCCTAGCTGAAACTGCTTTAAAGCTTGGCACACAGAACCCCTTCATTAAAAGTCAGGAGCAATACCAACGACTCCAAGATGCTGCCAATTTGACTAATGAGAGGCAATTGCAGCAGTGCATCAACTGTGGAGGTACATGTAGTCCACCCAGCACTTTGCTCATAAGGCTATTCATTCTGCAAAGTAGCTACTCATGGAGGAGCCCTTCCACAGCTGAGAGCATTCACAATATACAGTTCCTTTGTGCAGTTGCATTCCACAATGGTGGACTTGCATTAAGCGATCGGAACCTTGTGGAAGGGCTGTTCCTGAAGGGTGATCTACAAGTACTGTGCACAACCAACACACTTGCTCATGGTGTTAATTTGCCAGCTCATTCAGTGATCATCAAGTCAACTCAATACTAGTGAGTTTCTCCTGTGAGTTATGGGCTGGTGACATTGGTACAGGGGTCTGTTGGTATTTATTTCATCCTTCAAATTGTGATGCATGTTAACAGTTGTTACACACAAGGAACCAAGTACAGAGGTCTATAGCCTAGCTGCTACAGTTTAAATAGTAGAGTTTTCTGATCCTTCAGTCTGATGACTGAAGATATCTCCACTGTATCCCCATTGGTTAGGTTGAAACTGTTACTACTGCAAAGTGTCCAGAGAGCTTGGGTAAAGTGCTATTAGATGTCAGTTATCATCCTTATTCATGATCAAATTACTGAACTTCCATGCTGGCACAGTAACAAAGAGAAGGGCTCATACACAGAGTATGAAAGATCAACAATCTTGCAGGTGAATTCAATTCCTACCCCTGCCAATGTATAAGCATACAAATTCTGCACCCAGTATATGAAGGCATCAATATTTCAACTCAAGAGTTTTAAGCAGTTCATACATCAGTTCACTTAGTATCAGAAAAGTATATGCATTCCTTCAGTCGTGCACCAATCTTGCACTGGCCCGAGGCAGGCTAACCGGTTTGCTGCGCTTGCCAGATGAGTGGACGAGCAGGTAGACCACAATTTGATGACAGTGGAGTGGTCATCATTATGACAAGGAGAGAAACAGTGAGTGCAGTGCAGTTTCTTCTGTAGATGTATCATGAGCACTGTGCTTGAGCAAGTACTGCATGCACACCAAAGAACCAATCTAGCTCTGATTTTAGCTCTCTAGGTCAATCAAGAAAAGAGGTTGCCAGTTGCCAGTTGTGGGCCTTGCAGAGAGTTTTGTAATCAACATTATTCTGTATTACTTCATGCAGAAAGACAAATACTTAACAGGACAGTTCAAATGTATTTTTATTGCAGGTACACTTATACCAAAACCTCCTATCTGGCTCAGAACCAGTGGAGTCAGAGTGAGTAAATGCTGAACAAAGTACCTAATGAAATTCTTGTAAGTGTTTGACTATACTAGTGTTATCATGACCTCAAGACTGATTCACACAGGTTGGAGAATTTTTTTCAGGCTTCTTCCATCAATTGTGGAACACTTGAATGCAGAGGTGGTTCTCTTGACAGTTTCAGATGTTGGTCTGGCCATAGATTGGCTTAAATGCTCCTTCCTGTATGTGAGGATCAAGAAGGTGACTTTTATAACCTGCTGTAGATAGTCTTCATCCATTGCATCTCTCCATGGCACAGTGATTCCTGTTTGACATGCAGCATGACATTCATGTTGGCTGCAGAACCCACAACACTACCAGATCCAAGCAGGCGTGTCAAATGAAAGTCTGGAGAACAAGATGAAAGGCAGGGTTCTTACACTCAACTTGTCATGTTAGATGTACTTTCTCTGAAATTTGACATTTATGTATTGCTGTTCCATACAGAGATCTGCTTGCAGAATGTCAATGAACTGGCCAACTATGGAATGCTCCAATCAGATGAATTTGGCTTCACTCTCACGCCACTTGGTGAGGGTCTTACTTTATTGGTATCTGATAAATGAACTTGAACTGTGTACACAGAGTAATTGATGCACGTTTCTGCAATGATATGCTGTATGTGTAGTCCTGTTCAATGCATATCTGCAGCATAGATGCAACTGCAGATATCAAAAAGTGAACTAGACTTGAAAGGCTGTGGAGAATACAACATCCTTGTATTGTTCCATTGCACAAAGAGGTACTTGATAAGCAGCTGCTATAGTAGCTAACCAGGCTTTTGTGCCTCTGCACATTGGAATACATTCCCACTTAACAGTTTGAACAACTGCTCTCTGACTTGCATGGCTTTGGTTGTTGTGTCCAGAACCAGGAAAGATAATGGCAAAGTACTATCTGCACTTTGAGACCATGAAAGCAATCACCAATGCTCCTGATAGGAGCACACTGGAGAACCTTCTTTATGTGTTGGCCAATGCCAAGGAACTCTCATGTACAACCAATTCATCTCTCAAACTCTTCTAGAAGTGAGCTGTTGACATCATGTGGCTTTTTCAGAGTTGACAACCATGCACTTGTTTCTTGTGGCAGCAATCAAGCTACGAAGGGATGAAAAGAAAAGACTAAACAGTATCAACAGTGAGACTAGCAGCAGAATGAGATTCCATGTGACTGCCCCCAATGGAACTATCAAGAAGAGGATTCAGACACATGTTGAGAAGATATTTGTGTTGACCAATGATGTTCTCTCAGGCGAGCCTTCTGCCTTGGACTTCTCTATGAGCCAGGTATGCCATCTGATATGCGTCCCTTTTCAACTCTCACTCTCTCTCATATTACATCTTTGTACAGTTACACCTTGGTCACAGATTTGCATATTTTTGGCTTACCAATTACTTTATTTTGACAGGACATAAACTGCATCTGTACAAGTGGGACTCGAATTTGTCGAGGGATGAGTGACTACTTCATATTCATGAAGCGGTACAAGGAAGCATGCAATGCTCTTACATTAGGCAAGTGCCTGAAGCAACGGCTATGGGAGAAAACCTCATATCCACTGAAGCAGCTAGTTGGCATTGGGCAAGTCACAGCGAAGGTGATACCATGTGTGCAAACCTTAACAGATTGTATTGAGGTGTTCAATTTTGGCTGGATGATGGGAAGGAAGATCAGCTGAAGATTTTCTTTAGTAGAGGAAAATCATGTAAGTGAGCTGACTGGAAGTGCAGGCTTTGAAATTGGAATGTTTTGACATGGAACTAGGCTCTTCCAGGCTTTGCTGAAGGCAGGTGTGGATTCCTTTGACAAGCTAGCAGCAGCAGATCCTCGCCGCTTGGAACTCATCACAGGCCGCAAGTATCCATTTGGAAATCAAGTGAAGAGTGCATTGGATGCACTCCCACCCAGGGTGGATCTAAAGCTGTTTGAGGTGGGCTTTGGGAAGATTGAGTGCTGTCTCACTCGACTCTCCCCAGCAAATCGATCCAGTAAACACATTGCAGACCTGGTGAGTTGGCTTGTACAGACCTGGCTCCTCTATACTGTCTGTTTATGAGATTGTCCTGGAAAGTATTTTACATCATCTATTGTTTACCTATGATCTAGAATGCAAGTTGCTCGGACATGAGTTTTTTTTTTACCACATATGCTCCACAGACTTTATCTCTGAGCTGGAAGTCAAGCATTGGCAATTTGTTCTGGGTGTAGTCTTTGCAACTCAGAACTTTTCACTTCACTCGTTCCATGTCCAACACATGCTGGGCAGCTCTTGTGTTGAATTGTTTCCTGAGATATTCAGGTGGTTGGAAACAAGGAGGAGAACAGGCTGCTATTCCATGAAAGAATCAGGTACCCATGTGTCCAATATGTGCTGCAGCAAATGCAATTTTGAGCAGAATCATTTGGTGGTACAGCTCATGTCTCTGTTGGTGTTTGTTTGACAGATTGGATCAATTCCTCAGGTGAGCATAACTCTACATTTGTGTCCATCATTTTATGGAGATGACACAACTGTGTGAATCAGGCATAATTAACAAACTGTGCATTCCAAAAAATCTTTTTACCTGGAAAAAATGATTTCTGCCAACAATGAAGCTTGACAACAGTGTTTTGGAGCCCGTGCAGCCCATACACTGTCACAATCAATTTTGACCAAACTGTGAAGAGCAAGCCCCCTGTTATCACAGCTGTTCTTATTTCTGAGCAATATGGTATATGTGCATCAGCTCCCCTCTGCTACATTCTCTTTTGGGCCACACTACCAGCTAGATGATTCTTTTTTCCAACATCAGTGGAATACAGGTCTCATGGAAGGTCAAAAAATAGGAAGGCAGAATGTTTGAGGTTTTATTTACAATTTGTTTGTCATGATGCAGTTGATGTTGACATATCTGCAACACAAGAGCAAAGGCCTGAATCTCTCATTTTGGGGAATCAGCCTACTGCTGAGGTTCTCAGGACATATCAAGTCACAGACATGCATCACACCAGTGTACAGGAAGACTCAAGGAGCTCCATACAGGCTAGCGCTAAAGCTACAAGGTTCGGCCATCTGTTTCTTTTACCTAGGTCAGATGGTTAACTAGGGATGAACTATGCTGTCTGACTTTCCCAAACCCGTGGTTCCTGTTTGAGATGGTGCAGATTGCAAGAGAAGAGACTCTCTTCTTTAACACAAGATGCTCCAGATCTACAGAATGATCATGGTAGTTGTGATGGAGGACCGGTCTCTTATCTTGAAAGTTATCAGCTTACGGGTTTGGCAATACCAGATATGCCTCTGCATCCTGATTGTTTGCAAGAAGACTTGACGAGCCCCACCCAGAAGACTGCACCCAGCAAAGCAAGGTTGAGCATTACAGACTTAATGAAGATACTTCTGTGGGTATATGTTTAGAGACTTAAGTCTTATACCTCTGTTCCTTGTTTGAGCCTTTGCAGATTGCACAAGGAACTATCTCTGACAATGCCAGAAGGTTGTCCAAGTTCACAGCATGATCAGGTTCTTTGTGACAAAGGACCAACATCTTGCCTGGAGTACATGGGTAAAATACTGCCAGAAACGCATTCCTGTCATGACGAGCAGGAAGACTCAAGGAGCTCCACAACTACTTCAAGAGCCACAAGGCCAGGCCATTTTCCCTTTCACCATTATGTTTATGCAGCAAGTTCCTGGTTAGATAGCAGTAAGACATTCAACTTGGAAACTTCTAAGCTCCCTTTGCTCATTCAAACCCTATGGTCTTTCTTTGGGATGGTGCAGATTGCAACAGAAGAGATTTTCTCCAGCAATGCCAGATGCTCCAAGTCCACAGAATGATCAGAGTAGTTGTGACAGAGGACCAATCTCTTACCTCAAAAATTATCGACTCACAGGTCTAGCAATGCCAGACATGCCTCTGCAGCATGGTTATTTGCAGGAAGACTCAATGCACTCAACAAAGACTCCTGTGCCTACCAAGTGCAGGTGGTTGTTTCACTGTTTTACACTATTCACTGTGAAGGTTTTTTTTAATGAAACTTCTAGCGAAACTGTCAGGACTGTTGCTAACTCATGTCTTCTGAATGTTTCTTTTTTGAAGAGGTGCAGATTTGAAGGGAAAAATTTGGGTTCAACAATACCAGACCCTCCTGCACATTCACAGTACGATGAAACAAGGTGTGAAGAACCCATGCCTTGCCTGAAGCGATATCGAATGACAGGACTGGCAATCCCCATCGTGCATCATGGCTCTCTATGTGGCTCTCTGCAAGAGGAGCTGGGGAACTTCAGATGGATTCCTGTGCCTACTGAAGCAAGGTTCTGCCGATTACATTGTAACCTGTGTTTTGATGTCAAGCCAAGGGCCAGACATGAAAACACAACAGCTCAAATCATTTCTTTGAATTCAGGCTTCTGTAATTGAGATGCTGTAAATTGGAAGCAAAGCAATGAACTATCATCACACCACCGTTTCGCATCGTTGGTGCTTCTCTAAGATGCATCATGAGGAACCCTCTATGTGAGACTGCATAACACAACACACTTATTAAGATGGTTTGGACACTTTTCAGAGTTCTAACTGATTCATATAACCACTCTCTATTGTGGGATGCTAGAAAAACTCCTTCTGTGTGGTGCCTCACTATCTCTAATCTCTTATCCTGACTTTTTTTGTTTCAATGATGCAGGTCTGGTAATGAAAAGTCACCATCAGAATGTGGTGGATCAAGAGGACCTTCTCCTGTTGGCCAGCAGGTGTCCAGGGGCTGCAAAAGCTTTTTCTCTTTCCTTTAATCAATTGTGTGCAATAGCTGACAAACACTGTTGATCTACTTCACTTCACTTTTAAGCAAAGGAGACCTCCATACACTTGGAAGACACAACACATCAGAGCAGAAGGAGCATCAAAGGAGGGGTCTGCTTCCAGCAACTTGGAATTCAGCTTGTAAACTCCAAGCTTTACACAGCAGAACTCAATTCGCAAGCTATCACACAAATCCAAAGGTAAAAACACTCTCTGTTTGACTAAAACCAGAGCACCCAATCTACAGCCCTGGCCTCCAGAATAAATTTCCTTTGTGTTGGTGATGTCCCTGTGCATTCCATCAGATTCCTTTAGAATAGCTCCACTCTGTTTAGCCAGTGAGCTCAAGATCACCCCTTTCCCTGTTAATAAAGGATTTCTTAGGAGGAGAGCATGTGAAAGAGAGAGGGTATGGAGTCACCAGTTTAGGCATTTTTACTTGGTACCCAGCATTGCATGATTGTACCTTGAATCTTTGCATGTTCACTTTGCAAGTATTTGAAGAGACCATGATGACACAGCACAATAAGGTGAGAAGAATGCCTGATGATGGATCAGTGATCAGTGTTTTGTTCTTTTCTCTCTTTCTCCTGCCCCATGCTGCTTCACTAGCCTGTTCTTTTGCTTTTAAGCTTGTTGCATTCTAGATGCAGTGCAAATGCCAGCTACAAATTTTGTAGATAATGCTCAACAAAAGTCCAACCAGGTTCTGTATGAACTGGGTAGGAGAAAAACAACAACATTGCACATTATCATCACTGTCATCATCATCACAAGGAGTAGATTGAGGAAAGACTTCATAGTTCAAAACTTCCAAATTTTGGTCTAACAACAAGAAAACCATTTTTGAAGCAGCAAAGTTGACTTCATATCATATCTATGGAATTATAGAGAAATCTCCACAATAACAAACATGACAATGAGTGCAGTCATAATAACCTTGTAGGAGTTGCTCTCACAAACTGTCATTACCATCACCTTAATCACAAACAGCAGTGACAAGTGCCCACACAATCTGCTATCACTACCAACACTTGCTTTATCAGTTCCCCATGGTGGGTGGGTGTAGATAGGTACATAATTGTCCACCCCAAAACTTCAGTCAGGCCATTATACAAATTCTGCATCCTGAGTTTCTGTCAGATTCTTGAAGCAATGGGAAGACTAGTATCATTATGTTGGCTAACACTCAAGAGACAGCACTAATCACCTTCATACCAGCAACATAGTTTACATTTTTTGATGAGCAAAACGAACATGGAAATGCCCACAAACAAGTTACCACAATGAAGAATTTATAAGGAAACTATATTCATGCACTCACATTCATCAGGAAAAAAATAGCAGCTTGTCAGAAAATCAATGGAAAACAGTATTGGAAAACATCATTGATATATACATCATGAGAATATGATGGAGAACATGTTTTCTGAACTGCATACATTATGCAAGGATTTATTGACAAAAACTGGACATTACGCTAGGCATGATAATTCTCTCACTCAATTAGTACTTGGGAATTGAGTTGTTAACTTTTACAGAGTAAGCATGGATCCCCCCCTTGATGTTGTACAAGCGTCGAAAGCCCTGAGATTGCAGCCATTGAGCTGCCTGCATAGATCGCATTCCATGATGACACAACACAAAGGTATCTTTCTCTGGGTCAAGGTCTTCAGAGATGGTGGGAGCCCATTGCCCAAATTGACTCAAGGGATATGCCTTGAACCCTTGAATCGATGCAGTAGTGATTTCGTCTGGCTCCCGAACATCCAACAGCTGTGCTCCTTGCATAAACTCAGGATCTTGCATTTGCTGATCAAAGTCCTCCACATCTATCTCCTGCAAGAAAGTGGCCTCCCTTTCAGACAGCACTTGCAGTAGATGCCAGCCATGCTTGGTTTTTACACGCACCAATTTGTTCAAAGCTGCATTGAAAGCTGCCTCCTCAAATTCAGGTACCGTGCGACCATGCGACAACCATCCCAGCATTCCACCCTCACTCTTGGAAGGGCAGATGGAATGCTCAGCTGCAAGATCACTCAGGTCCACACCTTCTTGCATAATTTTGCGTTGCAGGTCCAGCAAAAGCTGCAGTTGATCCTCAGGTACCAGGAGATGCTGCACCAGAATTTCCCTTTCCTTGATCTTCGTTGTTGCTCCTCCCCTTCCTCGCACTCCCCCTTCTTCTCCCTTTACCATGGCTTGGCTCACCCCTATGAAAACACTTCTTCCTTGTTGTAAGGCAGAAGCTGGATGCCATAGTAGTACCCGGCCTCGTGAAGTTGAAAGGGAGGAGAAGATTGCAGCAGAACTGATGGTGGGAAGGACAGGACAGTGAGAGCAATAGAATAGGGAAGAGGAGGAGCGGGAGCGCAGAAGAGAGCGATGATTGGTTTGTTGGAGTGATGAAGTGGTAGGGTTTGAGGAGGGGCAAAGGGAGCAGGCCACAAAAGAGAATGCAGAACGAGAAGGAAGGGTGCAGTGTGTCCACCACAATCGGGCCATTTTGTTGCCCCTCGTTTGCTTGCCAGATGTGTCACAACTTCACGTGTATGGAACAACAGAAGAAAAAAAAACTCCACTCCAGAGCCCCAAGCTTCAAAAAACCAAACCAAAAAACGTTGAGATGTTCTCCCCAACCTTGTTGCTACTATTTTTTTCTGGATCATGAAAGTAAGGTCCTCATGTAGAAGTAACCCACCTCATTGCTGCAAGAAAGCAAGAAATTTGGACTGGAATTATGTGAAACTTTGAGCATTTCAACCCCTCATTCCATCAGAATAGACAAGATATTGAACCTGAAGATGTGAGAACCTTTGAGCATTACTCCCTCATTGCATCAAGAAACCAGTAAATTGAAGTTGGAATGCACAAAAATTGAACCTGTACATGTGAAACTTTGAGCATTAATCCCTCATTTGCATTTTTTTTTAAAACCAGTAAATTGAAGCTAAGAAGCCATAAAATAGAACCTAAACATGTGAAACTTTCGGCATCAATCCCTCACTTGCATTAAAAGAAACCACTAAATTGAAGCTGGAAAGCAAAGAAAACTGAACCTAAAGGTGTGAACCTTTGAGCATTAATCACGAAACCAACAAAATTGAAGTTGGAAAGCCAAGAAATTGAAACCAAAAATGCAAAATTTTGACCATTAACCCCTCATTTGCATCCAGAAACCATGAAAACTGAAGTTGGAGAGCCAAGAAATTGAACCTGAAGATGCAAACTTTTGAGCATTAACCCCTCATTTGCATCAAGAAACCAACAAAAGAAGTTCGAAAGCCAAGAAATTGAACCTGAACATGTGAAACTTCCGTCATTTGCATCAAGAAACCAGTCAAATGAAGCTGGATACTTGATTCTCAGCCGAATACACCCACCCAAAATTGTGCATCCAAAGAGCAAGCGTTGCAACTCTCATTGTCAGAGACCTAAAAAGCTTCAGAGTAAAACTCCAAACCCTAAAACTGCGACTGTGCCCTAAAACTGTGACGGGAAGGCAGCACTAAGTGGAGCTCTCACGGTCGCAACAAATTTAGCCCAATCCCACTTACGCCAGTGTTGGGCGAGTACCCGGCTTGGAGTGTTAGAACCGCGGGGTTCCAGTTCCAGTTACCAATAACCGAACCAGAACTGGGTCTGAGTTTTCGCAACCAGTTCTAGCACAAGAACTGAAATCTAATGCGATTTCAGTTAGCAGGGGTTTGATTCATGGAGCCGCATCAATCCATGGAGCAGCAACAACGAGAGTCTGTGCTGCTGAGTAAACCACAGCAGCTGCAGCAACAGAATGTAGTGGAGGAGGAGGAGAAAGTACCTCGCCCCCACCGCTGTAATGATCGTCTTGAAGACATTGTTCAGGTTTTTCACACAGCCTCTTTGTCTCTCTGTCTCTCTGTCTCTCTCAAGCGGTGTATTTGCTCTGCCCTAAGTTTCATACCAAAGGAAAGAGAGTGAGTTGCAAGCAGTTGTGTCAATGTACAAACTTTGCCATCAGCTGTTAGATTCAGTGTTTGTTGCTTGATCAATTCTTGGGATCTTGCTGCCACTTTAGGGCAAGAACCTTATGAATTTGTAGTGGCAAATCTCTAAGAAAGCATTTTCTGCAACAATGTTAATCTAGGTCTATCCCTTGATGAAGATTCTAAAATGGCAAGGGGTTAAGCATGGCAGGCACTCTTTGAAGGGGATCCTAGGAAGACTTTGCCAGGTCCATTCAAGCTTTACTGGAAGTGCATGCAATCAAAGCCTGGGTATGTGCTAGATCTGACTAAGATGCCATGTGGATAGTTGATGGCATATTCAAAGGCCATTGTTTATTTTGGATGGTGTTTCTTCTGTTTCTCTTTAAGATTCTCAAACTAATTTATGACAGACTTCCCTCATGGTTCTGTCCTCCTTCAGAAATCTATCTAAACAAGAGGGTATGCAGTCACCTACATGCAAAGCTGTATGTTGAAGTCCTAGGGTTTGTGCTGTGCTCCCCTTGATATCAGCACCTTAATTTTTTGTTGTGTCTTGTATATGGCAGCGAAGAGCCCACAGAGCCATTTTTCTTTCTGGAGGTTGATTCTAACGGGAAAGTCAGTCCAAAAGGTCGAAGCACATGATTGATTGTTCACAGCAGGCCAGTGGTTTTCAGTCTCATATTTAGGTACTTAACAACCTTTGGAAGATAAAACATCCAAGGACCCCTTGGAAGCAGCTCACTGATAAGGATCTGATCTTGCCTTAGCTAGTTCAGTATTATGATATCCCCTTCTTCAATTTGTTGTATATTGTTCATGTTAGCTCAATTTGACAGTTCACTGATAGTTTCAGATTTCTTTGGCAGGTGTGACTGGATAGCTAAAACCGAATGTTAATGGGTACTATTTATGGACAGCAATTGGTTATGGTGTAGGTAAGATCCAGAGTTTGACATTGGGTCTTGACATACCTGTTTCTTTGACTCCTTCCATGTACAAGAACTCTTACTAAATATGAGGTTGAAACTATTCATGCTGAAGATTGCATTTTGGGGTCATCTAGAGTAAGGTCTGGCTCTGTTAAAGTGGTCATGATTGGGAAGCAAGCATACTTTTCAGTTGCTAGACCCCACCCAAATTCTGGAGATCTCTTGTTAGAAAACTAGGCAGCTAAGGTGTCGTCATTTTTATTTTATGTACCATCTAAGTTTGATGGACTGATACCAGCAGCCTGCCTTTGTCAAAATTTTACTCTTTACTTTTGTGAGTACTTGTACCCTTTACTTTATGTTGGTTATTTGGATGCATTCAGGAAAGGGGAGTTTAGGTTCTGAAACATTTGGGAACTCATCCTTCAGTTTTCATTTTTCAGCTCCATACACTTTGGCTAGCGGGGAATGCATAACAAACTGCATTTTCATGTGGCTTGCTGCTCATCTTAAACAGTGCAATAAATCACGTGCAATCTAATTACTGGATTGTGAAACAGGTACAGCGATTGTGTTAGGGTGGTAGCAGAAAGAGTGTGATTGTGGAGGAACAGAGAGAACATGGGGGCCAAATTAGAGAGACATCAACAGAAAGTAATGAGGTACAGTATTATCAATGACATTCGGCTCAATGTGAGCATCATTTAATGTTACAGAATTTCTTTCCTTTTGGGTAGAACATATATCTTGACACAGCAGTAGTATGCTCTGCAGAGATGGATGCCCTGCAAGGATAGTTTTGCTCATTTCTAGATGTGTCACTTACTCAACCACCTGTGAATTGAAAGGCAGCTTGAATTTGTTTCAAAGCTTGTCAAGACATTCCAGTGGGCTTTCTACTGTTTTGTTTCCTCAGGTCCCTACTCAGCTTTTTCCTAATTTGAGAGATATGGACACCATTGTTTTCTATTTGTTTTTTGTATGAACTTCTAGCATTAAGTGCAATATGGGCAGATAAATGATGCCAGGTACACAGCAGTGATAACCTCTGCAACAATGAACTCTATTTTGAAGGCAATTGTCACCTCTTACTACAAATCCTCCAAGGGCTTTGCAAAGAGTTTGGTGGAATTTTATCCATAGAGATTGGAGTACTAAGAGGGTAGTTATCCTAATTTTTCAATGAACATGAATTTGTGCTGTATGTTACAGTTAATGTTGTATGAATTATGTGTAAAATTAAAATGACTCATCATCAATAATATTCAACAATTTTTTTTTGAATGTTTGAATGCATATGAACATAGATGTATGACACCACTATGACTAATGCAAGTTCATAAATTATATACAGTAATATAAGGCATGCAACCACACAGCTAAACATAAACATATAACTCATTGAAACTCAAAATAAGGACTCTGATTTATATGTTGAATTATATGTTAGAAAACTAATTAAAACATTTGTTACTGGATCTGTCATTACATTTATATGTTTCATATTTGTGTAGAAATTGAGGACTTTTTTCCTCAATAATTAAAGAGAAGTGCCATTGCATGTATGGCATGCAAGATTGAATTCCAGAAAGCAATTTTATAAATTTTGTATAAATTTGAGGCTTCTTTATTAAAGAACAACAGTATATGGGTGGCTTTATTTTTTGTTTGAAAATAAATGTGTCAATGACTTCCAATAATTATGAAATTTTACTTCATTAAATTCAATTAAACTTTACTTTCTTCAATGTATAGCACAAATCCATTTGAAAGTGAGAATCTGAAGTATTGAAAGTTTTTATTGATTTTTCAAATATAGTTTCCTATTTTTGGTCTTATAAATGAAATGGTTTTCCATAAAAATTTTAAAATTCCTGTAAAAAAAGGTGCAATAAACTATGTAATTGGGTTTATATTAACAGCGAAAGTAGCAAAAAGTTTGCAAAGCGTAAGCACATTATTTGAAACTTAGATTGACAATTGTGACTTTAAATGAATGAAGAACCACCTTCAAAACAAAAATTGTATCCACTAAAAAGTAGATCTATAACACTTTTGATGAGCGGTGATAATTTACCTATTGAAAACTTTGCCCTTCATAATCAATGGTTTGGAATTGTTGCATGAATGAGGTAACACAATAATCTTTAGTTTGATCAACATCATTCATACTTCTTAAATTTAAAACCATTGTTTGGACTCTAGACGAGCCTTACACCATTCTTGTTCAAGTTTTTAACTATTCTTTGTGCCACAATTTTGTTGTTGAATGCCATGATGTGTTTAGTCTCTCATCACTATCTTTCTCTTCACATCTACAATTCTTCAACCCTTAATCAAACTGAAAAATGAAATGAAACTGAAGCAAGTGTTGTTAACTTTACTTGCACCTCATACTCACAATCTTCTTCCTCTCTCTTTGTTTCCATCCTTGAAAATTGAAGAGCTACATGTATTTGAGATAATTGACCTTAATATAGTTTATTAAAGTTATATTACAACCTAACATTATTGTATGCTATAGTCTAGTATCATTACTAGATTCATATTTCAAAAGGTAAATTATTCATAGTGAAAATAGTTCATAATGGTGATAATTTACTTATTGAAATATGTCTAGTGATAATGTGTCATTGCTTGTATTTTATTTAAATGATTAGTTATATTTATTGATTTGCATCATCTAGCCTTTTTCATTTTCTTTTCATTATTTGTTTATTGTAACCACCAAGTAGAACAAAATGGCCTTTACATATGCTCCAATAAATTAGAATCTATTAACTTGAAACAACCATAACTTGTCAATATGATGTTGAGGTTGAAAAAAATTGCTTCCAATATTAATTGTGTTTCTAGTTTGGTAGGTTTTTTTACCCAACATGAACACAAAAGAATTCAAATTGAGAAATGGTATTCAAATAAATCAAATGTTTTATGTAGGCAATCCTCAATAGTTTTCTTTATTTGATAAATGATTAAGGCATGTGAAAGAAATCATAAACTTAATGATCGAGATTATTAAACAAGTTGTGTCAATTGAACTATGTGCATATTCAAGTTTTAATACCAAAATGCAATCGTGTACAATTTACTAAAGAATTTGAAGCATAAAATGGTAATTGTGGTGAAGCTTGAATGCATAGCAATGATCATAATGGGTTTTGAAACATTTTGAAAATTTTAATTTAAGGCTCAAATTTAAAATGTGAATCATCACTAAAAATGAAATTAATCTCATTATTGACATTAATTAAGGTTCATGTATAAGGATGTTCCATTTGAAGGTGTACATGTATTAGAAAGAAAATTCATATTAAACCTAAGAACAATTTTAGTAACACTCGTTATGTGAACATATAATAATATTTCTCCCATCCAACATGTGATGTTAAATTGTTTTCATGTGCACCCATAAACAAGAAAAATCAATTCCAAATAATAATAAAATATTTAATTTTTTCACAAAAACAATGGTTTCTTTTTACTAATGTCTTTATTGAATTTAGCCACTTGTTCAAATCTATTCATTTAAATAAGATTTTTCATTTTTTCATTTTTTTTTCATTCAAAATTTATTGTATTATGGCATTTTGCCATATAATGGTTACAATTCAAATTTTTAATTTTATAATCATTATGACCTAAGCCAACAAAAAAAGGTTGTTCGACCTAAAATGAACCTTAAAATTCAACATCGAAAAAATAATACAAAGTCTTAAAGTAAATTAATGGGTAGGTATAAAGTAATATTAATATCTATTGTCATATATGAAGTTTTAGAATGAAATGGACCAATATTCATGTTGGTTGTTGATTAATTAATATTTTCATTATTTTTCTCGTAGTTTATTGAATGATTGATTTTTTTCTTGTATTAACATGAATGGCAAGATTTTATTTTTATTTTTTATAAAAGAAGGTAAATATCATACAAAAAGAAAAGGGAATGTATAAATTATGAGAAACAATGGAAAAGAAAAGAAATAAGGTAAAAATTTCAATGAAAAGAAAATGGAGAGATAAAGTGAAAAATAACAAGGGTGATTCTTTAGAGATGTAGAGTGAAAATCCTATTGTTGTAACAAATTAAAATCGTAAAGCAAGAAGCTCAAGAAGCTACTGCAATGAAGGACTTGTTGAGACAAAAATAACCTAAAATTGAACTAGGTGGACAAGAAAAAAAAAGGAAAAGATGATGGGGAAGAAAGCAACATCCCCAAACATTGATAGCTCATGTCAAATGCTTTGCAACAATACAAAAATTAAAAAAGACATTAGGACTTCTTTTTGTAAAGAAATGTCAAATTAAAAATGTCAAAAATCAAATGGGTTATTCAATTTTTTTTTTTTTGAAATATTATCGGGCATCATGTGAAAATTTGATAGCAACAAGCAAAATGAAACACCATTGTTCATTTTGATTTTATTAACAAAAGCATTGACAAATATAGGTGAATATTTTATGACTAAATCAAGTGAGTTTCATGATTCTATTCCTTTCAAATCATCAACCCATTCACCTACCATTGTAACAATTAACAATTTTAAGAACAAAAACACTTAACTTAAAGCCTTAAACCTATGGTGAACTGAAATATATTCAAAAACATTAGAGATGTCAATAAATCTTAGGGAACTAATGAAGCAAAATGAACTTAAGAATAAATAGAACTTGAAAATGAGAGACTTTGAAAAAATATAACAAAGTGAGAAACAAAAGGAAAAAATGCATGAAATTTTTTAAAAACTCACCTAAACTTCTAAAGTTCATCTCTATTTGCATATTGCATGGAAACATCACTACAAAGCAAAAAGAGATAATTACTTAATTAAATTCAATGATCACATTACATGACACCAGTGTTTGAAACTTTTTATGTTGTGTTGTTGGCTTTAACATGCATTTATCATCATTTCTTTACATTTTCATACATCCTTCATCTTGTGTAATCTTATAAATTTAATAACCCTAATTTACATGTCTTAACCATGTACAAAACCAAAAGTGCCCTTCAAGCATATACATTTGCCAAGTTTTGCATATAAGAGGCATATTTATTACTATTATATATATAATTATTGAATTTTTAATAAAAAATTACCCAAAATGATAGGTGTAAAAAAGACCACATTGTCAACTTAAACAAATTGATTTCAATCCATTGTTGTGATTAAAGTGATTTATTTATTAATAAATTATAAGATTATTTGATTAATCACTTTGACTTTATAATAGATGAAAATCTACAATTCTTGAACCTTTTTTTTTTTGTTTATAAAGGCAACAATGGGCTATGTTGATAAATTCAAAAAACATGTAGTGAGGTGTCAGTTATCAACAATGAAATGTCATAAACACCATGTTGTGATATGACAAATTTTATGTGCTTATGTGTGAAATTTGTTAATGCCCATTATAAATCATGTTAATATTATATTAGGTAAGTGTTATCAAAAAATATGCACAAGAATGTTGAACCTAATGACATCCTTTCATTGAAAATATGTGTTGCAAAAACTTAGTGCATGCTAAAAATGTGATTTCCTCCTAACTTTTTTAACATAATGAAGGACTTTAACAATTGTTACCCCATTGAAAGATATTTAGGTGTGTTGAAGGGTTATGTGTGAAATAGAACCAAACTAGAAAGGTGCATGATCATGGGATATATGTACAATAAAACATTGGAGTGTTGCACAAAATATTTATCACTTTAAATGAGCACACATGAAGGAAAGTGTGGGACCTAGAAGTTGAGGAGAAAACTAATACAAGCAAAGTTATTCAAGGGAGGGCAAAGAAAAAAACATTGACAATTAATGAAAAATAGATGATTTGTGAATACATGCTCATGAACTCACTTGTGATCAAGAACTTAGTTCAATGAGTTCATGGGACTGCTTAACAAGTTCGGATGAATGAATTTGCATCATTTTTAGTAGATTATATTTTAAGTTCAATAAAAAAAAGGTAGACATTTTTTAATTTAATCAAGCCAATTCCCAAACATGCCAATTTTCACAAATGTGGTAATAATCAATTTTCATATCCGATTTTCATAATCCAAATCTCAAATTTATATTCACATTTATTTTAAAACAAGTTAATAAATAATTGAAAAGTAAAAACAAATTTGTGTAAATAATGTTGAAAATGTTCCCCTTTTTTCAATAATAAACTATATTTCCTTCAATAAACACCTTCAATTCAGAATCAAGATAGAGGAATGTACATCTTCAAAAGTACTGAACATTATGACCAAAATGTAATAGAGAATTAAGGGAAAAAAACAAGAGTAAACTAACAAAAAACTTGTAGGCCAGCATTTTGACTAACACATCTTCCACTATCACTTGAACACATGCCCATATCTTGCAAAACATCATTAATAATGTTGTGCTGCAATATCTACATTTGATAGGTTTTTCTATCAAAACATTGAAAGAAAACTATATGAAATATCCAAACATTTAAATGAAAAAATTATTGTTGCAAAAAACCATGTGCTCGTTTAACCCTAAATCAAACACATGAAGTGTCTTTGCATATGACAATGAGCTCAAAAGTTTAAAGTTTTTAGAGGAAACCACATGGACTTCAATGAAGGATATGAACTATCCCACCACAACCACTATTGATGTAAAAGTTGACAAATCCACATCCTATATGGTGATGAAGTGTGTCCCACGACTTCGGATTACAATAATAAGGCCCCGTGTATCAAGGGGAGCCACCACTGCAATGTTTGAGTTGTTAACATGGAGCTTGATATCACTCATCCCTTTGAACATCAACAAATTTTCCCGCATGGCATTGGCTTTGGCCCCAAAGACGAAATTGAAACACCAAGATTTCAAGGTTTGATTGTAGCCTTAACGTTATTAAGGAATGAATTGGAGTGACACAATTTTAAGGTTTAGTTGATCGAAAGGTTCCCCCCAATTGGGTTTACTTTTCCAATTTTGTGATGTAGCCAAATTGGCAATCATTTGCAAAAAGACTTAGCCAATGCTATTTTCATTCAACGATGTCATTACGTTTTTTGTTCAATGCCAATGCTCCTTGTGACACACAACCATCATCATATCCCCAACATTGACAATGGTGGTTTCTTCTTAATGGTTATACAATGTTGTTACTGGACATGAGTGTGGAGAGGGGGAGAAAAAGGAAACGACAGGTGTTCCTAAACGTGAATGTGGAGAAGGGGAGACAAAGGAAACAATAGGTGTTCCTGGATGTGAATGTGGAGATGGAGAGAAAGAGGACTAAGCAAGTGTTGTGGTGGTGCAAAGTAGGTGAAGATGTTGCAAATGTGCTCAATGGTCCCTATTTTTTTTGAATTGTTGTGAGTGAAGAAAGTGTTGGTAGGTACTCACTTGATGCGCCTATTCATGTTTTCTTCATGTTTTTCTTCCAATCTCTTGTCATGCAATGTATTCTTCTTTTCCTATGTCAAACTTCCATGTCGATTGTATTATTTTGTTGTTTATTGACCTCTACTATATGGCATGCATTCATAAATGTGCTTGGAAAATTGGTGGAAAGTAAAAATGCCACAACAGTGAAGTCACAATGCTTTGATGATAATTCAAAGGTTTTGATGCATGCCCTAACTACACATTTAAACCTCCTCAATGGAAACTGGGAACTAGGAACTAAACTAATTTTTTTGACTTTGCCATCAAAGCAAAAACATTTTTTCAAGCCATCTATCCTAATAGGTTTGTTTTGTTTACTAGCTTTCATATAAGACAATGGTTTTTATGTGGATTTTCTTGGATTTGATAGGGTCTTTCCATACTTGGATGTGCTACAAGTGTGTAGGAGGGTGTATGGTGCAAAATGCGATGGCTACTAATGTCATTGTTGATGACAACAACCATATGGACCTTCTTTAGGCTCTTCCACCTTCTTTTCATATTTTCCCTCTTTCTTTTAGTCTTCCATCTTTTCATCTTGCAAATTATCTAAACAAATTGCCTTCAAAAATTCACACTGAGTTTCTTTTGTGCAACCCTATGCTCTTACATGCATATCAAAGCCATAAATAAATGATTGAAGAACTTATGAATTATTTATCTACTTCCATTTATGTTATAGAGTTAATTATTACAATTAACCAATCAACATTGAACAATTTGCTTATACAAAGGAATAGTTATACATGTTTGGGCACTCTTGAAAGATTTTTATGGGTGTTCCTTTGTATAAACAATTTTTTTATTGTTTGGCAATCTAAGGAAGTTTTATGACATAGTAGAAAATATTTGCAACTATTCTTTTGTGTTAGATTTCAAGTTTTGTGACATCTCTTTAATTAGTAGAGAACTTTTGGGGAGGGAAATATGATATTTTTGGGTGGTCATTATTGTTGTGACTTGAGGACTCATGTCATCCATGCTTGAATTTCATGGGGATGCTTACATGAGATATGCCTAAAATAATTTCATAAAATTTTAAGAGATGACAGTAAATTGATTGAAGGAAAGATTTGTCAAAAAATATCCGAGCCTTGTTGTTTCAAGTTATGGATGGCTGTAATGGCACCAAGAACAATATAATGGAATTTTTTTCACGAAATATGAAGGTTATGATATATGTCAAATGGTGGCAACATTAAAAGATAATACAGTTGTTTCAAGAATTGTAGCATGAAGGCCATATCTCTAACAATCTCAATTTTATTCATGTGCATTCAATGCAAGTGCCATGTTACAAATGCTTGAATAAGGCAAGTATATCCATGTACATAGATTTTAGAATGAAATAGTTGTATGGAAAATCTTTTTTACTATTGTAATGGAAAAGTTGTTGACTAGTGTTCCAATAGATCAAACAATAGGGAAGAAGGAAACTATTATATATTAAATTCATGTAGTTTATATATTGCTATTATAGTTGTCACAAATTACAAACAACTAGCCATGATCTTGCAAGGTGGAATCTCCAACAATTATAGCAACACCTTTGTGGCCCAACTTCTACAACTAAAACAACTTAGGTTGAATTCTAACTCAAGCTTAAGTTGCTCCCTTGATAATCAAATTTTGGGATCTTTGCATCATCCAACAAAATGGCCTCTAGATTTGGGGACATTGACCTTGTTTTGATGGTTATGTTCCATGTTAAGAACATGTCTTCAATGAATTGTGAACTCAGTTATAACAATGGATTGCAAGTATTTTTTCAAGGGGTTGACAAGGACTTGGTGTGCTTGCTAGCAACTAGGGCCTTCAAGATTGATGCATTGAACTGCTATTTGTTATGAATGTGATGTTATGACATTTTGGGAGTTCTTTTCACATGAGGTTATGTTGGCCTTCATTGTTGTGTTAGTTTCAAAATGGATCAAAGATTTTTTTGTAATTGGATAGGTATGTCAAATCACTTCATTCTAACTTGATGGTTGTTTCATATTCCCATTGGTTTTGGAGTAACTACAACAAAACTAGGATATTGGAAAAAAACAACTACCACTTGCAACTATATTCTAGTTGCAAAAGACATTTGCTACTAAAAATTATGTAGTCGTATTAGACAAGTTGCATAAGACACTAGTTGCAAATGTGAATGAAGCCAATGGTCAACAAACACTTCACCATTTGTATACTATTGTATGCCATCTATATATTACCATAAAAATCAACAACTTACATAATGACATGTGGCAAATGAAAAAGGTTTGAAAAGAATTATTTTAATAATAGATAGGGAATCTTCATTATATACTTTAAATGGTTTTAGATTGTGACCCATGGCACAATACCAATATGCCATGTGACATTTTTGGATTTTGGTCAAAATGAATCAAAAATCAATATTTAGGTAGGTAGGTAGGAAAAACTATGTAGGTAGGTAGTAGGTAGGTAGGTTAAGGAGGTAGGAAAATATTTTAAATTTCTTTTAAGTTTAACCCCAAAAGTTAAACTTTTTAAATTCTTTTGATTGGCTCATCCTAATTGACATGTATTTTATTATATGCAAGTGTAGGACAAAGCCTTCTCCTTATATAGTTCTCAAGATGGAAATGGAAGATAAAACATATGGGATAAAAATTGAAGTTTCAACTAAAAAGTTTATCTCATATCTTTCAATGTCTTCCTTTTTAATTTTGTAAATTACATAACTAAATAGATAAGTAACTAACTAACTATCTATTTAATTAACTAACTAATTAATAATTAATACATATTTAATAATAAATTAACTAATTCATTTAGTTATAAATTATTAATTCATAATTCATAAATAGAAAAATAAATGACTAAAATAATAACTGATTAACCAAATTATTACTTATAAGTTTTCATTAAAAGTTTTTAAATTTACAAATAAATAACTAGAATATTAACCAAGTAATAAATAACATCTACGTAATAACTAATTAAGTAACTTATAAATCAAGGTAGTGAGTTGATGGTAGTGTTAGTTAGTAGTAATTCAATTAAGATTTTTAGAACTTTGTTAGTAGGACATTGATGAACAAGGCGAGGTTGGTTTGTGCACATGGGACAGTGGACCTTAATATATGGCCCAATGGGTTGAACAATAAAATGTTCATTGTAATGTTGTAGTTGGGTTGCAATAAAAACAATTTCAAACTTATTGCTGTCTCATTAAAGTTACATTTTTGTGTGAATTTCATAGTAAATTAAAAGAATGTACTCAAAAGACAACAAGCTACCAATTAGGTTCACTACATAGTGACATGGTCCACTACATAATGACTTTCATTTTACAATGGTGAAATGAAATTTACTATGGATTAAATCCATAGGACTTTATAAACACCCTAGTGATTTAAGCTAGTGAATTTGACCCATGTTTTGTAGTAGTGAGTTAGTAGGTAATGGACCATTTGACTAGTTAAATTTTCTATTTAAATTTAAATCATTTTTTTGAATTATTATTGGAAAATTAATTTAGGTGGGAAGATAGTAAATAGGTTTAAGTAGGTTGTAAAAAGGTATGTAAGTAGGTGATAAGCTTAACTTATCTAACCTAACCTACCTACCATATTCTCTTAGGCATGCACATAGGTCACAAGTATAAGAAATTGAACCCTTCATGTTCACAACAATAAACCAAGTCCTTACCAATGGACTACACTTGCAAAAGGTGACAATTTTTGTCAAGTTTATGATCACTATTTACACAAGTAAGTAAGAAAATTAAGTAATTAGTAAGTAGGTAGGTAGGTAGACCTAGGGCTACTTACCTATCATATGTAATAGGTAGGTAGGAAGGTAGCCAAGGACTAAGTAGTTAGTTCTTGGCTACCTACCTAGTTTAAATAGTAGGTGGGCCAGTAGATTTAGGTTATTTACCTAGCCTAGGTAATAGTTAGTTAACTTGTCTTATTAACTAGCATAGGATTTTTAATTTGACTAAAAAGCAAATTGGTCATTTTGAGCAAGCATGTCATTTTAGTTTGTCCAACTTGATTAAATGTCCCATTTGAATAAAACCCATTGGCCATTTTGACCAAGGTGTTCAATTTGATTGGATGTTCAATTTGATAGCTAATTAAATATGTCTTTATAATCAAGTTCAATAATTAAAAAAATACACATTTCATTCAAGCCATGGGCCTCTAATCAAAATGGACATGTCCATTAGTCAAGGTGAACAAGGCAATTAATTTGGACAACTTTAAAAACTATGAATTGTAATAATGTGTGCAAGGACCTTGCTTGTGTATGAATAAGGACATGCTAGACAATGTAGGTCATTTTAGGTTTTTTTTCCCAATGTCCATTGGTCAAGGCTTCAAATTGGGGTATATGGTTGCCCTTAACTAACATACTCACCCAACATTGATATTAACCCTTGTTCCATGTGGCAATAATTATCATTTTCTTACCTTTGTCTTAAGTTTTATTTACCATTGATTTTTTATTACCTATGCACCTTTTGTTTAATAGGGGTGTGTCTTTTATAATGTTCCCCCCCCCCCTTCTTCCATTCTATTAGTGCTAGTAATTTTGAGGAGCTTTGTTTCTCATTCCAATTGATCACCATGTTGAACCTTGAGGATGTCAAGGAGGCTAGTGCATAGAAGGTTGGCAAGGCCAAACAAGCCACAAAAGCAAAAGTGTTATGGAAGAACACATGTTTTAGTGTTTTTTTTCATACCACCCAATTGTGTGAGCTTAAAATTGAATCATGGGGTAATTTGATAATTATCTTTTTGTTATAGGGAAGAGATTGTGTATGCTTGGTGAAATTTTTGTGGATGCATTTGTTGGGCAATATTTGGGTCACTTGTTGATTTACTTTAAATGAATGGATGATTTTGAAAATCACAAGATGTCGTTGGAATGAGTTAGGAAAAGGCACAGAGGAATAGTTAGAGCCACTTAGGAACAAATGTAAGGAGTAACAAGAGCGAGGAATAGTTAGAGCCACTTAGGAACAAATGTAAGGAGTAACAAGAGCGAGGAATAGTTAGAGCCACTTAGGAACAAATGTAAGGAGTAACAAGAGCTACTGAGGACAAAGTTAAACAAGTTGCATATTACACAAGTGAGAAATGGGATCAAATGAAACAAGTTGGTTCCAATGGTGGAAACTACCCAAATTAGAAGTGGGAGGGTACTAAACAAGTTGGTTCACAATTCTCAAATAACCCAATAGAAAATGGGAAATTGTTTGCATCATGTAAATTTGCATGGACTAATTACACATTTTTGAATGATGGCTTTTCTATGAGGGTAAAATTATTCTGATTTTTTTTCGCATTGTAAATTATTATATGGTTTGTGGTGTAATTTTTTCCTAACCATTCCTACATGTTCTATCATGCTTTTGTTTGCAACCTTTTTGGAGGGGGGGGTGTCAAACTTTCACGTTATTGGTGACAAAAAATTGAATTCTTTTAAAAGTGTAAAATCGAAAACAATTGTTAACATTTTTGGAAACATTTGCCAAACTTTTGAAACCACAAAATTGAAGAAAAACCAAGTTTTTGTGTGATATGGTTTGTAGGTAGGTGATGTTATTATTGGTGGATTCCACAATTTGAAGGATGTTGTAATTCCTTCTTAAAGGTAAAAAAGTTGGAGAATACATAATTTATATGTTTTTATTTTAAAAAAAATATTATGGAGGAGTTACAACTTACAAGATGATTATAATTTATGATGGAGAATATCAAATAAATTGTATTTTTTATTTTTCATTTTTATAGTTTTGGTTGCATCTACATCAAAATTTTGAAATTGTTTTACATCTTCTACTTCTTCATTTTCCTTTCATGTATTGTTTCCATCAAAATGTATATATTTTTTATGTTAAAAAATAATATGTCAATCAAATTACCAACAATTTATTTGTTCTTACATTGTTTGCATTTGAATTAGTAGGAAACAAATAAATAATTTATAAATTCCTTTGATTGAAAGGACCTCCCAAATATTATTATTCTCATCATTGTAGGTTGTTGAACATTGCATGAGGTTTATAACTAATTTTTTACAACAATATGAATAGAAATTTCCCATCTCTTAATTTCATACAATAGACGCATGACATAACTAAAGGTTAAATTATCCACCGTTGGGTGTTTGCAAACTACAATGTCCATAAAATTCCATAACATAGTAGATTTTTTTACACCCTTGTGGATTTTAATGTGTCCCAAGTCAAATGCTTCTTGTATTTAAAGGAAAGGGACTCGAGTATGTGATTCTCATGTCATTTATTTAGGTGTAATCTTTTAATTATTATAAATTAAAATTTTACACCAAATGGGGAACTTTCCAATGTGCATGCTCTCCATTATAATAGTCCATTAAAAAATTGTAAATTTACTCATCATAATCATAGTTTGTAATGACAAGTCCATCTATTGATGGGCCACCATCATAAATGTCATAAGCAATTCAAAATAGGGGGTTCCAACCATTTCAAGATGGCATGAAATTTTGGGGGACTTGGAAGGACACCATAATTGAAGAAAAAAATGAAGTTCATTAAGACATGAATTTATGAAATTTTTATAATTTTTTTCACAAACATTATATGTTAAGGTGTATTAGATGGTCACCATTAATTAATTTTGGAAAAAATGAATTCTTAAAATTTCAAACGTTGACATCCAATAATGTTGCAACAATGTCACAATCAAAATACACTACAAAAATGTATTTTTTAGGGAAACCGATTGTGCCAATTTTTTATTCACTCTAGCTTGCAATTACCCTACGCAAGATGTATATTGTTTGGACCAATGGTGGGTAAGTATTAATTTTCTTCAATAGCCATCACCTCAATTCTTTCAATTTATTTTTTTCAAAGAAATTAGATAATTTTTTTTTATTTTCAATATTTTCATATCCTTCAAAGTTCTTACTTTTTTTTCATTCATATTAGTTGGTTATATAAAATGGTTCTTCCATATATTTACAATTAAAAATGTTGCAGTATTAAAATTATTTTTAATTACAAAATATTTAAATAACCTTTGAAATATTTGAATGGCCAGCACACAAATTAACAAAATACTTTATGAGTTTTGAAATAGCCTAAACCCTACCCTTAGGTCTCCTATGTCCGAAGACCTTAGTTGAGAACTAGAACTGGGGATTACTAATATAATCTACTTAGGGTTCAATTTGTGACATATTAAGGGGAACCCCATTCTCAACAAGTTCTTTCAATTTTTGCAAGAGCAATTAGCAAGGGTTAACAAAATGAGATTTAATAACACCAAAGCACTTAGGCCGAATGCCTCCAAAACAATTAGGCATATAACATCCACATGGGGAATACCAAGATGCAAATCCCCTGGAATAATTTAGGAAGCAAATTTGATGGTTGCGACAATTATTTTCTGCCCTACCCCCCCCCCCCCCCGCCCCCCCCATTGTGTTTTTTTCAAACTTCACACCATCCTCCAAATTATCTACTCTTTTTGGCTGAAGTTGTCTCAAGTGACTAGACCTTCTTTAGTTTCAAACTTTTTTTGTTTTATGAAGAAGATTCGCATCTTCTAATCATGTCTTTGTTAGAAGTCCCAACCACACACCTCAAAAAAAAAGCCCAAGGTCAAAAAATCCATCCCAATTCATAACACGAATTTCATAACACAACACAACTCCTAACCTCATGATCCTGCAAGCAACTCAGCAAAGCAACTCGACATGATTTTTGACTCAAGATTATAACCTACGCATATTAGGGTTTAGGGAGAGAAGAATGATCTTGCTAAATAAGAAGCATGTTGCAAAAAAACACAGAATCAAGAGAGGAGCATGAAGTGATGTTGTCATATCACAATTGCATACCAACTCCAAGAAACTAAAGAATCCGGGGCTTCAAAACTCTCTACCACCCTAAGTGAAGTCAGGCAAACCAGTAGGATTTTTGTATTCAAGGTTCTTTCACGCTTGAGATTCTTTGTGGGGATTTAGCTCCAAAGGTTTCCTTGAGTCCCTGGTTATGTACTGTTTTAACTTTCCACCCCTGCCAGGAAAGTGAATATACACCTGGGTATAGAACTGAGGGGATTGTCACCATTTCTGATAACCGCCCAACATTGGTTTGGAGTTTGAACCTTCCATCACTACATGGCCATTTGGACCTGCCATGACCACAGGCTGTTTGAACTTTCAACAAGTTTATGAATAATATTCTTCCAAGCATCTAGAGCTTTTATACAAGCAATAGCTTCTCCTCCTTAACCGATTTCCCGCTCCTTCTATTTTGGTTTGTTAACTATTGTTAGATCATTTAATTTAAACTTTTTGGTTTTTCCCAATGCTATATTTGCTTAAAATTTGGGGGAAGTCTTGTCCAACTCCAAATCTCCAAACCATTTCCTGATCTTCAAATGATTTGGTTCAAAGCCAATCAGGGGCTCTTATTACTTCTTTAAATGAGCAAAAGAATTACATGTGTAATGAAATGGAAATGTTTGAACCTTTAAAACAAGAAAAAGAAAAAGACTAATTATTCATTATGTTCATTAGCATCGGCCAATTGTTGGAGTCATTCTTGAAGGTGGGGAGAGGGGGAGGTACTGGTGTTGTTATGGGATGATACTATATGGTTGTTGGTAGCAATTGTTAGCCAAGGAACTGAAACCCAACTCAATCAATAATAGTCACCAAAGAATTGAGCTATTCGGTTATCAATCAGGTCATACTTTCAAGCAAGTTGTTCTACTTTTAGGTCCATTCATGTCTCTACAGCGTCACCTGCAAAACAAGATCCTATTGCAGCTTTGCAAGAGTGCAAGGGAGTTTCTGACTGAGATTAGTAAAGTGTAATCCATGCTCTTAATACAAATTGGGTGAGACTCCATCTACTTTTCTCAGTCAGTTCTGAACAGTTGGAAGCTCTTTAAAATAATCACTGGTCCAGAAGATAAGGAAAGTTTGTACAAAGTTTTGAAAAATTCATCCACTAACAACTAAAGTTTGAGAAAGTACATGTCAATTTACTTGCTGATGCTTTTGACTACTCCTCTCACTTCCATAAGACTTCTGAGTAAAAGTCACGGTTATATGAATTCCTTGACTTTCAAGTCAATTGCCAAGAAATGGATGACAATATTGAGCAAGCTCCCAATCTTTGAAGCTTCTGGGCAACAGTGCAACCCACCTTTATGACTTGACCAATTTGCCTCATTAGGTGACAAGAGAATCCAGGGTACTACCCCCATGTTGGAGGCAAGGTGCTCAATTAGAACTACATGCAACAACAACACAACAAGAAGAGAAATTTATTTCTTATGCAAATGGTCGAGGTTCACTGTCCGTCAAATCTCAGCACCGCCTTCTTTGAAAAATGATTGACATCAACAAAAAGTAAGGCAGGGTCATACCCCAACACTCCAACAGGAGAAAGAATTTGGACATGCTCTGTTCAGTAAAATGACTAGCAACTCATATCATTGGCTTGGTGACAAGGATAAAACTCCCTGAACACTCCATTAGCTTAAAGCTTTCTCAATCTGGCTGGTGACATCCTTTGCAGGTTTCTCAGCTTGCAGGTCTGCAACAATCCCCTTCTGTGAATAATATGCAATCACCTACACCCACACAGAATTGCAAGTTAGAAAGGGATCAGAGAACCCCCATTATTACTGTAGAATATGAGCTCCTTCATGGCATGCAGATCAAAAATATTGCACTGCCTGGTGGAGGTAAGGAATGTGTACACCAATTCTAATTGGAACAATCCTTGAAAGTGATCAGATCTGTAACCCTCACCCCACTGTATACTTTCTGCTCAAATCATCCTTGCAGTTCTCTAATGAGTCTAATAATCTATAAAACTCCACCTTTCATGTCTTCAAGAACGAGAGGTTCTTGGTTAAAAGCCTGGTACTAGCTAGTAGAAGGTTTATCCAAACTGTTGGTCCAACTGGTTGTGAAAATGACAGAAATGTAACCTATTCTGGTTATGCTTGTTCTGTTGCAAGGTGAGGATGCCGAAAGATACTAAGGGTTAGTTAGAGAAACTTACAGGGGTAGTCTGCTTATGAAATGCATCCAGCCTGCTCTTGAGCACCTCCACAGTATCATCCTTACGCTGTATCAATGGCTCCCCGGAGATCTGACCACATAGTGGAAGTTACTTGGTGTCATTCTTATGCCAGGAAGGGTTAGACCAAATTTGGCCACAAACCAGACATAAATAAACAACCTCTGAGCTGGTATATGAAGCTACTTACATCATCAATACCAGGAACCTTTGGAGGGGCAAACTTGGAGTGATACGAGCGACCACTCCCAGGGTGAATCCACCGGCCAGTGATTCTTTCCTCCAGGACTGAGTCTTCAACATTGAAATTAAGCACCTTATCCACTTTATGTCCCTGCGTCTCCAGCATAGCATCCAACTGGAACACCAACAACACACAGAAAGAACAATGATGACATTGGCAACACCACCTTTTATTGTCTCTCCTAAACAATGCTGACAACATGTGCAGTATGAACTCTTTCATGAATATCAGAGCTTCTATCTGGAAGCTTCCAAGCTCAACATTGCAACAGAAAACACCATGGGGGAACAAGGCAAAGACAAAACCTTCTCAGCTTGTACTACAGTACGAGGGAAGCCATCCAGAATGAATCCTTTTGAGCAAGAGGGCCTCTTCAGAGCTTCATCAATGATACCAACAACTAGATCATCTGTCACAAGCTCACCCTGCCAGCCATTCCCATTTGGCCATTAGATCCAGAGTGACTTGACTTGGGTGCCATTTGAGCTTGCCCATAAAGTCATAGAGAGCAAAGGGGAAAGACTACCATGGGTTAGGTCTAGATCGCAGATGGCACACCTTGTCCATGGCTGCCTTGGCTTGCAGTCCCAAGGGCGTTTGCTTGGCCACAGCTGCACGCAGCATGTCACCAGTGGCTAGATGACACAGACAGAACTCTTCCTTGATGATGGGTGATTGGGTCCCTTTTCCACAACCAGGTGGTCCTGCAAACCCCCCCCCCCACAAATATCAACCCCAAAAGCAGAACGAAACACCGAACAAGAACCCTAAATCTAGCCAACTCAAGAAACACATTGTTCATCACCACCAAAAGAGCTAGATACATACACACACATCATCACGATTCTACAAATTAGGGGAGTGGGATTTTGTTGAGCTGTGCGTAGAACTAGCTGCCCCAAAAAAGCCGGATCATCGAACAAAAGAAGAAGAAGCAAAACAGGTACGAACAAACACAAAGCTCTGGGCAAAAAACGGGAGGTACCAACGAGAATAATGCGTTTCTCCGGCTTGGGTGCACATTTCATGCGCCTCAGCAACTCCGAGAACAGAGACTCGTTGGGGACATCCTCTAGCTGCGCCGCAGCGGCCATGACGGGTATTTCCGGCTCCTGCACCCAAAGGTACGATCTAGATGAACATGAAGTTGTTTGTGTGATAAAGGGCGACAGGAGTAGCGTTAGATTGCTACTGACCTTGACAAGAATAAGTACTGGCGCAGAAGCAGGCTAGCGCGGTTGGTGATCCACGAGCTTTGCGAGAAAAATGCTTTGCCCCTGTCTACTACGTGCGCGCGCGCGCTCGCCCAGCCACCTGCCCGCCCGCTCGCCCGCCTGCGCGCGCAATGTGCGCGTCGCTGTTGCACCCATCGCTCGGGGACATGTGGAAATTCCCCACTTTGACGTTTACAGGAAGACCAGGACTTTAGGGTACTATTGCTGCGTTCAGACCTGGACTAATTAACTAACTTTGTTCACACATGTTGCAGTCCTTGGATAGATAGCTGAGGTGGCTGCTGATGTGTCATCAATACCATTAACACTAATTATTTGTGTTAAAGGAAGTTTTAAGCAAACATCATGGTGATTACATTTTCCGAAAATGAACATTTTGTTCCTTCGATTTGTCATTAAACTAACTTCTCCAAAACTTATGTGACAAATTATTGACAATCGCAACTTGCATCTGTGGTTTTGGAGTTTCCTCCTTCCACATACTCAAGTTCTTCTCATGAGCTTCAAAAATTTTGTGCCACAAAGCTTGAACACACCAAAGATTTTACCACAATCCTTCTACACGCACCACAAATCTTGAACAATATAGAGCTTCTACCATAAAGCTTCAACACCCCAAAGCTTTTGCCATAGACCTTCCGCATGCACCATAAATCTTGAACATTGTAAAGCTTCCACCATAGAGCTTTTGTAGAGTTTTGGCATGGCTTCCACCATAGATCTTCCAAAGAATTTCTATAGAATTTTGGTACTTGGAACACAATGTTGACCTCAAATTCAATGGACATTGCAATGGAAAATTTTGTCTTTTCAATGGACACTACAAAGGGAAAAGGGATTGTCAAAGGAAGGGGGAGTACCTCAAGCCAACACAATTCAAATTGGAATCAAGACACAAAGAGCACAACATCTTGAAGTAGATTTTCATCCAAAAGCAAATTTTGAATCTTGTAACTCAAAGATGCACCAATTTTTTTGAAAAACTACAAATAATTACAAGATAAAAAATTGCATGTAACAACAAGAGGTGTAAAGACAAATAGAATTGTCTTAATAACGATTACAAGAAAATTGTAAACTATCATAAAGGTATAGATCATAACACTTCTTATTGAGAGATGAGTGTTGAAAAGAATAAAATATTTCATTTGCCAATGTTGTTTAATGAGGAATGTTACAATGCTATCAAAGTTTTTCAAGTGAAAAGGAATGTTAATACATCAATGTATGTGTAGAATTTGCAAGCACCAAATGATGCATTTATGTGTAGTCAAGGGAAGTACAAGAAGAAAATGTCCCTCTAAGGTCATTCATGCAAGATGTGTATGGGGACAATGATGTTCTTGAAAACAACCAAGAAATTTATCAAAAAATTGGTCATGATTTTAATTAGCGAAACATTAATCCAAGTAATGTCACACACTTTGATAACCATTTGACATGGACATCCTTCGGCTTTAGCCAACCTTGTTGTCCTCCAATCATCATTATTAAAAATGGATTTCAAAGTTGTACATCACCTATGAAAAGCACAAAATAACCAACAACTACAAGACCAACTTTTAAGAACATCGGAATGAAAAGGAATGCACAATTGTTTTCATGCACATTTGAGGCAATGGACAAGAATAACAAGGTAATTTTTTATGTAATGGACTGGATCAATGTAATTCAATTAAACATTGACAAGAGAAAAACAAAGTACTTGAAAGAAAAAAATAGGATAAAACACAAGTTGAGCAAAAAGATGGTAATGTTTTGTCAAACTTGAACACTATAATGTATCATATCTTCATCAAAGACGAGACATTCATGCCTTCATCAATTGCTTTTTTTGAATTTTCATTTGATGAAGAACCACAAAATGTAATAATTCTAATGAGCAACAATGAGCTGCAATTTCAACGAATAGTAGTAGTAGCTTTGATTTTTGAAGACACATTCCAATTTAGATTTTCAAGGCAACAACAATGATGGCCAATTTCAATGAATAATATTATAATAGTTGTAGTATTAACAACTTGATTTTTGAAAACAAATTTTAATTCATATTTTCAAGGCAGTATTCAACATTCAAAACAATTTGATTTTTAAAAGCACATTTCAATTCCAATTTTCAACATTTCAATTCAATTTGGACCCCACAAGTTTTTCATTCTTTGTGTGACTTTGTTTCCAAGAAATGTTTGACAAACAAGTTGTTGGTTTGATCTTAAAATTTCATTATTTTCTAATGTAATTTCTACCTCAATGGACCTTGATCATAATTTTATCTTGTTATTGTCTCCTTCCACTTCAAAGATTTAACTATTGGTTTTCTTGTTTCAATTGTAAAATCAATGCATCTATGTTTACATCTTTTCCATCTAATATCAAATTTTGCAACATATAACAACATGAAACATTAGGAAGGAAAAGAACATGCAAGTTGCTTTTAAGTAACAACTCTTTGAATGTCTTCTTCAAAATCTTAAACACATTTTCCATGACACTCCTCCCCTTATACAATTATATGTTGAAGATAACTTCCAAAATAATGTGCTTCATATTTGTTGTTTGCTTTTGAGGGATCATGAACCAAGGTAGAAGTGGGTAACCCTTACCCCCCAAGATGTAATGGATAGCCCATTTTGAAATCCCTTTTCAGAATTGAATAAACCAAGAAAGATTTTTCTTTAGTAAAGGTTTGACAATTATGAACTTTGGAAATCATTCATAAAATTCAGCATGCCAACAAATACATTTTGAAACCACCTTTAATGATCAACCATTACTTGTAGCTACAAACTCCATGACTTTGATTTGTAAGAAAAATAATTTGCAATTGTGAAAATGTTCTTTGGTTTCAAAATATGAATTTGCATGCAATCAATTACATCACAAATTGAAAGAAAACCACATGATTCTTTAAAATTTGCCATGACTTTAGAAAAATCATTCCTTTTTAGCCATTGAACTTGATTTTTGAAAACATGTTGACCACATAAACAATTTCATGAAGAACCATATTAATGGACAACTTCTCAATGACAAACATTTCAGAACATTATAGTTACTCTATTCCATCAGCAAGTTTGTAAAGTGAACATGCCACCCAAATCCCAATAGGTATGCAAATTAGTACATGGTGTTTATCTTTTCCATCAAAGGTCATAGTTTCTTCTTCAATTGAAAAACAACTTTCCCAATAATTTAAATGTGTTCCACCCACTTGTAATTGTCATATTGTGTCATGAGGAAATGTGAATGCTATGTGGTACTTTCAGTTTTCACCTATTCAATGATTTCCTTGTTTAGCAAAAGATTAAAATTACAAAATATCATGTATTGATGTAGAATGACAACATTTTTCATGGCCGCAAAAAGAAATCTACATTAAGATTGTCAAAAAAATTCCATCAATTATATTGAATAACTATTGATGCGAAAACACAAATGCAAATGTTTTTACGTTTGCAACACAACATAAACAGAATGAATTGCAAAGAAGACTTAACTTCAAGGATTCCATGGTAGGAAAAAAAAAAAAGGTGATGATTTGCAATTGCAAAAACCATAGAATAATGGTGATGTGTAAAAGCAATATTGGGAAAGGAAGATTTGAGAACGCTTTGAAACAAGGAGAAAACATCCTTGGGTGAACCACTAAAAACCACTTCAAGGAATGGTTAAGGAACCAAAAATGCACAAATCATTTTCTTGGGCCCTTTAATATAAATGTTTTCACAACTATATATATATATATCATGTTTATCAATTGCATGCACAAATATATGGTTTGAAGTTTATTTCAAAATTTAAAAAATTGAAATTTGTTAGAAAAAAAAATTCCTAACTAAAATGGCCCTTAAAAAAATTGATAACCTTAATTTTGGGATTTCATAATTAAATTATATTTATTCAATTAAGTGCCTAATAAAAACCTAAAAATAAAATGATTTTCAAATTACCTTAGGAAAAAAAATCTCAAAAAAATTCTTAATTCATGTTTCAAATTTGTGTTCTTGACCAAAAAGTTCAAAGGTGGTCATGTGTTACATTCTTTAAACTTTTTTTAAATACAATGATTAAGAACATCAAAATACACAATATTTTTTATATTATTGAAATTTCAAAATCTATGAAACCTAACATATGTACTCATTAAAAACAATTTATGAAAAAAATTATTTAAGTGTTTCCTATGATTTTTCAAAGTTTGATGGTTCTAGAAAAATCAAAGTGTGATGTTCCTAGTGATCCATCCAATGACACTTTGGCCCAACAAAAGATAAAAACTTGGTGCCATGCAAGAAACAACAACCGAACCTCAAAATAACTTTGAAAACAAAACCTTAGAATAAACATGTGTGAACATGCAAAACGAAGAAAAAAAATAGGAAAGAAAATTTGAGAAAACTTTGTGAATAGATGTAAAATACTTAGCACTATGCAAGAAACAACTAAAATTAAGAAAACCCTTGGGAACAAACTAGCAAAAAAAAATTATAAAAAGATGCACAACAAAAAAAAATTGATTAGAAAGCTGAAGGAAAAATAGAAAATGAAAATGAATGAAATTGTTGGAGCGTTGTGGTGCAAAATTCGACATTGTGTTGAAAGGAAAAAAATGCCATGTATCGTGATCATGGTGTGTTGGTTACCCTACTTTTGGCATTGATCATGAACAAAAATATGGAGGCAAAAACTAGTAGACTATCTATTGAAAAAAAGCTTATTAGGTATGAATAGAAAAAAGGCATGAATCGGTAATCGATAGCTACCTACCTATCACCTTTTTTCAAAATGAAAATTGATTAACAACTACCTTATTATCGAACAGTTAATTGTAGGTTTGAACCAATGTTGGGTGGTTTTCATAGGAGTACATGGTTATCTGACTAGTTTTGAGTATGATTCTCATAGTGAAAACCGACTAGTTTCACATTTGAGGATAACTAGATTTAGAACTGGACTAAAGGTTTTCATGCAAGTGAGAACCAACTCTTGATAACCAAGTCCATATTCTAAAAATCAAGATATTGAAAACTAAAACAAGGTCAATGCCAAACCCCAAACCTGATTTTCAAACTTGTTGTCCATAGGTCTAGGATGTAAGGGAATGAGTTTTTTTTTTCAAATTTATGAAGTACTTGTGTTTATGAGAATCTATAAATAGATTTAACATTTAATAGCCAAGTGTTCTTGTGAACAACCAAAAAAAATGATGAAACCTTGTAAAACTTTATCAAAACACCCACCAAAGGGAGAAAGAGTTTTTATAAATTCTTACTTATAATTAGCAATGTAGGTGGCGCCTATGATGAAAATTTAAAATTTAAAATTTCATTTTTTTTTCTTTTCAAAAATGATGATTTCTTGGGGATTTTTTCAAAAAAGGCCTTTATACAAATCATAGAGCCTTTTCTTTTGGCATTTTCATCAAAAAATTTATTTACTTTAGGTTTTAATTTATCCCCTAAATTGGGCTGCAAAAAGAAAAATAAAATTCAATAATTGGGTTGTAAGAATTGAATGTGAAAATCAACTATTATTACATTTGTGAAAATTGGCATGTTTGATATTCAATTGACTTTATAAAAAAATTTAAATTGATACCCAACCAGGTTCTCAGCAAGTAAAAAGAACCAGATTAGTTTTCACAAGCTAATGCGAAAAACGAAATTGGGCAATTCTCACAAAAATGTGAGAACTGCCCAACACTAGTCTGAACATGCTTTAAATTAACCAAAACTTTAATGGTTTTAACTAGTTCTTTTATTACATTTTTTTTTCTCATTTTTTTTTGGCCTACTTGGTTTGTAATGTATAATGAACCATGACCATGTTTCTTTGTTTTTATTTATTTAATTTGCTTGTTTATTTATTTTTCATTTTATTTTTGAAACACAATTGGTTTGTATATGCATTGTGTAGGATAGGACATCCCTTTTTGTTTTGGGCAGTTTCTTGGGGCTATTTGATTCATATAAATGTAGTGTAAGGTTTTATTTTTCTTTGTTATTTATTTGGCCCACTTGCTTAAGTAGTGTAAGAAACCCATGTAGGAGGCTTCATGCAAGTTTGATCCTTCCTAAATATGCACCAACAAGTTTTAAAAGCCTTTGATTTGGTTAATGAACCATGGAGCTGAATTACCTAATGCTAAACATACACACACATCAAAAGTTGCAACTAAAAAAATTGTGAGATTTTTGTGGATCCGTCATTCATTGTATGCTTAGTTTGTTAGTATCAAATTTCACAAATTGGCAAAATTGGCATCAACACATTCCAATAGATTAGTAGGATTGAGAACACCCCCAAATCAAAATTTGATATTTATAGGTTTCATGGCTAACTTATCTAGATTTTTGACATGCATTTTTGGCACCCCTCCTTAGTACATACATATTTTGCATATATCCAAAGGTATGAATAGGGTATAATTTTTTTAAATTGCATACCCCAATATGCACGTCATGCATATATAAATATCAATTTTTAAGGGAAAAAACTTAGAGTAAATAATATACCCTATCCATATATGATGGGTATATTTGGGTAAAACATATACTTGCACAACATTGGTCATGACATTAACATGAAGATGATAATCATGATATAGAACATGTCACATGACAAATTCATCATTCTAAGTGTCTTGAAAGACTTCAATCTTCAAAGGAGCATAACATGACATGAATCCACGAATTGAAGTTCAAGCTTGACACAAATCTTGAATATAATGGGATCAATGTTTGCCTAGTATATTGATTTGCTTCAAACTTGGTACTTTGGCTTGTTAATTCATTATTCAACTTTGCAATGACATGGATGGACTAGGTGGTGAAATACTCATGGCTTGGAAAGGAGATGATGAGAGCAAGGATGTGGAAATAAAAGGCATTGATATGTCCGTTGATGACACACACAACCTCAAAAGCATGATCACTTCAATGAGCTTTATATGTAACTTGCATACTAACACCTTTTGGTTTTCATAGATGCAACTATGATAACTTCACAAAATGATTGTGTTTTCAAAATTGATTTTGACAATTGTTGTAGGAAGCTAGAACATTCAAAAGGAACCAAAATCTAATGAAAAGTTGAAGGAGTTGGAGGAAGTAGAGGAGTTTATGAACCTATAGGAGGAGGTGGAGTTCTTGCTTGTGGGGAAATGAACACGATGACTCAAGTGATGAAGATTGAGGAGATTAACTATTTAGTAGCTACTAGCTTCAATAGTCACATTCATGAAAAGAAAATCTCTTTTCAAGTCTTGTTATGCATAAGTCAGTTCTTCTTCTTTTTTGGTTGTGTTCTCGTGCAATGAAATTTGCCAAATTTACATCAACAAATTGCCGTAGGGAAGGTTCTTTAAATCTGAAAAACACCTACTAAAACAAAAAGACACAAACAAAGATCTCTTCAATACCAATCTTATTATACAAAGTAAGGATGTATGTACAAGGTTATCTATATAATCTTTCTCATCTGGTAGACTTGTCATGGGCTCACAAGTCTGACTATTTAGGTCTAACTGTTAGATTGCTCCAATTGCTCATGATAATGTTTCCCTTGCATATACAGGTTTCTTTGAAGGCTGGAACTGTCTTATTTGTTTCATGCTCAGATCGTGATCCAGGACTTACGGATCTAGCTGAAGTTAGTTTTTTGTGCTGCATATTTTGTTGCTTGGATTCAGTGGGTTTGAGTTTTCCTGGAGTTTAATTTTGCGCTCTTATCTAGCAATTGTCATATGATTCATTTCACAAGAAAGTACATTAATATCTAAGTCCATAGTCCATACCAAGGAATTTTGTTGATGGTTGGCAAGAACTGCAAACAGAGAGCAATCCCTATTTAGGATTTTATGTACACCACAAATTTCCAGGCATGAGCAACTTTCATCTCACATGGCAACACTGCCTGAGCAAAGCATTTCAAAGAAACAAAACTGGCCACAATTTGTTGCACCGTGGCTGCTGATAAGAGCAACATGAGAGTGCACACTTCAAAATTATGCAGAAGCTATTTGAGCTGGATCCTGATGGTGCATGAAATGCTGGCATTTGCTGACATGATGAGGAAGAAAATCACCATGCAGGCAGTGCACGGTTGCTATATGATGGAGATAATGACCATCAGTTTGATGGTTTCTCATTTGTTGCTCAGAGAAATGGGGTGTACATTGCTCTGGACTATGCCCCAGAGTGCACACCATTGCCTCGTATCCAAAAGCTTGTTGAGAGCATATGCAGGCCAAGGTAAAAAAAGGTCCAAAGATATGGAAGCTTTGGCTGGATCTTCAATAGAGAGGTCGCTCTTTTGTGAGCTGGTTCTCACTAGTTGTGTGAATCCAATAAAGGAGAGCATAAAGTCTTCCTTGGGATGTTAGGGACAACCCAGCACCCACATGATTGCCCCTTGATGTCCAACCATTGAAGTTTGTGCTTACCTCAGAAGATGCCTAACAAAACCCTGACATGAAGAGACAGACAACTGACACTATGTAAGTCCTACTTGGGAGCATTTTTTGTTTATAAATGTGATGGTTCTGATATAATACTCTCAGTGCTGCCTAAACACAACGGTCTCCACCAATCTCACGGCTGGTATGGGAGCTTCACCTTATGACCTGTTGGTGTATTGGTCCAGTTCACACTCATGTCCAATTTGGATCTCAAGGCTTGGGAGGTGCAGCTGAAAGATGATACAAGACCATGGGCTACACATGATCATGTCCCCCTCAACATTGTTTCCCTTCTAAAATGGCCATATTTTCTCTTGCAGCCACAGAGATTGCAATTTTTTTTCAGAACAGATCTGGATCTGGGGAGCATATTCTTCTTTTGCAAAGTGTTTAAGATTTCTAACTTCACAGTGTAAATCAATTTCAGTTGCAATAATCAAACATTTATTCCATGATCAAATGGTACATTTGAATGATGTCTGGAACTTTGCCTGGCCATACATTTTGGCATGCATTTCTCTTTTCCAGTTTGTGAAGTGTTGGCCCTACTCACACCTCAGAGGTTTAATCACATTTTGTAATGTGGCATCTCCAAACCTTGTCTAGTTAGCTTTCTTCTCAAAGCTTTCCTGAAACTGGTTCAGGGAGCTTGCAGACATGTTTGAAAGGTTTCCTTCTTAGGCATTGAAACAATGTTCAATCATGATCTCTGAATGCCTTTTTCATATCAGACAATTTGCTGCTAGAGACAAAGAATGCATTGTCTCAGGTCTACCAATTGGTAGATTGATTGCTCTCAAGGTCATGCTACGCCAATTTCAGTCTCAGCCCATAAATTTGTTTCTACCATCATACTGTCGTTACCCTCCTCCCCAAAGATCATCCTGTCCCACAAATTGGTCTCAACCTCCAAGGGATCAGTGCTGTCTGCTTCAAAACTGGCCTCTGGTACAAATTTGGGGTCTGCTGCTGGGCCATCCATCATCAAATGCATCTCATGAAGTCCGTTTAACACCTCAATCTGTTCCAAAAACAGCACAAAGAATCTCCTTAAGTACATAATGCAACACTTCTAATTCTATCACAAGAGACACAAAGATCAATCTTCACAAACTAGAATCAAAATTCAAAGAGGACTCAATTTCTGGTCATCATTGAATGCAAATACTTCAATCGGGGTGGGGACCTTACCCAAGCCTTGAAGTGCATTGGCTCCATACTTTTCACAATGTTTCTCAACAAGCGGAGGGTCTGCACACGTGACCAAAATCATAAAATTAGGAACCGGGATAAATTCTCTCCTTAGATCTATCAAATTATACATGGTGCACTAAGAGTTTTACATGCAGTACTAGCTTCTTTGACTTGACCCTCAATCTGTGCTTCTCAATCCAAACCATGTCATGTGATATATATGATGCAGAGTACACCTGTCTTGGAGAAATAGATCTTTAGATTATTCTAGGGTTTGGCTTCTCCAATCAACAAGAACATCTTTAATAAATACTAGTAAGGTTCAGCAGTTGTGCACATGCCAATTTCCATTTGTTAAGTCCAGCTGACTACATGTACATGTGCAAACAAGAACTAGAAATGACAGAAGGAGGTTCAGTAAGAAGGGCATACAATTGCTTGTTCAATTGAGCACATTTGCTTCAGCCTCCTGTCAAGGTAATCGCCAGGAATCATGACGCAATGAAACAAGGTGCTGAGGAAAGCATATACCTTGGAGAAATCAATTGAATCTGGGCCAAGTCACCCAAATCCACCACCACCCACTGTAGTAGTGAAGAAGAAGTGGAATCATAGTAGAACACCAAATCTACTCAACATGGTTGAGGAGTCCTAGGAGGATGGGAGATCCATCTTTGAACCTTTTTTTTTCAGTCTGGACAATCCAGTATAGTTACAAATGAGTTTCCATTCAGTTTTGAAAAAAGGAAGTTTTGTACATAGTTCAATTGTACCTTGCCAAGCATCATGGGGCTGGATGCCATTGTTGTCAGACCCATTGGGGAGACTGGGGCTGGCACTCTGAAAACTGGAGTTGGCACTCAGGTCAGAGATGAATTCTGGATGATCATAGGGGATCACCATGTATCCAGATCCTCCTTGAGTCTCCTCCTCCTCCTCCTCATCAATTCTCACTGCAACACAAATAATAATAATGTGTGAGTCTTTGCAAACAAATTCTGTAAAACCATGTTGATTTTTTTATGCACCAGGGCTATGAGCAAAAAAAATAAATCTTTAAGTTACTAAACTCCAGAGTCTGACCTCAAAGACACATGATGACACGTGATCCAAAGACACACACATGATGGCAATGGACTCAAAAATGAAATCTACCAGCTGCTTTTTTTGTTGGAGTCTTATGTGGATATGTATGCAAAGCCTTGCGTTTGGGCCGCGGAGGAGGAATCAAGTGTCCCATGCCCTCTTTCTCACACTTGAGGATAAACTTCTGCGCATGACTCCGAATCTGCAACACCCAACAAAAAAATAAAAAATTGCACGCACACTATCTTCATCAACAACAATTCATAAGTGGAGAAACTGATGAAAAAGCATTGGTGCAGGCTCGATCTATCTATCTAGAATATAATATATAGTACGCAAATTGATCATCATCCATCGACCTGGCAACGCTCCTGAGCCATAGAAGATCACAAGTTTGTTGTACTGCTCCATGTTTGTTTGTTTGTTTAGCCAACAAGAGATGACCATGAATTTGTTCGTTACCGATCCCCAAATTCTTCGTGCATGGTGATCTTCAAGCTTCCTTTGATACTATATAATTTATATGAGTAGATTGTCAGCTGTGGTGCTACCTGGACGATGCTCTTGGTGGCCACATGTGATTGAATCATCTTCCAGTCTCTTTTGTACCTGTGTCATCGACACTAGTAGTAGTAGTCAATGAATGGGTTCTTTTGAACCTGTCTCACGAAGTCCTCAGGGACCTCACATAAATCAAATGCAGCATAAGTAGTGCATGAAAACAATGGGATCGAGAAACCCACATGAGAAACAACATGATCATGTGCAAGCTTGTTTATTACAACAACAATGATTTTAGTTTTGGGGAAGGGAAAAAAAAAAGACTTACAGAAAAAAGCCCTCGATGAATCGGCTGTTCTCCGCCTTGGACCACGCTTCACGATGCTTACTCATGGTATACGATTTGCGCACACGCGAATTGTTGTTGCCGTTGTCGTCGTCGTCGTTGCTATTGTTGTTGCGGGCAGGTTGTGAAGTCACTGGAGCCCTGGGTGCCATAGGCTAGCTTTGCTGTCCTTGTTGTTTCTCGCTGATCTGAAGCTTATGCGAATTTTCCAAATTTCCTCCCTGACTCTGTGATTTTGTGTGTGTGTGCGCGTGTGTGTGTTGTGGACAAAACAGTAGTAGTGATAGAAGAAGTGAGAAGAACAAGGAGAGGACACTGCAAACCATCATTTGCGCCTTTCTTGCAGAGGAGTTAAATGAGAAACAATTGCGTGTTGCAATGCAAAATCCCCATGCATGCACATTGTTGTGTTCAGTCACTATCCCATCTGTGAAGCTCTATCACCATAACTACAGTCGATCGTCAGTTCGTCAACTGAACGTTCACTCGTAGTTGGAAAGTTCACTTGCAGTTTCACTGTCAGTTGTCTCTTGGAAAGAACGATACTTGTGACTCAGGACAAGACATGTACGCTCTTCTTCTTCTTCTTCTTCTTCCTCAACAACGCGACTTTGTTTTTTGGGTCCCCTTTCTTTTCTGCGTGCATTTGTTGGGTTTGTCTTTGAACATCTCGTGGAATTTTCTTAGAATTGGGGTTTCGTTTTTCTTTGGGGCGAATGCATTTTTTTCTTGAGTGTACAATTCAGCACCATCGCTGCCAGTGAGTGTTTTTTAAGAGACGATTAAGCACCATGTGAATTGAATTCTGTTTTCTTTCTTCTGTCTTCTTCTTGACTGAAAGAAAAAAGGGACACTGCAGTTGAGGTTTTGAGCTTCTTTCAAGCAAATCTCTCTCAATACAAATTGCTCTGCACAAAATGGGAGTTACAGTACACATTGACTGACAAAACATTCTTCTGTGACCAGTTTTGTATAGAGCAATTTGGAATGCACTTCAGTACTTTCTCATGATTTTGTATACTTATTCAGAAATTTTTATCCTTGTGCAAACCTCTTTGAAATGGAGAAGCCCACAAAATGTTTGTCAAACTTGCTCGCATTTTGTAGCTTAGTTTTTTTTTTGGTGTTCAAATCTCACTGGATATGTGTTTTAGGGTTCACCATTGCTTTTTGGTTCAATTCACTATGTTCTTCTCAGATGTGAAGAAATCTCTGTATAACTTTTGTAGCTTGGTTTTTTTAGGGTGCACTGTTGCCTTTTGGTTCAATTCAATATGTTCTTCTGGATGTGAAGAAATCTCTGTATCCCTTTTGTAGCTTAGTTTTCTGTGTTCAAATGCACTGGATATGTGGTTTAGGGTTCATCATCACCTTTTGGTTCAATTTTCAGGTGTGAAGAAATCTTTTTATACCATCCTTGTTATCAGTTTTCACCCCTCAATTCTATTCAGCTTTTGTTAAATAATAAGCTTCACATCTGAATGAGGAAGTTCTCAATGGGTACTCATGAAGAGACTTGTTTGTTGGGTTTAGAATGCAGCACAAGAGACCCTCAAATATGCTGATTTTTGTAGCAAATTTTTTTGTCATCAAATCAAAAGAGATTTTTCCATATAAAAAACCCAATATTTTTTTTCATGTTCAATCATCAGGTACTTCACATTGAGTACTCAAAGAGAAATCCAAGAAACCTGGGTGGGGTGGAAATGCAGGGATGAAGGTCAGATTGCTTTGACAACAAAGCAGGTGATGGAAATGTGGCTGTTTAAATCAGTAATTTGTGACAACACAAATAGATGGTGTCTAGGAAAGCATGAACAACAGAACCTCAGGGTGAGGAATTTCAAACTCCACACAGGACACTGTTCAGGTTTCATTCTTTCTATCTTGTGTTAGATAATAGAATTTAAGAACAAATCAAGTTGCTTGTGTTTGTACACTAACATGCTAGAGTGTTCAACCCTATTGAAGACAGGTTGCGTGACCTTCAAAGAGTTACAAATTCAACATTTGGAAGCACTATGGCATATCAAAGAGGTGCTCAGTGATCAGGTGTGCCAGTTCCCACTAGGTTCAGAGTTCATTGCCTTCTCCCTTTCCTTGATTTAAACAATGCACACAAGTGATGTGCTAGAACACTGTCTGTAAATAGGTATTACACACATTAACTGTTAGTTCACTCAAGATAACTAAGAAAACAAAATTCAGACCGCCAAATCCAGCAATTTCATTTGACCATATAACATTTTCTCTGCATACCTACACACGAGCCTATTCAACACCCTCTGTATATTAGTACACTAATAATTTAACCCAGGGTTTTTAAAAATAAATTATACTTGCATCAAACTTGCAAGAATATTAACCCACTGTACACTCTACTGCATAACGTAGTCTAATATTTTCAAGGACACTTTGTGCAGAACTTCTAGTCTGTTTTATGAACATCTGCTGTCAAAATGCAAAGCAAACTGCTGAGTGAAAGTGTTAGGAACTGTGAATCATCATAAAATTTGAAGACTGCAGTCACTGCTCATTGAAGAGAATGTTATTTTGGTATCAAGGGAACAAGTCTACATCATGAAGAAAGCGGTTTGAGAAAGTCAGATCTGATTTTCCAAAGGACGTATGTTCTGTTTCTTCCTCTCAGAATAATTTTGGTACATGCGTGTTAAGTTGCTATAACAGTTATAGAAGCAAAAAGACACCCAAAAACAAAGACAAAGAACTAAAGCTTTGAGTGTAGCATGACCAAAAACCTCCACCCAAGGCATAGTTGTTAGCCTTCTTTGAAACATGGACTCTCTCCATGTGTACTTGAGTGCATCGTAAGAGCATCTCCACCAACAGCCTACAACAATAGAACTGTAACAACATACTTTTGATGATGCACCACTTCTGTAACTTGAAACTGGGTCTGGGCTCTGCACTTCTACATATGCACAAGATACAATGCTCTCCAAAAGGGCCAGTAAAAAACAGCCGATTGCTTTCAATTGGTCCGCACTCGTAGACAGTCAAATAAGTGGTGTGGGTGAAGATCCTCTTAAGTGGCACATTCTGCCTTGGCCCAGTGCCCCACATAAAGGTCTGTAGTAAGTTGTTGTCAATCGCATGAAGAAGAGAAAGTCAGTGATCAATTTGAGAGACGATCAAAGCAAAAAAGAAGTTGACGATCGCTCAGCAGTCAGCAGGGTACACATGGGACCATGATCATAGAGAACCAATACACAAAGTTTCATGTTATTTTTGTCCACTACCCTCTCCTCCAGCAATATACAAAATATCTCTCAAGGAAAAAAAATTCATCTAGTACATATTATCTTTGGCAGCTTGGGATTGCAAGTTGTCTCGATAAGAAACCTGACAGAAACTTCTAACCCAAACCACAGGTGATCAGGAAAGCCAGCCAGCCCTCATAATCAAGTTACTTCTTCAGGAAAGTAAAACCTCTATGAAGAAGCTTATAATCCTGTGAGAGAGCATCCGAAACAATGGCTACAATAGGAGGGTACTCTTGAGCTTCAGACCCAATTCCTGCTCCCAGAATGCTAAACCTAGAAGGCCTGGATCACATGAGAAGTGGATGTGGAACATGTCTAGTGAAGTCTATGGGGTTACAGGTAAAACCCCACACTACAAAGGAATAAAATCAGTGGATCGAAATCAAAAGTAGGGTATGTGGCAGGCCCACTTGGAGAGAATTCCAGGCACTATTGTTGCCTGGAAATGAATCCATACATCCTGTTTGGGACCATGTAAGCACCAGGTGAGGGGGTCAGCAAGGGTCAGGTCCCCTTCATATGGTCATTAAGCAATTATCCCAAAGCCTGAATCTAATTTGTTCTAACCCCAGGAGTGCCGGTGGTGTGGTCCATGGTGCATTCCAAACTTCCGGCCTCCAAACTTTCGACCATCATCTGCATCAACAACAGATTTCATGACATGTTGGTTATTTTTCAGCACATATATGATAGGATTAATTCCCAAAAACATCATTACAAAGCACTCCACCCTCATACAGTCAACTCAAAAGTATTCAAGGGGATGGCTACTGTGAAATAGCCCTTTTTACAGCTTGGCTCTTTACTTGCATGGTGACCATTATAGAACCAGAGAATAGTCTAGGGCTATGTACAGGAGAACCAACAGTTAGTGACATGCTAGCTGAGTCCTTTGCCCAGAAAACCTATTAAAATTCTAGAGGAAGGGAAATGAACCTTCAGAAAATCACACCTCCAAATGATCTCTGACAGGTGAACTGAAAAATTTAGTCCTGTGACTGAATGGTTTTCCAAGTTGCCAGTCCATCGCTAGTAGACAGAAATTTTCTATCCAGACTATAGTTCACAACAAGAAGCCACTGATGAATGCCAAACCCCAATAGTACATATATTGATCTGAAGTGACATTGACATCAAAAGGTGCTAAGTGGTACAAGAACAGGCTTCTCCTCTGTAGACCCTGTGCTTCATTAGATACAAGAGAAATATCCAGCAGCTATGGTCCTGAGTACCATATACCAACAAAGGCATAACAAGAAAATTGCCAAAAATGATTGGTTAAGTCCAGCTCAACTGATCCACTCTGTGTTTCCTTATCAATCCCAAATTTTCTAGAAGGTTGGACTGAGTTGCTGTTTCTACATTCCAGTTGGAAATGAGAAGACAAGGAATGCCAAACAGATGTTCAGTAAGCCTGGCACAGTAAAGTCAGTGACTTGTAGTTACTGAATGTGATGATTTAGAAGGTGAATAGAGTCACTCACAGTGGTCTGGCTGATCCACATGAACAAAGAAGCTAGCCCCCACTATCAAGTAGCAGAGCACCAACATGAGACCCTTGAAGTAATTTGCTGTCCCCTCCTGCAAGATAAATCAAAATGTCTACATAAGAACACTGTGAAATCAATGCAATGCTTCTGAGTCTGAGTTGGGCATTGGTCATAAGGCAGAACTAGTTGCACATTGCAACAAAAATTGGCCAGATTTTCTAGCTCACAGATTGCAGCATAAATTTGCATGATTGGGAACATAGTCAAATTTCTCCACAAGATAGAGATGCTGAAAGGAACTTGATTAGCTCTAGGCATAGCATTACTTGGAAATTGAGAAAGTTCACACATTCCAGAAGAGTAAGAAATATACCTGAAGCATGAAAGCCACCACAAGCACTGTGATGAAAAGTGTGGCAGTCTCAAAGAGTTGGAAGTTAAGGTCCATATGTGTGCCCATTGGCCACCCAATGACAACACAAAATGGAATCTGTGGGAAGGATCATTCATGTTCATTAAAACATACTTGACATTACAAGTTTGCAAGTAGTACTAAGTACAGCACCACAAGAACTCACACTGTACCATGAATAAAGTTCAAATGCAGTGAGACGGCCATTCCAACTCACCACAAACATGGAGATTTGAGTAGAAGAACCAATGGCAACTCCTAAGGATATGTCCTGCAAAAGGAAAAATTCAGCACATCTTGCAGACTACCTACAGGCTGTTTACAATAAGATACATAACACCATCATATTATAGCTTTGACATCCAAACCCAACTTATAACAATGACAACCCCAGGGATGGGTGCTTATGACCTCAAAACTTTACCATCTCAGAATCTTATCATGCAGTCTAAAGAAGTACCACATTGGAACACTAGATGCAATAGGGTCACCAGCTGCATAAAGGATTTTACAACTCACCAGCTTGTCTTTCAGAGCAAACATGATTGCACTTGCATGCTCAGCAGCATTACCAACAATTGGAAGTATGATCACACTGATGAATGAAACAGGTACATTCCATGAGGCTGAAGCACCCTATCACAGAGAAGTTGAAGCATTAGTGCAACATGATTTGTCCAGAGTTCCAATAAGTTAGAAAGTAGTTCAAAGAAAAGAGTTTAGTGTCTCACAACCTTGTGGACATCTCACTGGTTGACTACTGCTATGTGCACGGGCAAGCATTAGCTGCTGATAAGACTCTAGAACATTGGGAAAAAAATTTCTGGACTCACATGCACCTACAGTACTAGAAATTCACTGGAAAAGAACCAGCCTCACATTCCATCCAGGGTCAGTTTGCCCACGTACCTCTATTGCGTCAACAAGATACTCAGAGAGAATGGATATAAATACAGTCAAAATGGCCAGCCATGCAATTGAGCCCCAAAAGGACAGTATGCATTCATCTGATTCAGAGTCTGCTTCATTTCCCTCACCCTCCTGCAAACCAAAAAGTTTAGAGTGAAAATTCAGTTAGGCATCTTCCAATTACAAAGGACCTCAAGGTCAGAGAAGGACAATAACTTCCAAAACCCAAGACAAGAACTACACATGTGCTCTTCAGTGAATATCATGGAATATATTCTGCACTTAGGTCATAAGCTGTCCAGGAGACTGCATCAACAGAAGTCTCCCTGTGACAACATCCTCAACTGCCAATTCTTCATTTCCAAAGATGCATAGCTGGCTTTTCCTCATATTGCTACTACCAGTACAGTAATCTGAAATGAACGTTACCTCTTCAGAATCATAGAGGTCCTTGTGGCTTTTTAGCTGGAAATAAAGGTAAGCTGTGTAAGCTATAAGCATAACTATGCTGCTGAACCTTGACAAGACAAGCTCAGATGTTCCAGTATGCATCTCAGTCTTTGTAGCATGAAGGGCTGCAGGGAATAAGAGACCCATAACTGCCATCAATAGCAAGCCAGAAGTAACCTGAGCTGTTGCCTGCATCACATACCAATGCAACAGCCCATCTATAAACAAACTCCTTGTGCCAAGCCAATTAAACAAACCAGGTAATCAGTAACCAGAACAAAGTGCACAAGTAATGTGCTAGAACCCTGTCTGTAAATAGCTATTAGACATTGAACTTTTAGTTCACTCAAGATAACCTGGGAAAAAAAATCTTCAGGCCTACACACAACCCTATTCTGCTGAACATTGAAAATAATGGTCTCTTTTTACCATTTCCATTGGTCCTCTAAAATTCTCACAAACCTACCAAATACTATTACACATTTAACTGTAAGTTCACTCAAGATAACTAACAAAAAAAATTCAGACCAACAAATCCATCAATTTGATTGGCCATAACATTTTTTCAGCACACCTACACACAAGCCTATTCAACACCCTCTGTATATCTGTACGCTAATACCATAACTCTTGTTTGTATACAGGCAGGGTTAAAAACCTGTACTCTACACAACACAAGTTCAATACACTTGTTTATTTCAATCCATTACTTATCTTCCTGTTGTCCCATAGACAACTCTCTAGCTCAACAGCTACTTTAACAAAAACCAGAGATGAACTGTGCTACCACCCATACCTTTCTAAACTTTTGGTCTTTTGTTGGATGTGCCAGACCTCCAAACAGAAAAGCACAGCCCAAAACAAGTAGCATGTTGGAGAGAATAGAGCCCAGAAGTGACAGTTGTACAACTCGTATCATGTTGTTTTTCAGGGCAAAAATACATATTATCATCTCTGTGGCATTGCCAAAGGTTGCATTCAGGAGGCCACCAACTGCACAGCACACATCAGCCTACATCAGTACACAAGAAGACATGTGCTTCACTTCACCCAAAAACACCACATCCTAAATCATCAGATACCTTAGAAATTCAAGTCTCAACAACTTTGGATACCTTGTCTGGTAAAGCAACCCTTCCACAGTTTAGTTTACATTGGTTGATTCTATCTAGGTCATTAGATCTGCCATGTCAAACCCTGAGAATTCACTGTTAACTTTTGCAGGATTTTGAGAGTGCAACTTGGCACATTCAAGTTGACAACCTCTATGAACACTCCACACAACAATAGATATAAGAGCAGTCCAAGGTTACAAGAGGATATTGCAGTACCTGTTGAACCAGTGAAGAATGATAATTGTCTGCAAAAGAGCAAGTGAAAGGGTCAGGAATTTTAGTGGTCTATTCCAAGATGCAGAAGCCACTAGATCAAGATTGTGAATAACACAACAATTAAGATTGTAAGAACCAATATCAGCAAGCAAATCCTACCAAGTCACAGGTTGGCCATCAGTGGATAGATTATCTGATGCAGACACTTGGGAAGCGTTGCACCTTTAAACTACAGCCTAACTATTAACAGTCAACTCACCATGAAAGAAATCAAAGTACAATGCCTTTCTCTCATGGAATTTAGGAGCATGATTCCACTCACTCTGTGACAAAACCAAGCCGCTCAGCTAATGGTGCCATACCTAGTAGACTCAATAGAAACACCCAGCCCTGCAGCCAACAACACAGCATCATCTCTTTGTACAACAGATCCAATAGCAAATTCTTTCACACTGACTCTCCAATCAAAACTGTTAGGAATTGCTCACAAATTATAACAAAGCTAACCCAATCTCCATCGAACATCAACAGCCCACAAACTGATGAATGAAAACACAGCATACATCAAAGAGGACTTGTAAAGTACACATCCCTATAAAATCCTGGACTTCCATCCTATTGGGCAGCATTATCCATGCTAAATTGAAGTACTCATTCTGCAACATCCGCTGAGTCATCATCTGGTGAAATCCTGAACAAAGTCACAACTCACTACTGACCTCATGATGTTACCCATGAAACGAGGAACAAAAAATGAGTTAGCATTGGTGATCAGATGGAGTGGGATGGGAAAGGAAATTACATGGCCAAAATTCAATTGTACACCAAGCATTGCCAAAGGAACACAAAGTAGCAGAACATTCAATTTTGTTCCCAAGATCACATAACGCAAACTTTGCAGTAGGTCCTTTGGCAGTTTACACATCTGACCTACACATTTCGTCCACCTTCTGCACATAGGCCCCCTTCCACTACCTACATTGTCCTCATCCCTCAAACAGCTTCCATCTTGTTTCAACTCTGGTACAAGTGGCTGCTTTTCACTGGACTTTGAACTGGAATCCCCATCTGTCATATCAACCATCTGTACAGGAAAGCAAGAGAATCAGCCACTGTCTCATTTCCTGACACCCAATTTTTAGTGCATCCAGACTGAAGAATGTAGATTGTAGAGCCTTAGAAAGATCTTTGAAAAGATTTCTTTCTTTGAAATCTACTGCTTGTGGTGAGGTGAAATTGGACAGAGTTATCTTAGGCATTTCAAGTATGACTCCACTGGTGTGGCAGTTGCAGGAACAGAAGATGAGAAGATGTAATTAGCTACAACAACAACTACTAATGCTTCTGCAACACCCAAGGTTTCTGAATAGTACAGTATATCTATCATAAGATTTTGCAGCATTAGAAAACACTATCAACACAAACTTGGACAATTCCTGTTTCACGTATGTTCCAAGAAAGTGCAGACAGACAGAAATGCAGATTTCAGCTCAGTGACAACGCTTACTTCGAGAGTTTCTCCATTAGTATAGCTATGGTGGTCTATCTTTAACACATGATTTTGAACCCCAGCTCCACCCATTTGATCGGTGCCCTGAAACAAAGATTCCAAGCTCTCATTCAGTGTGTACCAAAGGCATCATGCAATCTCTCAATAGAATCATGCATGCTTAGAAAACAGAATAAACTTCACCAACAACAGAAGAAAGCCCAGGGTCTGTATAATTAGATGGTCACCTTCTATCTGTCCACCAAAACACATCTGATAAACTTGTCTGGCATTTCTTCCTGTGCTTTGCTTCACTTCCTATTTAGAACCCGCTTGCTTGTTCAGCTTTCTTGAGAGAACTTACTATAGGCTTTACAAGTCTGAGTATGTGAGATGTGACATCATGCCAGCTTCCCCATGAATTCCCACTCAGCACCTCCCAATGCAAGTCTGTGTGTTGTTGCCTACTCTCTCTCTCTTCCACAATCTAACATTGAACCATATAAACATAAATTCTCCTGCTTTCTAATGTTCTACAACTGCCCCCTTACAGCTTCCCTGCTGTTCTTGATGATGTCCTCCCAAAGAACTGAACAATAAGAAAGTGGCAAGCATCGTGCCACAGGCCCGATCAAAGGCTCCTCCTACACTTTACACAATTTATTTCACAGCTGTGAAGTTTCCTCCTGCCTGCAAGAGCGACCAGTAGACCAGATTCCAATTCAAGCAGACAAATTCAGGAACTTGCAAATCTTATCACGACAGACAGAGAGACGATCAGATTTCTGTGCTAGACTCTCTCTAGCAGTCAAAGACAAGCTTGATTTATAGATCTTGCCGGTGTCAGAAAGTGTTCGAACTGTTTTTTACTTTTTTTTTCTCACATCTATTGCCATCAAGCGTCCTATTATGAATCAGAGAACGTTCATGGATGATTACTACCGCTTGCCGGATCGTAACGGATGTTCTGAAGCCCGGCAAAGTCCACAAAGTCTTGTGATCGAAGAAATAGAAAATAGATGCAGAAAGGGAAAAAAAACGAAGAGAATCCATATCCTCGACGACGATGTGCACAAAGGTTTCAAGAAAGCTCAGCTCTTCTTCCAGACAGCATCGAGAAATGCATCCTCACGAACGAATCAGCACCGGAACTTGCAATCGCAGCAACAAAGAAAAAAAGAGGTCTATAAAACGCACACAGGGCCTTTGGTTTTTTGGTCTCTGCTTACCAGAGTATAAACAGGAGCGCTGGGCATAGCGAAGAAGAATATTCCCCACCCGCTTGAAAGAAAAAGCACGCCGTCGAAGATAAATAAAAAAACGGAGGACTAGAGCACAATCGCAAAGAGAAGAGCCGAAGAAGAAGCAGCTTTACTGATAATCGATCATACCACCAAAATCGAGTATATAAAAGCCAAACCGGCAACGGAGGCACGTCGATATGCACATAGACAAAACAGCAACCCCAGGGAGCGCCCAGCAAAGCTTTCGAGAGGGGAACCAAGGCATGAACAACAAGAGCGTAAGAGGAGAAAAAAGCAGGCGCCTCTTCACACAGCCTATTCCGTCACTGCTCAAGCCAAGTAGTTGTTTCTCCTCCACCCTGACACAGGCTACAAGCAAGAGACGACGACGATAATGACGATGATTTGAGGCTCCCGGACTCCATTCTACACCAAATCCGGTGCCGTAAACGGCATCAAAAAAACCGCATCCTCACGCTTGGCGATGTGATGCGATAGCAAAGCGCTGTTTACACAAGAATCTCGCAGCTGGAGGCACGCCAGAAATGGACTATCGCAAGCAACAATGGGACAGAATAGCGAGCGAGGGGGGCGAGCGACCGCTCCTCCTCTTCTTCCTCCTCACTGCCACGCAGGGATGCAGGACGAAGTTGCTCGGTAAGTAGCCAGCACCCCACCGTATGCCTTTTCATTTCTATGTTTTTTTTGGGGCCTCCCTCCAACCAGGGTTTTTTTAAACCAGGATTTTGCTATGTAGCCAAAAGTGAAGATCATCTAGAAAATAATTTAGCCAAAATTGGCTAGCTAGTAGATATGAAAGTAAATGAAAAACCGAATCCTTCTATATTCTTTGCTTGGGCTGCCCTACTGGAACTTAATGATCATCGAAATCTGGCGATATGGAAAAAACAAATCTTCAAAATCTGCCTAAATTGGGCCATTTTTTCCATGGAAAATCCTTGGACAGGTAGAAATCATATTTTTCAAGTCCAAATTTGGCGGAATCTCACAATTTTTTTAAAAAACGCACCCCGAGTCCAAACCCCCCACCTTTTTCCAACTCTTTTTGGGTTTCTGTTGAGTAGACTAGAGGGTTTTAATTCAACTCCCCCCACCTTCAAGTTTTAGTTTTGGTTTTTTTTTTTCCTTTCCAGTAGGGGGACACCATGGGTTTTCATTTTTCAATTTTGTTTGGAGATTTAGAACCCGCGGTTCCGGTTACAGTTAGTAGAAACCAAATCATATAACGAGTCTGATTTTCACAACCAGTTCCAGAAGCAGAACTTGAATTTTATTTTTTTCTGAAGAAAATGAACCACACCCACCCCCCCCTCCCCCCCCACCTCTCCTACCGCCCACTACACCA
>Ga0116227_10000944_pt1 | contig 61589 bp, 47 predicted proteins | sample S1TSphgellanicum_FD_89693 | JGI IMG/M metagenome (GOLD analysis project Ga0116227, IMG submission 89693) | Host-associated microbial communities from peat moss isolated from Minnesota, USA - S1T2_Fb - Sphagnum magellanicum MG | ecosystem: Host-associated > Plants > Peat moss > Unclassified... | reverse complement strand
TAGCTTAATTTATTTTAGCCATAAATAATTTAGTCTAACTTAATTTAACCATAATTAGTTTGGCCTAACTTAATTTAGCCATAGTTAATTTAACATAATTTAATTTAGCCATAATTAGTTTAGTCTAATAAATTTAGCCATGGTTAGTTTTAGCCTAATTTAATTTAGTCATGGTTAGTTTAACTTTTAATTTATTGAGCCTAGGTTAGTTTAGCCATGGTTATTTTAACTTCGGTTAGTTTAGGTTAACATAAGTTAGCATGTGGTTAACCTTAATACTAAAGGCACAAAATATTATTATACATAGCCTATGTAGATATATTAAGTATAATAATTTAAGTGTGTATAAGTTTAGGCCATCATTTTTATGACACGTGTCCATGTTGTACACATTTAGTTGCACACACAACCGTATGGTTGAAAATTTATACAATATCAAATTTATAGTTGCAAACATGATCGAGATAGTTGCAAACAACAACTAGTTGCATGCCAATTGCATAGTGACTGGTTGCAAACGACAACCAGTTGCATGCCAGTTGCATAGTGACTGGTTGCAAACGACAACCAATTGCATGCCAGTTGCATAGTGACTGGTTGCAAACGACAAGATTTTTAGTAGTGAGAAAAGGTGGGCAGGGAGAGGACGTGGGTCGAAGAGAAGATGTGTCCTCATGGAGATGGGACCGGCCTTCAAACATTCCCTAGGGAGAAGGCGAGCGAGGGGAGGAGATGGGGCCGGGGAATGGATGTGGGCTAAGGAAAAGACATTCCCCGGGGAGAAAATGTGTCCTTAGGGATGGATAGTGGTTGGGGAATTGCTACCTTAACCCTAATTTGATGTTAATGAAAGTAGAATAGATGATGAAAGATTCAAGTTGGTGCAATGGTTAAATGGTAAGTCATTCGATGTCGCAACCCCACTTTGAGGGAAGTGTGAGGTCGCCACTCACACTCCCGAAAATGGGACTTGGGAGCCCTCCGGGACTTCCGAAACTTCAGAGTTTGATTGAAGAGGTTAAAACACCTCACATTTGGGTGTTCTTTATATCATTAGAAAGGTCTTGAAGTGTAGATGTCCAAAATGGCCTTGCATGAACCATTTGAACATCTACAGCACAAATTATGGTTGAAATAAAGGTTGGGAGTCAAATTGGTAGTTTGACTCCCAACCACAAAAGGTCAGGAATCGACCGATTCTGGTGTGTGCAGGTGGAGTGCGTCACACCATTGGAAAGCTCTCAACAAGGGCTACAAGTTTGATTTAGACCTCATCCCAATCAGAGGTTGGGGCGAGAAGTTATGAGTGCCCAAAGTCCCGAGAGTCCAAATCAGGACAGTTTCGGGACTCCACTTTGGGAGTCCCGGGAAAAAATGCCATTTGGATGTAAGTGCGACGGTGAGACGTAGAGAATACTATATGGGAGAAGATGGTGGCTTCCCCTGAATCCGGGCCGTGGTGAGTCAAGTGAGTCCAAGGTTGCCCGTGGTTTGTCCTAGCACCAAAGGTGCTCCAGAATGCGAACTAACCAACTTGTTAGTTGGTTTGATGCAGGTTCAAGTGAGTAAATAGCTTGTCCCTCTTCGTAGTCAATCCTAGAGCTTTAGCACGCCCCTCTACCCCTTTTAGTGTTGAGAGCTGGAAGTGTGCCCCAAGTCCTCCCCAATTCCGCAACTTGAGTAACCTAATCCCAACTTGGGACTAACTAGGGATTTGGGAGCGTGTCATTCGGCATGGTTATTGACTGAAGGATCAAGGTTCATGGATCCAAATCCTTGTCTAGTCACATTCTTCTCTTGACATGTTTATTTTCACCAAGTTTTAACAAACTTTGTGGAACTTAATCCATTTTTAGGTCTAAAATCAGCTTTTCCCCGCAAGTAAGTTCTAATACATATGACCCATTTTTAGACATGGCTAATGACATAATGGGTAGGAAAAGGTGGCTTGATGATCTTGAAAGGGTACGAATGAAGGATGACAAGTTGTGGGACAAAGAGAAAGCATGGGCCTAACTACATGGAGATGGCATAATGAGATGCCCTTGTGCTAAGTGTGTTAGTTGGCAATGTTTGATCACATTTGATTATGAATAAGAGGCATTCAAGATTCAAAGTGTGGATAGGCCTAGGGGAGAAGGACGACTCTGAATGGGCTTATAATCTTTTTCAATGTAATTTTGGCTTGATCAAAAGTTGCACTTTCAACATCTATTGTTCCTTCCTTGGAAATCCCAAGTTGTTCATGAATAAGTACCTGGTTAATGAAAATTTCTTGACCACGTACTCGCCCTTGAATTCTTCCATCTTTTGTTACTTCCTAGGTTCATAAAAAATCTCGTAATAGGTCCTCTCATGGTGTAGTCCATTACAGGTTGAACAAGCCTTCCAAATTGGCTCGTCGAGCCCATTTGAGTTTGTTGGAATCCATTTTCATCAATAAGTTGTTACAACTCCTCTTTTTCCACAAGTGTTGATGCATGAACTTACTTTAACTATTCCTCCACAACAAGTTGAGGTAAAATTTCAACCTCCTCCTCTAAGTCTAAAATAACAATGACTTGTGGTGTTGGTGTTACTGTAAAAGTAATGGTTCCCCTAAGAAAATTAAGAATTGTTTTTAAATCCTCTTCTAACTCCCTACTTTTATGTTCTTGCTCAAAAATTCTAGTTTCCTCTACTGTAGGTGCACGTGAAGCTAACGATTTTACATAGATTATTCCAATCAATCTAACATGTTCCACTCTTTCCCTCTCTACCTACTCTCTTCTAAAAGCTTCAGCTTTTTTCTCAAGTTATTATTCCCTTTATTCTCATTTTAACTTCTTTAAGGTGCTTTCATTGATGGCCTCTAATAATATGAAAAAATAAACAAAGATGAAAATACAAAATAAAGGTTACGGTGGTTCTTTATATTGTTTCAACTGGTAATGACCCTATAGCTATGAATAAATGTGACCTTTAAGGTTATAAACTTCTAGGATGTAGACGTCAATAAGTGCTTCACTAAATGCATCGTTTTGATCATTTCAAATAGTTACATTATTGTTTTGAACATGCACATATGTTCGTTTAATACTACCATGTGTCAAATGATTATTAACCGGTTCAAATTTTATAGGTTGAAGATCTTCAAGTTCAATAGGTAGTGGTTTAGGTTCCTTGGTTTGAATGGGTTCATTAGTAACCAAGTCACTAAGTTTAGCTAATACAAGTTGTAGAGTTATATTTTCAATTAACATGTGTGGCTTCAACTTGTTGATGTTAACAAGGATTAGGTTAGGATGAAATTTACCAATAGTGGCAAATAGAACAATATTATTGGGCAAAAATTATTGGATCCTATATGATCCAAACCATCATCTTTGAAATTTTGGTGCATGTTTGCAAACAATTCCTAGAAACCATATTACATAATTTTTAATTTGAAACTTTGTTTCAATGAACCAGTTTTGTGACCATAATGATTTGTTCCATTGGTTAGAAGTAATTAAATCTTATGCAATCAACCTATTCTATTATAATTATTCTAACTTAGACAATATGTTTGTTAGGACTCTAACAGGTTGTGGATCTTTGTTTTCACCAGGTTTAGATGGTAATAGGTATTATGTAGGCAATAATGGATGTAATCCATACACAAGTTGAAATGGGGTATGACCAATTCCAACTTTGTAAGTGGTTCGATATGAAAATAAAACTGTGGATAAGTGTTCATCCCAACCATTTTTGTTTTCATTAACCAATTTGGTTAGTAAGGTTCCAAAAACCTTATTTGTAGACTTAGCCTATTCATTTCCTTGTGGATAGTAAACAATAAAACTAGTATGTCTAAAGATAAAATGGTTAGTAAGGTTTTTGATTACATCATTGATAATGGGGTACCTTGATCGATCATAATTATTAACGAACATCTAAATCTCGTAAGATATGCTCGTACAAAAACTTGGCAAACACTATATTAGTGTTGGTGCGGATGCTTATGTTTCCACCCACTTTGTTGCACAATTAGTGGCCACCAAAATGTACCGATTGCTTAACATTTTGCTTGTAGGTTTAATAGGTCCAATAAAATCCAATCCCCATTTTTGAAATGGTTCTTCAAGTAAAGTAGTAACCAATTTGGCTAGATTTTGTGTCAATAAGTTACTTGTTCTTTGACATTGATCACATGTTCGACAATATTCATGAACATTTTGATTCATTGTTAGCCACCGATACCCAACATTTAAAATCTTTATCATAGTGATTTCAGAAGAGAAATGCCCTCTTGCAACTCCTCCATGTAATTCTTGCAAAATTGCGAGCACCTAATCTAGTTGTAGAACTCGATGAAACCTGTTATCTTAGCTTGTCCAAATCTATATAGTACTCCTTTTTGAAACACAAATGGTTTAACTTTTTGGGCTAAATTTTATTTTTGGGATGTAATAAATCTTTCTAGCATCACTCCCTCTAATAGATACTCATAACCATTATGTAACCACTTAGGTTGTAAAGTGAACATGTGAGCATCACAAGTTTAATTAGGTACTCCAATAGGTTCAATCTAGTTGGGTAATCTATTCATCTACCATTTGATGGAACCTACAAGTTTGTATACAATCTTGAAATTATATTCTAAAAATAATAAGAGCCATATAACTAACATGCCAAAAACCTATGGCTTGTTAACTAAATAGACTAAAACCACATGGTCTACATAAAATGTGAACTTGTTGCCTAACAAGTAATGCATAAATTTGTGTAAGGAATAAACCATAGCTAAAACCTATCTTTGTGTAGTGGTGTAGTTTCTTTCAATAGAATTAAACAATCTTGATGAGTACATAACAGGTTGATCTATTTTACCTATTGGGATCTGGGCCAATATACCCTTACTACTAGCTAAGATGCACCAATATGAACATGAAATTCTAGTTCCTAGTTAGGACCAATGAATATAGGAGTTTGAATGTATTGATTTAATGTCTTCCCAAGTGGTTTGACATTCAATAGTCCATTCGAACTCTTTAATTTTTCTGAATAACTTGGTGATTAGTGCCATAATAGAGGTAAAAAAAATTACGAACCATATATAAAATTGTGCCATTCCATTGAGGACTTGAATATCCTGGGGTGTTTTGGGTATTGGCATTTTGATTAAAGCCTTTACCTTCTTAGGATGAAGAATCTTTCCCTCTTTGGAGACTATTAATCCTAAAATAGTTCAAGAACACACCATAAATGCACATTTTTTTGGATTCAAACTAATGCCATACTCTCTACATTCTAGAAAATTTGAGTTTTAAAAAATGAGTGGAGATGTCATTAAAAATAGTAAAATCATCTAAAAAGATCTTCATGAATACATCAATTATTCACATAAAGCTTTGGTGACTGCCCTTTGATAGGTAGGTGGTCCATTTTTGACCCCAAAAGGCATTTCAACCCATACAAAAGCCCCCTAATCAACAACAATGGCGGTTTTGTACTAGTCCCTCAGTGTTATGGAAATATGATGGTATCTAGAAAAACCATTTAAGAATGTATAAACCTCATGTCTAATTACAATGTTAATAACCTCATTAATAAGAGGTAATGGGTATGGGTCTTTTTTAGTAGAAGCATTAAACTTTTAAAAATCCACACAAATTTTTTGTTTCCCATTTTTCTTAGGCACTACAACTATAGGTGATAGCTAAGTAACCTCTTCAACATGTTCAATAAAACCTGCAACAAGTAATTTATCAATATCTTATTTGATAATAATTGCATAGTTAGGATTTAACCAGTACCTTGTTCGATGAGTAGGTGGTATCGATGTCTCCAACTCAATTTGATGTTGAATTATTTTAGGTGATATACCTTTTAAATCCTTATAAGTCCATGCAAAGATGTCTTTGAATTCCTTTAGCAATTCAATCAGCTAATAATTGCGTACAACATGTTCCAAGTCAACTCTAATTTTAACTTGTTGCAGGTTTTCTTTAAAACCTAAGTTGATCTTGGTTAATTACTCTTCTTTGGTGATAATCCATTTAATAATGCGAAGATTTTGAACTATAATTCAAGCAGGCATCTTGTGAATCTCCATTTTTCCTATTTCAAGTTGGAAGAAAGTTTCTAGTAAATGTTATTTGAAAGTACTAGGGGGTATAACTATTTTAATAGGTAGTACAAATATCAATTCGACAGGTATATTAAACAAAATAGGTAGTATAGATATAAGTTCAATATGTTCAATTATATTCAAACTTGTTGATGTAATCAACTTCATAAGTTGATCTAACCAGATTCATATAAAGATAACATGTTATGGTTCCTACTGAAAATAGTCATGGTTCTATAGGAAACATCAAATCCTCTTCTTTGTTAAAAATTCCAAAATGGAAATCGTAACAAACTAACATTTCTAGATGCTTAATTAGTGTTTTAAGTTTCTTAGTAACATGTATGGTTCTAATTGTACTGGTTCCTTGTATAATGATAGTATCGTTGCCCTAATCATGAGACATTTTAACAACCCTTACCAAGGTCAGCCTAACAACATAAAATAGTTAAAATCTAACACACTACTTTGAATTATAATGAAAGTCACTACATAGGGAATTCCATGAACAAGAATCTTAAGATCTTTTATCAGACCTAAAGGTTTAACAATGTTTGATCAGCCATGTGTAGGGTGTGAATTTTGGTTTTAATAGACCTAATTGCCCTTTCAACTTTGTTGTAATGATATTAATTCTAGAACCACCATCTAAAAGTACATCTTCAATAAAATTCATCCCTACTTGAATTCGTATCATTGCCATCTAATGATCAATGGCAATTGATGCAACTTTCGGTTTTGGTAAAACATGTTTTGATGGTATTAGGTTAAAAATGTAATGTTTGATATTAGGGATCATTCACAACAATTGACCCAAGTTCAATGTATACTTGGTCTCCAAGACTTGTTTGTTGATATCCCGTTGAATTTTTTCTAAAGTCTTATTTGTTGTAATTTGTTTTGAAATCATAGGTTGTCAATTTACATCACCAATTCAATTAATTTCAACTAGTTTAATTATAGTAAAATTATCAAGTTGTCTAACCTAATTACTCTATAATGATTCCTCATTGATGATAGTAGGTTGTTTATTAGTCCCACCATGTTGTAGTTGTTTAATAATTTTAATAAATGAATCATGTAAACTGTCGCAACCCTACTTAAAGGGAGTGTAGGATGAAACTCACATTTTCGAATTTGGGACTTAGGAGTCCTCCAGGACTCCCAAAACTTCAAAGTTCGATTGTAGGGGTCAAAACACAAATTGGGGTGTTCTTTATATTATTGAAAAGCTATTGAAATGCAAATGTTGAAAATGGCCTCACATGGGCCATTTGGACATATGCAACACAAGTTATGGCAAAAAGAAGGGTCGGGAGTCAAATTACCAGTTTGACTCCCGACCACTAAAAGTCGAGAATCGACCCGACCCTTATGCGTGCAGGTGAAGTGTAACACATTATTGGAAAGCTCTCGAGGAGAGCTACAAGTTTACTTAAAACCTCATCCCAATTGGAGATCTGAGCAAAGAGTTATGATCGCTCAAAGTCCCGATAGTCCAAACCGGGACAGTTTTAGGACTCCTCCTTGGGAGTCCCGAGACAAAAAGCCATTCAGATGTGGGTGCCGCGGAGAGGCACATAGTATATTATATGGGGGAAGGTGGTGGCTTCCCTCAAGTCCAGGCCGGTGTGAGTCAAGTGAATCCAGAGTTGCCCGTGGCTTGTCCTAGCACCAAAGGTGTTCCAAAATGTGAACTAACCAACTTGTTGGTTGGTTTGATGCAGGTTCCAGTAAGTGAATAGTCTATCACTCTTCCTAGTCCCATCTCGGAGCTTCAACATGCCCCTCTACCCCTTCTAGTGCTGAAAGCTAGGAACATGCCCCAAGTTCTTCACAATTCCGCTGTGAGAGTAACTTAGACCCAACTTGAGTCTAACTAGGGATTTGGGAGCGCGTCACGTAAACACTATTCTTGTTACCAATCTTTAGCTCTTTTGGCTTTAACCAACTCCCTTTTTAGCACATGTTGTTTGGACTATTGATTATGACTGGTAATAGTAGTTACTACATTAACTGCCACATTGTTAATTTTAGGTGGTTTAAGTGATGTCATAGCATTAAAACTAACAAGTTTAGTTTTGAACATGTTTTGTACTTCAATCTTCCTAGAGCATTCTCCATATTTATGTTTTTTAGTAAAACAAATTATATAGGGATAACAAATGGGTATTCTTCCTAGTTTGACAAGTTGGGTTTTAATTTTTGTTATAAGTTTTGTAGATTTAAATGTAACAGTTGGTACACTTGGTACCTCTTTTTTCTTGTTATGGCAAGTCTCTACTAAATGACCAGTTTTATCACAATTGGTATAGGTTAATGTTGATTTAGTTGTAACAACAAGTATTATAGGTTTAATTATTGTATTAACCTCTGGTGTGGTTAGTAAAACATTGTAACTCAAATTAATAGGTCCACTTTCCTCACATACTACAACAACTTCCTTATGCTCAATTAAGGAATTTCTTTTCACACCTGCAATTGTTAATCGTAGGTAAGGTAATAAACTTGCCCTAAAAATAGTGGTGAGAAAAACATATGTTGTTTTAACATGTAGACAGTTTGTTAGTTTCAACAAATGTTCATAATAAACCTCAACATGTTCAGTGGTTTGTTGTATATTTCATAATTACATGTAGACCTCTTCATTATACTTTATAGTTTTAAATCATTTGCAAAATGCTTGTTCCAACTTTTCAAAAATGTAATTTGGATGGTCTTGAACATAATTTTCTCCCCATTCAAATATATTATTCCTTAGAGTAAAACCAAACAGGTTGATGATGTCAACTTCCATTGTTTCACCATTAGTTTTAATGGCCTTCTTGAATACTTTGATGTGAACATCAAGATCAATGTCCTTGACATAGGTTGGATATTGTAACTTCCTATATGGTAGTTTGGTTGCTAATTCTAATATAAGTTGCACAATAAATGATTGATACCATGGTGGTATAAACATACACATGTCAAGTGCTAACCATCCATAAAATCCAATAGGTGGATTAAAAGGTGGTCCTCCAAACAGATCTCCTATGGGTGAACTTCCTCTAGGTGAGTTTCTAAGTTGTCCTTCATCCAATGGTTAGTGAGTAGAACCTTTGGGTACATAAGTTGGTAAACTAATAGTAACATGTATAGTGGTTGGAATTGGTGTAATAACAGGTTGCTAAACATGTTATTTGTTGGTCACTAGTTAAACCACTATAGGAAATTAATTTCCAACATAGTGTGGTGTAGGTTGGTGGTACAAGTTGTTCAGGTACTGGGTACACATTCCTAGGTACATAACCTACATAATTCCTAAAGATTGAGGAATCATGTCCTTTTCTTCTAGTTGGATATGCTGGATACAAACTAGGATTTAAAGGCACAAAAGAGGGTATGACATTATACCACATTGGGTATGTTGAAGTAGGTTTACCTAGTGTGATTGGTGTAACATGTTGTGACCATGTTATCTAATAATTAATAATTATTGCCATATGACCCATACCAACATTCATGGCTTGAGTTCCTAATACATACACATTGGGTATTACTATTGTAATGGTTAGAAAAACAGGTTGATGAATATTTATCACCTCCTCCTTTAATAATTGCTTAATCTATCATCAACAAATGGGCAGCAATTAAACAAGTGTCCCACATGTTGACAATATGAACAAGTTATAATTCTAGCATCTTGGTTTCTTCTTGAAATTGATCTATGATGCAAAACTTGTGATCTTTCACCTAGACCAAATATTGATCTAATAGGCCAAATGCCTTGTGGATATGTGATTCCTTGTCGAACAATTGTGGGTGTTGTTCAGGGTTCAACATGTTCTAAGTGTGGTATAGAAATTGATTGATTAGATGGTCTTTGGTCGATGTGATGAAGTTGCTCCAACTTGTTGAGTAGGTGAAGTCATTCCATCTCCAAATTAGTAGGTACCAAATTGATATTGGCGTTTGGTGGGTAGTTCTGAAAACTAGTAGAAGTTGCAACTAGTTATGGGTAAATTGTAACATGGGGTTACAAATCGCCATGGTTATCATGCAGAGACAATTTCATCAAACAACTGAACAAGTTCATGATTGTCATCATGATAAACGCTCATTGCCCATGGTTTGGTTATTATTTGTGGTGTTTTTTTATGAGTGGTTAAGAGCATTGTTGGGTCTCTATGCATAAGTAGTTCTATTACATTATTTTTATGTTGTTCATTCACTTCTCCTTTTTGTGCTACATCCATGTTTGGTGCATTCATAGGTTCATTTCCCATAGGTTGCACTTGATGTTAATCTTGTTCTTGTGTAGGTTCAAAAATAAGTTGATGTCTAACCTACTCTAGTTGTTTTCTAAGATTTATAGTAATTGATTTTGACATTTTTTGAAATCAAAAAGTTTTAAGAAAGCCCTTGCATTATTTTTTAACATAAAATTTTTAGAACAACCTCTCCCAGTAGTTAGGGGTTTATTCAAAATTTCTTTTATAAATTGGGCGCATGTTTTACTTCAAAAACTTTACACTAACTTCACCCTATTCCTAATGTTTTCAAACTAAACAAAAAAGCATAAACTTCAATCCTAAAGTTATCAGAAAAACAAGTAAACATGAAACAAATCAGAATTTCAAGTGTGATTGTTTTTCAAACTTGATCTATTAAAATTACTAAATCAAACCAGAAATTTTAAGTGTGATTACTTCTAAATTTTGATCCCCAGTATGGTCGCCAAATGTTAACATGTTTTTATATTCTTGTTAAGATTGTTCAACTTTTAAATTTTCCAACAACATATTGTCTTTACAACAAATACATGCAAAAAATTAACAAAAGTAAAACTAACTACAAATCCTAAACTAACATGTACACAAATTACTAAAAACTTGAAGAAAGTTGGTTGAAAGATAATGATTCATGTTTCAAAATGAAAGAATGAAAGATGTAACCAAAAATGAAATCAAAAGTCCATAAAAACAAGTATGTATTATTAATCTTATACTAGTTATTTCAAAATACAACAATCATAACTAACCATTATAAATAGTCATTAGCCAGTACCTAGACTAATAGTCCAAAATTTCAAAAAGTTACACCATGTTCAACTACTTGTTCAACTACATGTTGACTAACCTATCAACCAATCTTCTTAACCCAATATGATATTACCTATCAAGTTCAATAATCAGTTAGGTTAATGCTACATGTTAGGTTAACTAACAAGTTAAGTCACTTGTTAGGTTTAACAATATGTTTACATTTTCAACCTATTAAGTCACTTGTTGTTAAACATGGGTAACATAAACAAAAGTATCGCAACAATTTCATACCCATGATTTCTTCTTTGGATGCCAAAACTGTTGTTACAAATTATGCAAGTTGTTGATTGGCCCTAGGAAAAAAAACAATTTATTTGCCAAAACTACCACATATGGCCAAAATGTATAGCCAACTACCCAACCTTGGGCAAATGGCAAAAATATGTTGCATGTTAATGAAATATAAATATGAAGTGTATCATGGTTTTGATACAACCATTCTACATAATGACACAATTTTATACGATAGTTTATATTGTAAAATATACCTTGGGCAAATGAAAAAAATACGTTACATATTAATGTGATATAAATATGAGGTGTATCATGGTTTTGATACAACCACTCTACAAAAAAATGTAGTTTTATATGATGGTATATACCATAATATATATATGTACATTGGGATACAAGTGTACAAAGTGTATTAAGCAGAGGGTTGGGACTCCTAATGGTCATAGTTGCAACTAATGGCACATAAGTGGGTCTTCTTGGATGATTTTCAAATAAAAAGTTGTCCACTTTAAAAGATGGAGAAAATAGTAGTCGCAAAGTAGTTGTAGAATAGTTGTAAGCATGACCAATGCCCATAAATAGTTGTAGTTAGTCATAAATGTAGTGATTACAAAAACTAGGATTTTTTCTAATATAACATGATTGGGGTGGGGCTTGTTACCAAAGACAATGGCACTATTGGATGGTAGGATGTATGCCATGTTACAAAGGTATGTTCAATCTTTTTGATTCATCACAATAAGGTGTTACTTGGGCAAGAATGTTATTGATGGTAGCCACATGAACCACATTATTGATGATGGGGTGAATGGGATTTGGTGGGATGGTAAAGACAAAAGAAAAAGACTATGTCATTGTCCCGAGGTATTGTGAACACACGAGCACATTCTAGTGCATGCAATGTGTCATGCAATGAAAATAAAGTAAGCTTGGGTTGTATCATCTTAGTCAATAGGGTGAGTCCTACATTGTTCGAGAAGACTATGGGCTTCCCAAACTGTGGAGACATTGTGATATAGGATCATCTTAAGATGTAGACCATGTTGTTGTGTTTGTGTGTTATTTTAGATGGGAGATTTGGACGTTTTTTTTAGTCATGGCTAGTAATGGGTTATTGCAATAGGAATAATATCATGAATTAATGGGCAAGGATGTGTGCACCATGGCACCCCTATTGCAATTAGGTGGTGCAATTTGGTGAAATAATATAGGGTTCTAGGGATACGCCATTGCTTGTCACAAATGAAGATGATGATCCACCACAATTGAAATTAAAGGATGTAGTGGGTAGCAGTTTGGTATGGAGCGGTGGATTTTTGTAGAAAAAATAGTGAGTAGCAATTGGCTTAAATTACTCTCCACATTTGCATGTGTGTAATTATTATGTAGTCTCCATTTTTGTTATTTATACACAACACTTGGGATTGATGGATTTAATCCATATGCTTAGATGATTTGACAATTGTATTTTGTATTAATAATAGAAGTTAGGCTATAGAGCTAAATGTTTCCACATGCTTTACTTCTCACTAGGAGGATGTGTAAATTAAATGCGAAAATTTTAAAACTTCGATATGTGCAATGGTCTTTAGTTGGGATCGGACATGTAGTTTTTAATAATGTATTTTTTTTCAACTACAATATGGAAAATCACTCATATGATTTATTTATCTTGTAGCCAACTAATTGTTGGTGGGCCATAGTTTATTTAAATTGTAGGTAACAATTTTTCATGGGAAAGTTAAAGATAATATTGATCCTTGGTTGTTTACAACTATTGGTCTGGTTTGAAAGGTGATGGTGCATGATGCATAAGGGATACCATGTGTGCATCAATTTAGGCATGCACTTGTAGTCCACATGTGTAATGGAATAGATTATTGATGTCTATAGAAGGATTATTTTATAAGGGGTTCAACTTAGTGTTGCCCATTTAGTTATGAAGGTATAATTTTTAAGGTGATGGTATGGAAGGTTTGTGTGCTCTTGCAAAACTAAGTGATGCAAGTGATCTTGTCACTAACATGAAGGTGTGGGAAAGGTATTAAGGTTTTTATGTTTCTGGAGGCAACTTAACTAATAGTCACAATGTGATGATCCACTTACCGGGCTTCATAGCCCCACGAATATTAAATTATTAATATCAAGGGACTTGGGGTCTAGGTCTTCCCCTTTCTGACCAAGGCTAATGATACTCGTGATATTAATATGTTAAACACACATGTTAGCTTGTAGGAAGAAACTTTTTTTCTCCTGATAACATGGTTGCTCCCCAGGGCAACTTAAGCCTTCCTCCTTCAAGAACATGGTTGTTCCTTGAGGATCAACTTAGGCCCTTTTTCATTTAGGAATTTATTTTCGTCCATTTTGTTTGTAGATGAAAAAAATAATTTAAGAAAAGGTTCAAACCCATGATTTAAAGGTTGTAAGGGTGATTGTAGCCACTACATTATTATTTTTCATTTGAAAATGCATTTATTATTTAACTTTTTGATGATTATGTGTGTATAATAAAAAAAGATTGATTTTTTTTTCCTATTGGGCATTATATTGAATTATACTATAACTATGTCACGCCCAGTGCCGCAATTAACTCATACCTACTATTTAGTGTTTGCTAGAAAAAAATTGTTCAATGCCCATTATTTTTGACTTGTTAAAACCATAAGAGAATGACTGTTTAATGCCCATTATTTTTGACTTGTTAAAACCTTAGAAAATAATTGTTTAACGTCGATTATATCTTACTTGTAGAAACCCTAGAAAAAAATGTTTAACACAATTATTATTGACTCAATTAAGCTTTAGAAAAAAATTGTTTAATGTCAATTACTTCTGACTTGGTAAAACCTTATAAAAAATTGTTTAATAAACACTAATTTTTTATGACTTGTTAAAACCTTGGAAAAAAATATTGTTTATTAAATGTCGATTATTTCTGACATGCTAAAACCTTAAGATTTTGTTGAAACAACGCAACAGTCATTTATTGAGAACTTCAATTTTGTAGTCATAGGAGAACACAAATTTGGAACTACTAACAGTGGCATTGTAGAGGTGGATGTTCAATTAAAGATGGAAATGGAAGTATTGACATCAACACAAGCTAGTGTCGAAGAGGAGGACTAAGGAATGGTCACATTCTTTTTTGCATTGAAGAAAGTCCCGATCTTCCTAAAGCACGATGTCAAATCCATGGCATAATGTTTGGCATCTTAACCATTATTGACTACGTGGGGTGTATTGATTGTTGAAAAAGTTCATGCACGCCCACAAGTACCGAAGTAGAGCAACCTTGGTCATGGGCTTGTAACCAATCGTTGCAACATGTATTTTATGTAATTACAAGCCATATAGAACTAGTATCACACAACACATATCCTCTTGCTATTGAAAGAAATGAATGTATTGCCTTGATTGTTTTGGATATGTCATGTGCATTCGTTCACACATGAAAATTTTCCTTCGAACAAGGTGTGTGTATCATGCTATTTGGGGTGAAACATATTTTAGGTTGGTTGGTGAAGGAGGAGGTGTGTCAATTCAATTTGTTGAAGGTCAGTGCGATTGACGCGCTCCTAAGTCCCTTGCTAGACCCACTTGAGGGTCCAAGTACATTGAATTGCGGAAAGTTGGGACTTGAGAGTCGCTCCTGACTTCCAGCACTAAAAGCGGTAGAGGGGCGTGCTAAAAGTCCCAGGATTAGACCGAGAAGAGGGACAAGTATTATCTCACTTGAATCTGCATCCAAAACCAACCACAAGAGTGTTAGTTCACAAGAGGGTTAGTTCACATTCGGGAACACTTTTGGGTGTTGGGACAAGCCACGAGCACTTTGACTCACTTGACTCACCACGGCCCGGATTCGGGGGAAGCCACCACCTTCCCCCATATAGTATTCTCTGCAACCCTTGGTGGAGGCTACATTCAAATGGCTCTTTTTCCCGGGACTCCCAAGGAGGAGTCCCGAAACTATTTCGGGTTAAAGTCCTAGGACTTTTGGAGCTCATATCTCCCGGCTCCAACCTCTGATTGGAGTGAGGTCTAAACCAAAGTTGTAGCTCTCTTCAAGAGCTTTTCAACGCCATGTCGCACTCCTTCAACAGACGTCGGGAAGAGGTCGATTCTCGACTTTTAGTGGTCGCGAGTCAAACTGCCAGTTTGACTCCCGGCCCTTCTTTTGCCCATAACTTGAGATGTAGATGTCCAAATAGCACATGCGAGGCCATTTTGGGCATCTACACTTCAAGACCTTTCCATTGATATAAAGAACTCCTCAATTCAAGGTGTTTCGACCCTTGAACTCGAGCTTTAAATTTTCGGGAGTCTCGGAGGACTCTAACTTCCCACTTTTGGGGGTGTGAGTTTCATCCTCACACTTATCCCAAAGTGGGGTTGTGATAGCGATGAATTGAAAAATATCTCAATGAGTTTGTGATGTAGATGGGAGAATTCAAACTCCTAATTAAAACTTCAGTCGTAGGGATTACGTTATTATCTGCATCAAAGATTCAAAGTACTATTTTCAAAGTTTTGTAGCCCTTCAAATGTTCTCCTTTGTTGACACTAAATGAGGGGAATTGTATGAAAATTCTGGTTATATTAAGGTTCCATGTTTTCAGACTAAATTTAGATTCAAATAAACCTTTCAAAAATATCTAATATTTATGGTTGGAACATGAAATTGATAATAATATACCCTTATTTTAAGCTCAAATGGAACATTTGTTAATGAACAAAAACTTAGAAGATACAAGGTCCTGGAAGTGGAAGCCTTGAAAATCTAATCTTTGTTAATGATGTTCAGCACCTACAATATTCAAATGAAGTGAGGTTCAAATGTTGTAGAGTTGACATGGAGGGGATGGCATTGTTTGTATAATTGGAATGATCCAACTATGTTTTAATTGGTATCATCTTCAACTCAAGAAGATAATCATTCCTTTATGGTTGTTTGTAATGGCAATAATGGTTGGAATTGGATGTTTTGAAATGCGTTGTTATCTTCCTCATGCACACTTTTTAGTGAGCTAGGATGAGGAGCTTCATCATTAGTTGTAGACACATAGTCACACCATGGAGAAATTATAATCTAGCAAGATCACCTTGATTTGTTGTCTTCTTTCTACTGTAATACATCCAAGCTCCTCATAGCCATAAGGAATTAGTTGGTTGGACACTATGTCAAATAGGGCAGACATGGAAAAAAACTCCCAATTATTGTTGTGGGGGTAGAGATTGAAACATCATCATGTGTTGTTGCACATGAATTAAATGAGGAGTGGGCATCAATGATTAAAAAATATGTCAAAAAATTTGAGGAGATGCGAGCAGAGCTTTGTGCTACAATAAAAGAGTTGGAAGAATTTGTTACCATGATCTCACAACAATAAAATAGCATAAAAGATTTGACACAACAATTGGTTGTTACTACAAAAAATGTGGTACACTGAAAATTGGTTTATACATAGTCATAAATAATTATTCTAGTAGCTATTTTTTAACCCTTTGTCAATAGATGAGTTGTATTGCACAAATTATTCCATTTGGGTGAACATAATGTGTTTTGTGTGGATTGTCTTAACATGAAGGGCATTGAACTACAAAATATCTACATGACACAATGATCTCAATTTCTTTTAAGATTTAATTTATGGGTGATGGTTATGATAGGACATAGAGAGGGCAACAATTGTTGTTGCTGAATAAAAATAGTGCCACTTGGAAATTCAACTCCAAGAGTAGAAGACATTTAATGTCAATTCTTTAAAGGTGAGTAGTAACAACCTTAAGAGCACATTGCTGGTAGGTTAAACATGTGGTGTTGTTGGTAAAAATTTGCATTCGAACTAAAAATAACAACATAAGTATAGTTTTTGACTGATTTTGTCCAAAAAATGTATTGTAGGATGAGGCTTCAAATATGTTGCACTAGAATTGGGGTGAAATTTGGAATCACACATATAGAGGTTTGTTGAAATGGAGAAGGATTTGCAACAAGCATGTGAAGAACATGAAGATGAGAAGGTCTTTATAACTATGGTTGCATGAATTTGCAATATGTGGAGGAATATGACACACATTCATTGTGTTGGATGATTCTATATAGAAATACATAAATGGATGATGAGACATGCTCATCAACACAAAAGGATTGTCTACTAATCATTGGGGACCGCTTGCTAGAAGGTAGTTCATGTTTATGAACATGCATGAATAGGTTCACAATACATTAACATTTAGTGCATAACAGGGGTGTGCGGGAAAGCAAAAAGCAAGGGAGATTGCACGAGGGGAGGTTGTGGCATTGGAGTAAGAAATGGAAGTGGTATGTAGGGACCTTGCATTGGTAAAAGGGAGAATAGAAGGCAATTGAAAATGCATCCTGTAATGGTATGCGGAATGCACTTTTTTTTGGCATATACATTTTTTTTTTTGTTGTTTGTTTTCTAGTTTATTTTTCATACCAATTGTTGTGGCCTTGTTTGAAAGGATGGTTGAAGAAATCATCTTTCTTATATCCAAACCTTCAAAATTTGTGCATTATTTTCTGATACACAACATCAAATTATGTAATATGTTGGTGATTGAAGCACATTAGTGCAATACATAGGTGCAATATGTATTGCATCTATGTTGGAATAGTAAAATAGGTTGTTAATAGTAGAGGCAGCCTAATTAACATTGGGAGGTTATTGGGTTAACAAGGAACAACATCTCTGAGAATTCCATTTAATGGGTAAAGAATTTGTAACCATGTAGCAAAAACAATAAGAACGGTTTATTACAATGTTGTTGGCACTGGAGGGGGGGGCTTAGATAAGATGAAAAGTTCAACTAGTATGCCAAATATGAGTTCATGTACGACAAACACTACAAATCCAACAAAGGTTGTTGGAGTTGCAAGAGATGGTGGTGAACATGCAATTAAAGGCAGTATGGAAGGAAAATTTTGATGAAGAAACTCAATAGGATGACATAACTAAGAAGATGAACTTATAATATGGTGGAACTAAGGGTGAAGATCAACATCCTCCTCATAGTTGGAAGCAACCATAGATCAAATGGCTCCTTCCAAAAGGAATAGTGACATCCTGGAGGAGGTTGTAGTGTACTAGTATTTAAAGGTGGGGGATAATGACAAGGTCGTAAAAGTTGAACATGATGGTTGTAGGACAAAGTGTAAGCGAGAGTAACAAGGTCTGATTTCAATTGGGATAAAAGGTCTATAATTAAATTATTCTGTAAAAATTAAGATCAAATCATAAAGTAGAAAAGAGATTTCCAATTGTTTGTGTACAAGTGAATTGTGGCCATTAAAGGTTGTTAGTAACCGGGCATTGTACACTCTTGCCATAGGCGGACACACCAAGTTTGATTTCTTTTATGATGTGAAAATTTTGCTACAAATGAAATATTAGAAATCTTTCAGGAAGTGGACTACCCATAACGAAACTAAGTAGAAAGATTTGGAATTGATAACCAAAATGTCCAAACTATGAATGGTTGTTGGCTTTGGGTAGTTGAAATCTAGCCTAGTGACATAGTACATTACAACTTGTTGGGCACTATTATAGTCTATGATAACTATTACGAAGAGGAGGAGCCTTCATATGATGGTTTTGAAAGTAGGTTAGATGACAAAATTGGTGACTCATTTGAAACAAAAGTATAACATTTACAAGTTTTCTTAATTAGTGGAAAGATTTGGACATATAGGAGGGAGGATTGATGGTTAAAAACATATAGTTATTGCCAATATTCCAATAACCAATGCAATTTTCATTATTACACATTTGTTTTGGATGCATGTCTTTCAATTGACATTTGTCCTTTTTGGGGGAAATTTGCTCCCCATAAATCCTTTGATGCCTTAATACTTTGCCATGGGTCATCATCATGACCAATCGAAATGAATAACTTAGGTTGAATAATAATGTACTTAAAACATTTCAAGAAACATTTTGATATTATGCCACATGTTAGCATCATGATTAGTCTAAATGATCAGCTTAAATTAAATAATAATACAAATTAAAAAATTCAAACGATATCCTCATATTATGCCATGTGTTAGCATTATGACCAATCCAATTAACCGACTTAGATTAAATTACAATAATAATAAAACATTTCATTTAATAATCTGCCATTATGCCACGTGTCATTATCACATTTGCTATCAACTATCACGTGTGGGTTGTTGGAGGCCACACAATGTTAAGGGGCATGAACAAAAAATGTGTACCTCCACATGGCCAAATCCCAACCTCTCCCTTTCCACGTTCAAGATAATTTCATAAATAAAATAATAATACTAAGAATATATTGTGTTGGTGATAGGTGGCAGCATACCATAGGAATAAAAAGTTGACCAATTTAATTGCAAATTAGTTGCATGTGACAATACATATATGGATGGCCATGGTTCATATACATATATCCATGGTCAATGGATCAACCAATATTTTGTTGACTTTCTTTTCCATCCATCTATATTATCATTTGTGACTTGTCCAATGCAACTAAAACAAAAATAGTTGCAAATGTTGTTTGCAAATAAAAACTAGTTACAAAAACTAGTTGAAAATTCCTTATTTTCTCCTAGTGTGCAAAGGATGGCAAAACCTTAACTCCTCATTAATAAAAAAAGGTCATGGCACATTAGAAAAGACATTTCACATTGTACATTATGGAAATAGTCAATTAGGAATTTTGTGTGGTGGAAGCCAATATGTTTTCACATTGACTAATTTTTTCATTACATCTAAAATTCCATATTTACAAATCCACCAACAAGAAGGATATAAGGGCAAAGGGGGATGTGGAAGAAACAATGATTCTCAAACCAATGATAAAGCCACATGTGAAGCTTCAAATAAGACCAATGATTAAAGCTAAGGTGATGACATGGCCATTATTCAAAACCAATTTGCTCAAAAAACAACAACACCAAATTCCATGAGTGCACCTATGTATGTGGAACATTTTTTTGGTGATTATTTTATGAAACTAATTTGTTGGTTCCATTTTATGTTTTCCACAATGCATTAGATTTGAAAACAAAACACCATGTTACTTTCAATGATTCAAAATTCCAATTACATGTTTCAACTCACATGCTTTAAAACCATGTGGACAAATGGGGGTCTTCACCTTCAAATGGGGAGAATTAGGTGTCAATCATGTCTTCCCAATCATTTACATTGGGTGAGATTGTCCCCTTAACACCAAGCATTGAGCATGGCTTGACAAGGCCAACTAAAAAAAAATCCATGCTCATCTCCAAGTAAAATGTGAATGGTGCAATGTTGGGGTTGGTTACATCAATTTGTCAACCCCCATATACAATGATCAAAAGAACTCTATAATTTTTTAAGTGTTTGGTCATAAACTATTTCCCTTAAATGCACAATTCCAACATTTGGCTAGAATAAATAAAAGCAAGGTATTTAAAAATAATTCTATAAAAAGAAAATAATGATGAATGATCACAATAATTAAATAACATTAAAAGAATCAACCTTCTTAAACAACCTTCAATTTCAATAGTTTGAAAATTATTATATTGAATTTGAAATTGTTAGAAAATTTGGAAAGTAAATAAGCATTCTCTCTAGCCCCCAAGTACCTAGTGTTAAGACATAAGTTTAATGTAAAATTAGAATCCATAGTTTTTATTAAGCATAAAATTGGGTAGATTTTATTTTTGATTTTTTTCCCCATGATACCCGATGGATATGTTGCCATGAGAAAAAAAGGAAAAAAAGATGAGTGAATGTTTCAAAAAATCAAACACTTGCAAAAGTGGGCATTATGTATTTCAAAGTGTTCACCTCTATGGAAGAAACATTATAGGCTACAATGTGTTCACTACAAAACATCCATGCAAGTTTTAGAATTTATGTAGGAAGCCCATTTTAAAATAAAGATAGAATACTAGCCATACTAGAATTAAATTTAGAAATAAAAGCACTCCCATGCAAGATTTTTTTTTTCAAATTCCTCAAGTAGGTTTCCCAATGCGCATCCCCAAAATTAATTAACATTAAATGGCGATTGTCCTACATAGGTTGTAACATTTTTACAAAAGTGTCATTATAAGTGACAACCTAAGAAACATTTAGGTTTAGATGTGGCTAGTTTAATTATTTTAATTCAAAAATGGAGAAAATTCCCTAAAACCACATTAAAAAATCATTTCATTTTTCATTTTTTGTAAAATTTTCAAAAAAGGGGGAAAAAAAATTGTCCATTGTTAAAACCTACTTCCTAAAATACCTCCAAATTTTAATACATACTAATTAATATTACTATACAATTGGACCTCTAATTGAATTTTTTAATTTATATTAGTTTTGGGTGAGTACTTGGTTTTAGTGGGTAAGATTGTCAATTCTTAGTATTGGGTCCTTTTAAATTCATTCATTTGCTAAAAACAATCAAAACGTTCGTATCAAACGGATTTGGGTTCGAAAAAACTGCACACATGACTATGTTTGCATTTCAAAAAAGAAAAAAACAAAATTGTAGGGTTTAGAGAAGGGCAACAAGGGAAAGCAATTGAAAATAGTAACATTTGGTATTATAGGGTCTTTACTAGGTGAGTAAAGGCCAATGCAACATAAAATACATACTTCATTGAATCACCATTACTAGAATTCCTCTTTTTCAAACTAACCAAGTTGATTAAATGAGTCTCTTTTACTAGAAGACATGTATTTTTTACTAGAGGCCAAGGGTTTAAATGATAATGAATATTTTTTGAATAATCAATTTGATTACAATGACTAATTTGATAGTTAGTTAAATTAGACATCTAGTCAAATTGGTTAATGGCCTAGTCAATAAGACCACCCAATCTAGTCAAATTGGCAAGTGCCCTACTCAATAAGCACACCTATTATATTCAATCAATAGGGCTAACTAAGGAGGCCTAATTGAAATGGCCAATTATAATTTTTAATACAAGTTGGGTATCTTGGGATTACATTCAACATTTTGACTATGTTTGACGAATTAGAAAAAGGTTGGAAAATGTAAAAGTTAATTAATCATAACTAAATGAATCATGACGAAATTAATTATGATTAAACTAATTATATATATGGTTTATCTAACTATGGTTAAATTGATTATATTGAAATTAATTATGGTTCAACTTCCTATGAAAAAACTAATTAAAACAAAAATTAACCATAATTAATCTAACCATGATCAATTTATTCATGTTCAATTAACCATAGTTTGTTTAATTATATATGTTTTAACCATGGTTAGTTTAGCCATATTTAATTTAGCCATGATTCATTTATCCAAAATTAATTATTTCATCATTTTTGGGCCATATTTAGTTTAATTATGGCTAGTTTAGCCATAAGTAATTTAACAATTATAAATATTTTAACCATGGTTATTATAAGCAGAACTAAATAAGTTATATTTATTATTAACATATTATTATTTTACCTTAATAAATTAACCATAATCAATAAACACATAATAATTTGAAACTATTGTTAATTTAACCATGGTTGGTTTTCCCATAATTTTTTAAAACATTTTTATTTTAACCATAATTATTTCACTCATGTTTATTTTAGCCAAATTCATTTTATTCATGCTTAGTAGTTTAGCCATGGTTGGTTTTGCCATAATTATTTTAACCATTTTGATTTTAGCCATAATTATTTCATTAATGTTTATTGTAGTCATAATTAATTTTTGCATAATTGGTTTTGCCATAAAATATTTTGCCATTAATTAATTTAACCATATTAACTTTATCAGTCATTAATTTAGCCAAATTTATTTATTTATGGTTAATTTAACCATTTTTAGTTTAACGATGCTTAATTTTTCCATAATTAATTTAATTATTTTTATTTTAGCCATAATTATTTAATTCATGTTTATTTTAGTCATAATTAATTTTTACATAATTGGTTTTGCCATAAAATATTTAAACCGTTTTGATTTCAGCCATAATTATCTCATTCATTTTTATTTTAGCCATAATTAATTTATGCATAGTTGGTCCATCCATAAAATATTTATTCATTGTTTAGTTTAGCCATATTGATTTTATTCATGGTTAGTTTAGCCATGGTTGGTTTAGTCATAAATTATTTATTTTTTAGTTAGTTTGGCCATATTTATTTTACTCATGGTTAGTTCAATCATTTCTAGTTTAGTTGTAAAATATTTATTAATTGGTTAGTTTAGCCATATTTATTCATTGGTTAACTTAGCCTTATTTACTTTATTCATGGTTGATTTCACCATATTTATTTAAATGTGGTTAATTAAACCATAATTAGTTTAATCATGGTTATCTTTCCATAATTATTTTAAATTTTTGGTTGGTTTAGTCATTATTAGTTTAATAATCATTAGTTTTACCATAATTAATTTTTCCTAGGTTAAATTAGCCACCTATTTAGCTTATGTAATGTGAATATGTGGCTAAATAACCTTAATACAATCAGCTTATATGTAGGTGTATTTATACATACATACCTTACCTATATTCCACCTATTTACCTATGGTAACTTGGTTATATAGGCTAGGGCAGTCCATTTATATAGCTATGATAATTTATTAGTTGGTTAATTAGTAATTTACCTAAAATACACTAATGAATGTGTAATTAAATAGTTAAATATTAATTATTACAAATACATTGTTGATAATATATAATTAATAATGTCAAATTTGTAAGGATTAGTTATAATTTGGTTGTAATTATTAATTATAGCTTAATAACTAGTTATTATTAATAACTAGAAATTAATTAAAATAATTTTAATTTTAATTTTAAATTAATTAACATACATATTTACCTACCTTTTAATTAATTAATTTACTTAATTTATGTATTTTACATAGTTATTTAGGAATAATGTTGTGTGGACATGAAAATGTTTCTCCTTCCTAAATGTTTGTCCCATATTGTTTGTTATCCTTTCCAAATGAGGAGTAATATAAATAGATGCACCATAAGTATCTAAGACATAAGAAATATTGAAAAAAAAAAGGCCATTTGGGATGAGCCAATTCAAATGGTTTAACTTTAAATGCCAAATTCAAAATGAAATAGGATTTTCCTACCTATGTCATCTAGGTGTAGGCTTAATCTAGGTGTTGTACATTGAAGCTTAATAAAGGTCATAACTTAAGGTTGTTTTAACTTACTTTAGGCTTTTATACCTAGTTGCTAGTTATAGGCTCCTAGACATGGGCCTAGGAATTTAGGTTGTAGGTTCCTAGACATAGGGACCTTAGGAGTAGATACCCAATTTTAGGTCTAACATAGGTTATTTAGGTTCTATCCATGTGGCATAGCCTAGTGGCCAATGTTTAAATGTCATGTGGCATAGCCTAGATGGCCAATGTTTAAATGTCACGTGGCATAGCCTAGATGGCTAATGTTTAAATGTTTCGTGGCATAGCCTAGATGGCTAATCTTTAAATGCCACATGGCATACCTAGGCGGTCAATGTTGAAATGCCACGTGGCTTAACTTGGGTGGCCATTGTTTAAATGCCACATGGCATTTGGTGTTTGACTAGTAAAAAAATCATTTGACTATTATATTAATTAATCAAAAGTACTAGTCAAAATGACTAGTCAAAAATGCCAACTTAGGCTTGGTCAAAAAGTACATGGCCCAATCACAATGGACATGTTTAAAACGACTTGTCCAAAATGACTAGGAGGTTTTTTTTACGCTTGTCCAAAATGAGTTTCTTTTTACAAAACTTTCTAATAAAAATAAAATAAAATTCTAGTAATGCACCCAATCGACCAACCAACTAAGAACACCATGGCGTGTCCTACAAACATGAAAAAACACAATAAGTTTTCCATTGCAAAGTTAGGTATCGTTTGAAACTTTGTTGTACATAGTTTCTGAAGTGGATTGGGATCTTTATGAAGTGGGCAATTAATCCATTACAATCATTTTTTAGGAATTTTTGTGTGGTGTTATTTATTTCAAGTTTTACAAGATTAGGAACAAGGAGTGAAACATGTAATATTTTGGTATTAGGATGTTTTGGTCCCCTTGAACCTAATAGAATAATGATAGTGACACCCAAGCCTATAATAAAATTAAGGTTTGGCTTTAGCATAATGCCTTAGCTAAGGACTTCTAAGAGGTTTCCTATATTTTCCTTTCATTTCGTTTAGTTTTATGTGGTTGGCTTTATAGATTTAGGATTGCCCTATAGTAATAGGTAGTTTTTAGAAAGTGGGCATGTGCTTTTAATAAACCCCTTTCCTCATGGGCACTAAATGTTCCATGTCCCTTAATTCATTACATCTCATTGAATTTCGTAATTCTTATTGCCCATTTGCTTTATCATGTGCCACCACAAACCTATTATCCACCCCATCTACCATGCAAATCATGAACCAACCATTATTTCCCCTCCCATTCTAACAAACAACACACCACCTATTAGTTTCCCTTGTCGGCCCCCGACCTTTTATGTCAATGTGGGGCCCTAATCTTACACTTTCCCAAACTCCTTTCATGATCATGCATAGGTAGGACCTTTTCGCCCTTCCACTATATTAGCCCCTACGATTGCCCATGATTAAACCTCCCAACCTGCCCCCATTTTCTCAACATGGTCGCAACCTCCAACTAAAGTTTTTACTGCCAATTTACCAATTGAAGGTTAGCTCGTCATCAGCATTCATGTCAAACATCTAATTCATTTAATCCAAACCCCTATGACCATCCTAGTTCAATACCCTCCCTTGCTCCCACCCCGCCTTTATTAGCATGGACTTGGGTTTCGTCATTGAATGTTTTTGGGTCCTTTCATTTAAATTTTCATTTTCTTCAATTATATAACACATCCTTATTGTTCTATGACATGATGTACAAGTTGTGTTTCGTTTTCCATTGGATAAACTAGCACATGACCCTTATGATGTGGCAGTTTAACATTTAAACTTTTTGTTACCCTGATGGTGTCTCATTTTGTGTCACAACCCTAACATTGGGTTTGTGACAAAGTGTGAAGTGTAAGGGCCCATGAGGTTGAAAATGTGTTTAGGTGTGAATCACATTTTCACAAATGGGGGAGAAGACAAGGGATGAATCCCAATGATTCCCAAGTGCATTGCCACTTTGGGAATTACATTTGTGAAGGACTTGTGAATGTTTAGAGCCTTGGTTGGAAAGGTAAAAAATACCAAATTAGGCCCCCATGATACCATTAGAAAGGCCTTGAAGCTTAGATGCTTAAAGTGCCCTCGCATTGTTCATTTATACCTGATTCGGATGAGTTATGATCAAATGAAGGGGTGGGAGTCAAATTGGGAATTTGACTCCTGACCACAAATCCCTTGAAAGCAAAGGTCAAATGAGGTCCGATTGGAGTGTGCTATAACCGATGGAAAGATATTTTTAAAGGCTATAAAATATTGTCTTTGTACTTTCAAAATAGATTTTATTTGAAAAAGATATGAATATCCAAAGTTTTGGGACAACAATAGTCTCAATGATGCGCTCCCAAGTCCCTAGTTAGTCCCAAGTTGGGACTAGGTTACTCAAGTTGCAGAATTGGGGAGGACTTGGGGCACACTCCCAACTCTCAACACTAAAAGGGGTAGAGGGGCGTGCTGAAGCTCCAGGATTGACTACGAAGAGGGACAAGCTATTCACTCACTCGAACCTGCATCAAACCAACCAACTTGTTGGTTAGTTCATATTCTGAAGCACCCTTGGTGCTAGGACAAGCCATGGGTAACCTTGGACTCATTTGACTCACCACGACCCAAACTCGGGGGAAGCCACCACCTTCCCCCATATAGTATTCTCTGCGTCTCACCGCTGCACTTGCATCCGAATGGCACTTTTTCCCGGGACTCCCAAAGTGTAGTCCCGAAAATGTCCCGGTTTGGACTCTCGGGACTTTGGGCACTCATAGCTTCTCGCTCCGACTTTTAATTCGGACGAAGTTTGAAATAAACCTATAGCACTCGTCGAGAGCTTTCCAACAGTGTGCCGCACTCCACCTACACACACCGGAATCGGGTCGATTCTCAACTTTTTGTGGTCAGGAGTCAAACTGCTAGTTTGATTCCCGGCCCTTCTTTCGACTATAACTTGTGATGCAGATGTCCAAATGGCTCATGTGAGGCCATTTTGGACATCTACACTTCAAGAACTTTCCAACGGTATAAAAAACACCCTAATGCAAGGTGTTTTGGCCCCTGCAATCGAACTCTGAAGTTTTGGGAGTCCCCAAGGGCTCCCAAGTCCCATTTTCGGGAGTGTGAGTGACGACTTCACACTTCCTTCAAAGTGGGGTTGCGACTTTCAATCTTGGGACTCTCACTTGGGAGTTTTGAGGAAAAGTAACATTTGGATGTAGTCCTCATGGAAAGGCACAAAATATACTATAGGGAGGGGAGTGGTGCCTCTTCCCAAAGGTTGCAGGTTATGTAAAGCTTGTGCTTGAAGTTGTCCTTACTAAGTTCATCACACCATTTCCATTCAATTTGCAATAACAACATTTTTATTTTATTTTTTGTGTAGGTTGATTTCATCCTGAACTCTCGCTTGTGAGTTCGTCTTAGTCCCATCCCGGAGCTCTAGCATGCCTTCTTAGCCTTGAAGTGTTGCAAGTTAGGGAGCGTGCTTCAACCTCTTTTTTTTCCATTGTTTCACTTTGGGACCCACTTTTGGGTCTCTTGAAAAGTTTGCGGCCGCATCATTTTGCCCTTTCATGGCACAATAATAAGGCATAGGGGAACATGAACTTGATTCAAAAAAAATTTATATTGGCTTAAACTTTGGCAACATTAGAAGAAAACATGAGTTTTTAGAAGGTCCAAGTTAACTAAAATGTCCACATTGACCAAGGAGAATGATTGTTTTGATTAAAGGCATGGGGCATAAAAGACACAAATTATTTTTTATTAAGACATTTGATTAAAGTGACCTTTTTGACCATGTGACAAATTAAACATCTAGTCAAAAAGGCCGGAGGTTCATCAAAATGACCAAAGTTTTGTCAAATTGATCATACTCAGTGGCCATTGTGATTTACAATTAGTTAAATTCGTCATTTTGATTTAACATTTAGTCAAATCAACCATACCAATTTGACTATTTAACCTACAAGTTTATTTTGCTTAAGGCACATACCAAACCTAAGTTTATTTTGCTTAGGGCACATACCAAACCTAAATTCATAGCTAGTAAACCCTAGGTTAGGCATGTTACACTTAATAAGTATTTGTAAAGTTTAATAGGTTACCTACATGCTAGTTTTAAGCACATGTAGGTACTTAAACTTCATACCATTAATTATTTGATATTTGATATTTAATAGTTAATATTCAATAATGTACGATTAATAATTTATATAACTAATTAATCACCAAATAAATGTTAATTAATAACCAATAACTAATTTATCCATCAATTTAATTATGAATTGATAATAATTATTATCAAATCATCAAATTTATATAATTTTTTGGCTAATACTTGATACTAATTTATAATAATTAATAGTAGTCAACATATAATAATTAATAATTATTGATAAGTTATTATTTTAAATTAATTTTTAAATTAATATTAATTTGTTATATATTAACTGATAATTATTGATTCATAGTAAATAATAAATAATTATAAATTATTAATTATAAATTATTAATAATTAATGTTTAATATTGACTACTTCATAAACAAATTCAATAATTAACCATTTATATTGAATAATTAATAATAATTACTTAATATTTAATAAATTTTAGGAAATAATCAATTATTAATCATTAATATTATTTATGATTGGTTGATTGATATTAATTAATCAATCATTACTAATTATTTTTATTGATTATTTATTAATTGAGTTAATATCAGGTAGTAACCTATTAGGCATAGGTACCTACATGTTATTTAAGTAGATATTTGGTACATATTATGACCTTTTACTTAGATAAGTAATACAAAAATATTGAAATTCATTAATGAATGTTACAATATGTACATCAAAACAAAAAATTCAATCAAATTTATTACAATCTGATGACAAAAGTTTCAATTTTTGAAGTTGGACGTAGTCCATTGGTAAAAATTTGACTTTTCAAAGTGGAGGTGAGGAGTTCAAATTTCCTCACACATACAACATAGATTACCTAGGCCACTTTGGCTATATGTGGTTTAAATATCTAGGCCGCTTAGGCAAACAAGTATAGGGTTGGCCACCTAGCCTATGGGCCTAGGTTAAATAAGATAGCTAGGTAAATTATTTATACATTCATTATTAGGTATTTGTAAGTATCTAAATTTATTATTTAATAGGTTTAATAAATAAATAGGATTATAATTAATTATTATTTTAAATTAAATTAATTAAAAATTAAATCATATCACAATAACACAACTTGGGTTTTACAACTAGTTAATAAAATGACTATTTTTTTAATTATTTCAATTGTAATTATAAGTTCATGTTAATGACTATGTAGTTGTAAAGGACATTGTGATGCCATGTGGCATTGTGGTTTTGCGATTATAGTTGATATCACAACTTGATGGTTTTTACACAAATATCAAATTTTCACAAATGTATTTTTAATGTATTTTTAATCACCCAAAATTAGGTAATAAAAAATTTCCATTGATTATTACATTTTTTGATGAATAATAACAACTTATGGTCATATGATGTTGATGTGGCATGCCACATGGTAATGAGGTTAATTAATAGTCACAACACCTCATGACTTATGACACTAATTTCACATCATGATTCATGTCATTGACTTGATAAATTAATTTCATTTATTAGTTAATTGAAAATATTGTTGTCCTTTGTGATTAATAACAATTTCATCTTCCATGTGACAATGACATGGCATGCATTTGGTAACAAACTATCACAAATTTTCATAACAAACCATGATTTTTTATGACACAATGAGTTTATGTTTTGAATTTATGGCACCAATATTTGTCATGGCATGCCATAATTTTTTGTGTGCCATGAAGTTTTTGAAGTCATGAATTCATATGCATGTGAATGTGTATTAATAATCTATTATTAACTTGTAATTATGATTACAATGTTAATATTTGTTTTTAAAAAAGTGACACATAATTCTTTGACTTTTTAACTATTTAACACACTAGCTTAAGTTAACATATTTATTAAGTTAACCTATGTATGTAGGGTATTTAGTAAAAACTTACTTTGTAATATAGGTTACCTTGTAAGTTACTTAATTAGACATAAGAAATTTATTACATTTAAAATGTTTAAATATACCTAGAATAGGTTACCCTACTAATAGGTTAACCTAGGTAGGTTTGCCTAGGTTCATAAGTTTAGGTTTTTTACCAAGTCAACCTAAATAATTTCATTATAAAATATTTTATCAAGTTTGTAACCACCTCAAATTTTTGCAATTAGATGTGACTATGATGTGACTAAATGCGACTAGATGCAACATAATTATCCTAGGTTTTTTTTTAGCTTAAGAATGTTTAGGTTAACCTAGGCGAGGTTAAGAAATAGTATAAATTAACAAACTAATTCATTTAAAATCAACTTAGGGAGGTCTAGGTATAAGCTAAATTAATAAGTAGTAAATATGTTAACGTAGGTGGCCAAGGTTATTTCAAGGCAAATTTTTTTGAGCTTTATTACTTTGTGTATTAAATATAAAAAAATGTGGTAGTGCAATGGACGAGGACTTGAACCCCAAAGTGAAGGTGAAGGGTTCAAGTCTTCACTTTTGCAACTTATGATACTTAGGCCACTTGGTTTAGGTTAGGTAACCTAATCTAGGTTTTTTAGGATAAGAGCCCGACGTTTGTTTTTTATCTATGTTACTTAGCTTATGTTAAGTAACCTAAGTTGCCTATCATATGTAATTAATTTAACTAGGTTAAGCTAGGTTGATTTTTGGTTAGACGAATTAGGTTAAGTTGCTTAGCTTAGCTAGGTTGGATTATGTTAACTTTTGGCTATGCTAACTACATGGGCTAAATTAGGTCAAATTTTGGTCATGTGCAATGATTCATAACATGTTTATAGATTTTTGACACATGTCATCCATTCATCAAGGCGTCTTTTGTAATGTTTAATAAAAGAAAATGATTAAGTTTAAATGACATGCATTTTACATGTCATACTAAGGTTAATGATGACATGGAATTTCATTATTATAAAAAAAAAAATTTAGTCGTTAAAACAAATAGGCTTTGCAATTGAATGTCATTTACGACTAAATGGGTGAAATGACATGACGCGCTCCCAAGTCACGGGGTGAAACCCACTTGAGGGTTTCACAAAGTCAAGTCGCGGAAAGTTGAGACTTGGAAGCACGCTCCCGGCTTCCAACTTTAAAAAGGGGGTAGAGGGTCGAGTTAGGAGCCCCAGGATTAGACTAGGAAGAGGGACTAACTTATCTCGTGTGAATCTGCATCCAAAAACCAACCACAAGAAGTTAGTTTAGCATTTGGGACACCCTTTGGTGTTGGGACTTGCCACGGGCACTTGGACACACAAGACTCCTCACGGCCCGGACTCGGGGGAAGCCACCACCTTCCCCCATATAGTATTCTCTGCGGCTGGTCGCGGAGGCTACATCCGAATGTCACATTTTGTTGGGACTTCCGAAATGGAGTCCCGAAATTGTCCCGGCTGGACTCCCGGGACTTTGAACAGCCATAGCTCCTCGCCACAAACTCGGATCGGGATGAGTCCTAAATCAAAGTTGCAGCTCTCGTCGAGAGCTTTTCAACTCCATGTCGCACTCTCAATTCGGACGTCAGGAAGAGGTCGATTCCTGACTTTTAGTGGTCGGGAGTCAAACTGCCAGTTTGACTCCCGGCCCTTCTTTTGCCCATAACTTGGGCTGCAGATGTCCGAATGACCAATGCGAGGCCATTTTCGATATCTACGTTTCAAGAACTTTTCAATGAAACTAAGAACGCCTCAATGTGAGGTGTTTTGGGCCTTGCTGTCGAGCTCTAAACATTCGGGAGTCCTAGCGGACTCCAAACCTCCAACTTTTCCAAGTGTTAGGCTTCACCCCCACACTTGGCCAAAGTGGGGTTGCGACATGACACGAGTTTAGCAACTCATTAATCAATAGTCGCATATGTCATTTTTTATTAGTATGTAGTTGTAAAGGCTAGTTGTAAAACCCAAAATGTGTTGTTGTTGTTGTTGTTGTGTGTGTGTGTGTGTATTTGTTGTCAAAATATTGTTAACAAATTAAAAAGAGAGTAAATAAAAACCAAAAAAAAAATCACAAAAAAACCAGATCAAAATGGTTAGGTTTAAATTGATTTGTCCAAAATGGCATTTTGGTCAAGTTGAACATGGTGACATTTGGAGTACTTTTTGGTTAATTCTTCTAGTTAAAAAATCCATGTTTTCTTTTAGTGTAGCAAGTCTAAGCTTAATGCCTTTTCCCCAACATAATCCTCCAACTCACAAACACATTTTTCACATTTTAGTTCTTGAATGTGTAGGGGAATACTTTTGAGTAATTCACATTTTGGCACCATTTTTCGTTGCACCCATGTCCTCTAACACTAACTCAACTTTCACTACATTACACTTTGAATCAAATGGTTATTTTTCATTTCTCTTAAAAGATTATAACTTAAACCAAGAGATCAATATTTCTTGTAACTCCTTCAAGCTAACATTCCAACGCATATCACATTTATCAAACATTGGTATTTTTGGTATGGTTTTTGAACACCTTCGGGATTACTTTCACCCAAAAAGTTTAGAATGTGGATTCCGTCAGTTATTTCAATTTTGTTTCCATATGGCACAAGGTCACATTCCATTTCAAAATTACACATGTCCTTGGAATGGTTCACTTCTTAGCCATGACCAAGCTTTCAAATGAAATTTGTCTTAAGAGGAAACATTATATCAATTCATAAGTTGCATTTTATGCCTTCAATTTTGTGACACCTTTGCAACACGTTTTTCCTTACACCAATTTGGAGTTGTAACTTAGGGTAGTTGTGAAGTAGTATTCCACGACATTAGGTGCACCTTGTACTTTCACCCCAATTAGGTTGTTTTTTAGCTAGACATTACAAACGTTTTTAATTTGGTGTCAAAAGGGGTCATATTTTAAAAACTTTATGCTACAAGTGGAAACATCATACAACTTATTTTATATATTAATTCAGCAAGTCAGTCAGTCAATTAGTGAGTCAGTCAGTGACAGGGCTATACCCAACTAACAATTATTACCCAAGTGACTTCGGACGGACAATGATTTCACCGCGTCGTTATTTGTAGGGTAGGTAGTAGGTACCTACTAGCCTAGGTCATAGAGCCTGCTGAAGCCACGTGATCATCTTAGGTACCTACCACCCTACCCTAGATCGAACCAGACAAGGCCTTAGAGGCAATCACCCCATCTCCCGAGAACGGCGCTCGGGCCACGGACAGTTGTTTGAAAAGAAAAGTTTTTTTAAGAAACCAAAAACATCAACCAAACATTGTTGAAATAACACACTTGTGCATTATGCACAGGGTTCACACTAGTCCTTTTTTTTCGTATATTCTATGAATTTGAGTCTCCCATGTTTTACAATCATTGTGGTCATGAAGGAAATGTCATAGTCATCCCATCTACCATGGGAACATGTCAAGGTGATCTTTTGGGAAGGGCATTATTCATTCTAGTTCACTTTAAGGTTTTATGTTCTATAATTAATCATTTTTTTCCTTATTTATTTCCATGCATTGTAAATGACATTCACATCATAGATCTCCTTTTAATTGTATCATTTATATATAAACATTTCCATACCAAACTTCATGCGATAGGTTTTTTTATTCAATATAAAAAATGTGTAACATGGTCACCTTTTAATTTGTTGCGTGACTTCACCACCCCATCCTAGTTTACCACCCCATCAGAAGGAATTAGAGTCTTGGGGTTTCCATTGGGTAGTTCATCATTTACATTATCCTTCGTTAAAGATGTCTTGCTAAATGATGTTTGACATGTGGACCTTTTCTTTAAAATAGGTGATGTTCATGTAGCTTTTGGAATTATAATTCATTATTTCATGCAATGGCCATTGTATCTCTTATAATGCACACCTCCTTCCTCCACCTTCATAAAGTTCCTTTTTTTTTTGGACCCATATTTATTTTTTTGGGTTCAGGATCTTTTAATTGCCTATAAGGACCTTTAACTTGTAAGTAAACATCTTTCCTAATAACTTTCAATGGCATTGAATTCATACTAAAGCCACCATTGCCCTAATAACTTATTTAGGGAATTGGACCCTTATAGCTTTAATCATAAATGTTAGGTTTATGGTTAATCAATGTCCCTTCCTTCTTGAAGCCTTAGCACAAGTTGAAAAAAACACTTTCCATTTTAGCAATATTTTAAAGTGGCATGTGATCTTCTATCGCCTTTAATTCACGTGTGTTTTTATTTATTTGAACAATTCATTAAGCAACAAATGGTTTGATTTTAAGATTTCATCTCGGATCATTTGCACCATCATACCTTTTCAACATGTTTTCTAGTAGGATATTTGAAGCCCATCATGCTTGAAATATTATTATGTTCTAGCCCAAAAGTGGGTGTTTGGTTTACATATCGATTAATCTTTCCAACTTTTTGATTATCTTCCTTAGTTTTTTGTCACAGTGCTTCGAATGTGATTTGGATTACTCCATCCCTTAATTGCAAGTATCTTTTGATGTGTGTGCACACATCCCATCAACCCTATTGGTATATGTCTTTTACATTGTGTTCATAGCAATAAGCACAAGGAGTCCATGATGCAATTCATGACACCTTTGTTGTCATTATGTGAAATGATAACTTGCAAGTAAGATGAAAACAACTACATGCACTTATTTCAACCATGTTCAACAACTCCCGTTAACGAGTTAACATTGTGTTCACCAAAGATGGCATTCGCACCCTAGTCAATGTTGTCATTGTTGACCTAACATGAGTGGATTTATCATCTTGCGTAATTCAAAGATTTGCTACCTGTAATGGGGCTCAAGCTGAAGAAAATAACTATTGTGATTGACACCCCAATAATCAATTCCTCTTTTTAAGAATTGAGATATTTGGATGTTTACACAAATATATTGATATGTTTTTACACGATTGTGCAAATGTCATTTGGAGTTTGAAAAAGTTAAAAAGCCTTCATCTTTTTGTCTTAGATACTTTTCTTTGTAAAAAAATTTCAATCACATTGCAAAGGATGGAAGCATTTTTCATCTTAACTTAGATAGTAGTTAAAGGTCTAATTATATTTTTAATTTCCACCTCTTCAGGACACACCTCCCATCACCATGGTTGACTTATTGAAGGCATTCGAATTTTGACATGGAGAAATATGGCTGACCTACTACAAGCAAGCAGTCAGTTTTTGACATGGAGAGATTTTGACATCTAGTTTGAACTAACTTGACTTCTTGTAAAATCTCCCTTTTCCTTTTTCTTATTCCTTTGTACATTTTCCAAAACTACGGTGTGTTTATAAATAGAGTTTTGCAGGGTTGCATCAGTTTAAATATTGAAAATAATAAATTGGGCTGATTTGAGAAGGGACCCTAGCTAGGTCTTGGACTCTTTCCCTGTTTTTTAGGGTTTGGCCCTCTGTGTGGGTGGGTGTCCACTGTCTCTCTTGTGTGTCTCTGCTTTGCCCCCCTTCACCCACAACTGCGTTTCCCGGTTTGTCGCGTTTTGCGTCTTCTTCTGACGCATCATCATCCCTGCGCTCTGCCACTGTTTCCTCTTCCGCCTTCCTTGTGTACAGGAAGGTGATGCAAGTATGGAGCAAGCTCACAGATGTTGTTGTCCCACCCAGACCTAGATGAACTGGGAATCCGAATCCTCTTAGGGTTTCTCGATTTTCGTGGGATTCTCTTTGGATTTCTCGGGATTGATTGATTTTCCTTGAGTTGTTGTTGTGTCCCCCTGGGGAAGTAGAAAGGCGGAAGTGGAAGTGAGTGTTGGAGAGTAGAAAGAAAGGAGGGTTGGTGGTAAGTAAAGGGAAGGGGGGAGCAGCAGCAGAGATGCCTTCATATGCGGATGTGGATAGGCAGATTGAGCAGCTGACGGACTGCAAGCCGTTGTCGGAGCTGGAAGTGAAGAACCTGTGTGAGCAGGCACGGGCCATACTCGTGGAGGAATGGAATGTGCAGCCTGTCAAGTGTCCGGTGACGGTGTGTGGGGATATTCATGGCCAGTTCCATGATCTCATCGAGCTCTTTCGCATCGGTGGAAAGGCACCAGATACCAATTACTTGTTCATGGGAGACTATGTCGGTCGGTTCTTTTCTTTGGCCTCCCTTGCCAATTTTCCTAGACCCTATTGCATGCTAGCCTGCCTCTTGCTGTCCTTTTTGTTTGCCATTTGTCACTGTAGCACCGCCCAGTGTCCAACTAAAAGTTGTGAGGTTTTTTTTTGCTTTGGAAATACATTGGGCATGGTATGCTGATGAAGCTGTGTCCATGTGTGGCAAAAACAATTGTTGTGAGAATTTTTTTGGTTTGGAAATGCATGGGGTATCTTATGGTGGTGAAGCTGTCTCCATGTGTGGCAAAACATATTGTTGAAAAAAAAAATTGCTTTGGAAATATGTGGGTATGGTACGGTGTTGAAGGTGTCTTCATGTATGGCAAAAACAATTTTCCTTGCAGTAGTCAAGTTGGCATACCGACAGGAGAGTAGGCTGCAGTTGTTGCCAGCTTCATGAGTGTATCGTGCTGACACAGATTGCTGCAGCAGGTTTCATAAACAGCAGTTTCCACTGGAAGTTTTTTTTAGGGTTTATGGTTTCTGTCACAGCTTAAGTTCCAGATGGCTCCAGAAGAGACCAAGTTGTTCTTAGAGTTTAGGTCTGTCAAATGGAGGTGTCCCTCAATCTTACTGGCATCAACTTCTGGTTGTAATTTCAAGCACATGTTCATTTTTGATTCTGGAAAAAGTCTGTCACACCAAACCTGTGAGAAGATAAAATGGGCTCTTGGGCTGAGTTGTAATCATTCATAGAATAACCCCCAAGTCTAATCTCTTGACCTGAAATTGCAGATCGAGGCTATTACTCTGTTGAGACTGTGTCACTGTTAGTGGCCCTCAAGGTGCGGTATAGGGATAGGATCACAATTTTGCGAGGAAACCATGAAAGCAGGCAGATCACACAAGTGTAAGAACCTCCCTCCCTTGGATCCTGTAATTTCCTCATGTTCAACTTTACTCTCAATTTTTCAAAAAATCTCACCACTACAGTTGTCACAAAGGAGGAGCATAGTTACAATTCATGAAGTGAGGAGATAATTTTTTGTTTTTGTATAATGAGAAATAAGTGGCAACTACAGTGAAATACATCAGTTGCATTAAGATTTTTTTTATTGATCTGGCTGGGCTTCTGAAGCAGCCTCTTTTGATCCCAATCCCATGCTGCTTTGGCCAGCACTGACATCACCAGTGCAACTGCATGTTACAGGGATGACGTGGTTGATTTTCATGTCTGTATGCACATTATATAAGGGACATCTTTTAGTACATTTAGTGAGCCATGCCAGCAGATAATTTAACTGTGGGTCATTTGCTCTCTTTCAACTGCAGATATGGTTTTTATGATGAATGCCTGAGGAAATATGGGAATGCTAATGTATGGAAGTACTTCACAGACTTATTTGACTACCTGCCCCTCACAGCACTCATTGAACATCAGGTATGTATGTTGGCCATATGTACCAAAAAAAGCATTTGCTGTTTTTGTGCTTTCCCAGTTCTTCAAAAAAGTTGTGGAGTGGCTTCCAAATTTTCAAACTTAATAAACTATTGAAGCTCTTGCTTTTTCATTTTTGATTGACTGCTCTCTTATGTCCTCGTCTCCAGATATTCTGCTTGCATGGTGGCCTCTCACCATCACTTGATACACTTGACAACATACGAGCTTTGGATCGCATCCAAGAGGTCAGGATTCTTGCTATCCTTTGTGGGTTGCGCTTTTGCAATGGTTGAATTAGTATCTAGGCTGCTTTCTTCTTGGTTTGAGATCAGCAGAGAATTACAAGCATTTGCCCAACTGCTTGTTTCAATGCACTCAAGCACTACTACTTGCTGAGTATAGCAAGTTATCCTATTCTCTCTGAGACTCTGCTGGTGGAAAGTTATCTAAACTGGTCAGCATGTATGTTGCAGGTGCCACATGAGGGGCCCATGTGCGATTTGTTGTGGTCAGATCCAGATGACCGGTGTGGCTGGGGTATCTCCCCACGAGGGGCTGGTTACACTTTTGGCCAGGACATTTCAGAACAATTCAATCACACAAATGGACTCAATTTGGTTGCACGTGCCCACCAGCTGGTCATGGAAGGCTACAATTGGTGCCAGGTCTCTGATATTACCATCATTTCTTCTGTAGTTGGGTTACCTGAGTGCCATTAAGGAAGGAACATTTGAAATCCAGCAATGTCACATTGTGTTGATACACACTTATCTGCATGGATGAGAAGTGCATGAGATTTTCCCAGGCATTGTACTGTCAAGGAAAAGAGTCTAGTAGTAGGCATCTATTCATTGCAATTTGATTCCTATTTCCAAATTTCTTATTAATGTGAAACCTTCATGCTTGCTTGACCTCAAACGAACCATGTATGTGGCATCATCTTTGAGTTCATGTTTTATTCACATCCTTTTTATTCCTGAAGGAACCACTAAACATGCTATCCATAAAAGAGGTTTTGTTTTATCAGTTGAGTGTAAACTGATACCTGGTTTTGGGGGGGATGGGATGCAGGATAAGAATGTGGTGACAGTGTTCAGTGCACCCAACTACTGTTACCGTTGTGGGAACATGGCAGCCATTATGGAGATAGATGAAAACATGGGCCGTTCTTTTCTTCAGTTTGAACCAGCTCCACGACAGAGTGAACCAGATGTAACACGGAAGACTCCTGACTACTTTTTGTAAACAGAACTTCTTCATTTCTGGCTCCAGTAGCTCACTGATCCTGTGCTGTATAGTTTCCTCACTAGAAGGCATTCTTTTGATGAAAGAGGACATCTGTTCACCCTCAGTTATCAGGTATGGTGTTCTGTGTGCTTGAGAAGTTATCATTGTGGTTGAGTGCCAAGATTGGCTGGAAGTTATGCCACGCCTCCATAAAACTTGCAGCTCTTGAAATATACAACATCATCATTTGGTGTCCTTTTTTATTCCCTTTTTAAAAACTGTCACTGTATCTGGAGTGGAAGCAGGAGTTTGAACAGAGCCTCATGTCTAGGCATGCATGCTTTTTCTAAACCCATTGGAATCATAGAGAGGCAAGTCTGTTTCCATTTGCTATCTTGACCAGCAAACCTAATGTTCAAAATCTGATTTGTGGGTCTGCAGCTCAGATCTCTGTGTTAATCATTGAAACATCCAATTTCAGAAGACTTGAGAGTGGAGCTCTCTCCTACTTTTAGCATCCTGATTCTTGATTGTCTCTAGAATCGTCTAGAACTACTGTGGGTGCTTTGTCTCTAGATGAGCTCTCCAGCATATGATCCACTCTGGTGCTAGCAGATGGTTAATTTCTGCATGTTAGATTAGTGTTCAAATTTGATAGAAATCACCCATGTCAACCACATAATTTCATCTGTTAATGTTGAGCATTCCTAAACTTGAGCTCAACATCTGTCAAGTATCATGCTTGAAATTCAACGTGTCACATGATTGTGCAGATCAAGACCAACTCCAAAAGAAGGGTAATGCAATCCAAGCATTAGGATCCCAAGGGAGAGGCACTCTGTACTTCAAAATAGAACCTTCTATGTTGGGGAGCCTCCATAGTTTCCAATATTTTTGAGTGATGGGCCAATCAAATTGGCTCATTGCAAAAAAATAAAAATTGAACTTGGGAGGCACCTCATCTAATGAATAGGACAGGTGAATAGTCATTGTCCCCAAATGATGATATTCATTTCCATGATGGTCTATTTGGCTTAAGATTGAGATTCTTTGGGTACGTATTTGTATATGGAAAATTGGTCTAGAAATACACAAAATCACACACCAAAGAAAGTTGAACCCAAATTGCTCTTGGAATGAAATAAAATAAAGTAAGATGAAATAATCCACACACAAAAAAGTTGATCCCAATTTGTCCTGGAAAAACACACAACAACAAACTCACTTCACCCAAAAGAAAGTTGATCCAAAAATCCCAAACTTGTTAGTGGAAGTGTAAATCACACACAAAAATAGTTAAACCCAAACTAGGCTACTTTTGGTGAAGGAGACCAAAAAAAAAACACCCAAAAACACTTGAACCCAAACTAGGCTACTCTTGATGAAGCAGACAAAAACACACCCAAAAACACTTGAACCCAAAACTAGGCTACTCTTGATGAAGTAGACAAAAACACACCCAAAAACACTTGAACCCAAAACTAGGCTACCCTTGATAAAGTAGACAAAAAAAAACACCCAAAAACACTTGAACCCGAACTAAGCTACTCTTGATGAAGTAGACAAAAAAAAAACCACCCAAAAACAGTTGAACCCAAACTGGATACAAAAAACCAGAGTTGCAAGAGCGCACACACACACACACAAAGAGAGAAAGAGAAAAACAGACAGAGAGACAGAGACATAGAGAGATGTGTGGGGATTTAGGGAAGGGAATAGAGAGAGATGAGGAGTTGTATCAATTCTCTCTCTTCCATAGCTCCCAGGCTTCCTTGTTGCTGTAGCTCTGCTTCTTCTCCCACCCCCTCTCTCATGTCTCGTGCTCTGCACTCTCTGCCAGAAGGATCACCAGCTGCCGATCATAGCTCTTGTGCTCCCACTCCTGTTTTCCCTGAAGTTTTGGAGCTCAAAGCTCTGGTTTTTACTGACGCTGAACTGAAGCAGCAGCAGGTGCCTGAATCCTCGGTTCAAGGAGGAAGAGGAGGAGGAGAGGTGGAGGAGGTGAAGGGGAGTAGCTATGGAACTTGTGAGGAGCTCGATCTGGGAAGGGTAGAAGAGGGTGATGGAGGAGGAGGAGAAGGAGGGGGGGAGGATGGGAGTGGAGATGTGAGTGAGGAGGTGGAGGGGGGGAAAGTGTGGAGGAAAAGATGGAGAGGGGAAGGGGAAGCGAGCACGAGACGTTCACAGAGGTCTGAGAGAAGGAAGGAAAGGGCTAAGGCTTATGAGGAGAGGTGGAAACGGCGGTGGGATTCGGCGAGTCGGGAAAGGAGATGGGGTGGATGGCAACGGACAACATCTTCGCAGCAGCTTGGGGGATGGGTATACCCGGAGCCAAGTGCTGTGCTTGAGACCATGGGCAGTGGAGCGAGATCGGAGAGCAAGGAAGGGGATTTGGGTGGGTGGGCGGAGCAGCGTAGCGAGGCGACAGAATTGGGTGGGTGGTTGTATCCCGACAGCCAATTCTACAATTCTTTCTGGCAGAGAGGAGGTGACGGCAAGATCGAGATCGAGGTTTTGGGGAAGAAGGTTTTGGTCACCATAGCTGCTTCTGCAGCAGCAGTGGAGAACTGGTTGCATGCACACGGAGGAGAGAGAAAGTATGGGTTAGACATCGAATGGAGACCCACTTTCCAAAGGGGTGATTACCATGCAGCAGCTCTCCTGCAACTGTCACTTGAGAAAGTCTGCCTCTTGATTCAATTGCGCTTCATCGAGGTTCTGCCTGCGTCTCTACAGAGACTTCTGGCTGATCCCAACATCATGCTCGGAGGAGTGTCTATCAAGGTACCCATTTCCACCCTGCCCAAAAGAAAGAAAACCTTCTTGTTGCAATTTTCTTTTGTAGAAGATGGCATTTCTTCCACCTTGTTGATCTCAAAAATCTGCACTTGCATTCATTCCTTGGGGGGGGGGCGGGGTGGTGAAGGCGGATATAAACAAGCTGAAGAAAGACCATGGACTAGTATGTGCGGGTGAAGTGGAGCTAACCACTCTGGCGGTTGTGAAACTTAAAGTTGAAGCTCTCAGGAAGGCAGGCATATCCTCTCTTACTGAGACAGTTCTAGGGTTTCCTCACAAGAAGGATAAGAAGGCAACAATGAGTAATTGGGAAACTCGAGAATTGACATTGCAGCAGATTCAATATGCTGCCACCGATGCTTGGCTTTCTTACACTATTCTTATCGCCTTACTTGCCATCAAGGAGCAACCTACAATTCATCGAGTTTCAATGCCTGTGGATCCTTCTGATGCTCAGGTTTTCTCCATGGCCATCCCTCTATGGTTGATGATGCTTCAGTTTTACCCTATCTATCTCTCATATTCTTCAACAACAATCATTCAATCGCATGGTTTTCAATGAGTATCAAGAGTTTTTCCTTACCTTTCTCCAATGTTGTTTGTTCTCTGATGAAGCAGCAGCCATCTATGGCAGTTTTTCCACAAGCAAGTACGGTCCCAGGTGCTTGAAGCCACACACACCAACCAACCTGTTGAGAGATTCACAATGTGTAGGCATCAGAGGAAGGAGCCTGTGAAAGGAGAGAGCAGAACTTGAGCAAAGATTGCTCAGTCGCAGCTGTTTTGATGTCACACAAACCTTTTTTGAGAGATTCCGGTAGACATTGAAGCAGCCTGCAGAAAGAGAAGCAGAAAATGAGCAAAGAAAGTGCAAGAGACTTCTGCAAGAAATTGCAAACTATGGAGACATGCTCATTGGTTGTTGGTTGAACTGTGGTTGACCTAGAACTGCCAACCACCAAGGTGGGGGCATTGTGTATCTGGACTTGACTTCTTCATGTTTTTCATTTGTTGCATAGTTTGCCAGTCCAAAATTCTGCGACTCTAAATGAATTCTCTCCAACACAACCACATATACATATTCTTCTGTGCAAAGGGTGGGCACCATCCAAGAAAGTGTCAAGCACAAATAGATTTACATTTCTCTCTTGGTGCAAGAATTGCATAGTAGCCCCTGATTCTAATTCACTGCAGTGATGTCTGCACATTTATTTTGCAATCCATTTACAGGGTTTTGTTTTGATCCACATGCTTTTTAGTTCTGGTTTCCCTAGAAAGTAATTTTGCAGTGGGATGGTGGTTGGTGCATGGGCTGCATGCACATGGCAGCCTGGATACACACAGGTTGGTGGCGCATGGGCTGCACACACATTGGATTCATTATTGAGTCTGTTGTTAGTGACCTTTCACATGAGAAGAAGTGCGCAAACGCTTCCCATGTCACTGCCCCTTGCCCTGCAAGCAATACATTGCAGTCAACAACTGATACCATGAGACATGTGCAGTCTTGTCTTGAGTTGCCACAAGTGTTTGAAATACAATGATTCGAATGGTCAACCTTTCATAAGGCTGCTGCCTCACCTTTCGAATGTAAAGGAATGACTGACCTTCAGTGTCGATTCTGTTGAAGACACCATCAAAGCTCTCACGGCGACCATCCTTCCCTTTTGCCCGTGACAGTTGCATGAATGCAGCAATCTGGCCATGGCACAGAGTTTCAGTGCTTGAACCTCATGGGGTTTCTTGCATTCCAGCACAATGCCAGATTTGTCCTTCTGAGGCTGAAAGAGTGTCTGTCATCTTCTTATAAGATGATGTACTCTAGGAAGCTTTCTTTTGAGCATCATGCCTGTCTTGGTAGTAAAGAGGATAGTAATGGAGGACCTACATCTTTGTCACGCTTCATGGCTGCCATCAGCTGCTGCTTGCTTATTGTTCTGAGGCTCCAACCCATTGTCCAATTGTTAGTATTTACATGAGCTTAAAGGGTTCATGCTGTGCTTTTGACCCCCACATGTAGATCTATCTGGTTGCCCTAAACAAGTAGTGATGAAGTACTCACCCCACTTGTTCTTGGTCGATTTTGTTGAACATTTCAAGCAGGCGCTGATATTCTTTGACAGACAGTCCAGTGGCTGCTGCAAGGGTGTAGATGTATGAGACATCTCTGGCCATTCTGCTTGCCCTTCTCACAGCACCAAATGTGGCACTCAAGTGGCTCAAGGCCCTGAATGACATCCACAGAAGCCATTTCAATTGGCGATTGCTTTGTGTTGTCAAGAGAGCAGAATTGAAAATTTCAACAAAATCTGGAAGAGTAAAACCATCCTGCCTGGCATGGTAGGAGATGCCACTGTGAAGGTACTGCTCAACCAGTTGCTGCAACCACCAAGCACATTTTGATCTTAATATCTCACATGTTGTGTACAGAACATCCATTGCAAAAAGACCACACATGCTGGTGATCATTGCCCACCTTGCCACATTGAATTGAGTAGGTTGTGCAGGATTCCCAAGTTTGGGACCCTCTCAGTATCCACACTTGAAAAAAAATGATCAAAGTACATACTTGTACATCTATGCACAGATCCAAAACTCATTTGGATTTGCCCAACAATTGCAGTAAAAATCTCTTTCAGTTTCTTGAGATGTGAGAGAGTGATGCTGATGCAGTCACCGTGTATGGTTCAAAAGGGTCACCCGCATCACCAGGCCAGCGAGGTTGCCAACAACCATCAGATACTGGCCTCGATGTTCCAAGAGGTGCTTCACTGCTGACATTAGTTGCTGCTGTTCTTCGTTGACTTGGCAACTCACACCCTATGCATACCGCTGGTGCCTGCAGCCGCACTTCTGTTGACCCATTCAATCTTGAGATATTTTAAGTTCCTTACAAGATTCACTCTGAATAGACTCAGAGAGAGATGATTTTGTTTGATTGCTCAATTTTGTCTACTGTCTGTGTGTCTCTATCTTATGGAATTTCATCAAGAATGTCCCACTCTATGAAACCTTTGAAAGAAAGCATGGTGCAGAGGAAGGCTTGCACCTTAATGACTCCTTTTGGACCAAATAGGAGAATGGATGCCTCAACTGCTGCCCTATTCCTCTCTGCCTACCATATGCAAAAAAAGTTTCCCCTCTCAGGGAAATTGCATCTTGATGATGATATTCAAAAGAATGATTTGATCTTCCAAGTACAAAGTCAGTTTGTGGCATTACCATCCTGTTGCTCATGTTCTGTTTCTATTGACATACACATGTGCAAAGCCCTCTAGGATCTATGGCAAATTTTGTCTTCATTTTGGAGGTACATGAAGCTCTCTAGGGTCTACAGCAAATTGAATCTTCATCTTGCAGGCATGTGCAAAGCTCTCTAGGATCTACCGCAAATGGGGTCTTCATCTTGAAGGCCTGTGAAGCTCTAGAGGATTGACGGCAAATGGGGTCTTCATCTTGCAGGCATGTAAAGTTCTAGAGGATCTACAGCAAATTGGGTCTTCATCTTGCAGGCATGTGAAGCCCTAAAGGATCTACAGCAATCTTGCAGGAATGTGAAGCTCTAGAGGATCTACAGCGATTGAGGTCTTCATCTTGCAGGCATGTGAAGCTCTAGAGGATCTATAGCAATTGAGGTCTTCATCTCACAGGCAAGTGAAGCTCTCTTGGATCTACAGCAAATTGAAGCTTCATCTCTGTGTGCAGTGTCAATAAGGAGACATCATCATCATCATCATCATCATCATCATGGGTACTTGTGGTATGTTGTCTATTTACAAATTCATGCAACCCAACTCTATCAGATGAAGTTCAAAGTGGTCAGTCTCATGAAGAATCCTCCTCATACATACATCATGCATGCATGAATGGGAAAGAGGTTGGTTTCAAAGGACAGCAGACCTTGAAGGAATACATCTCTTCCACAGCCAGGATTGATTCTGCAGCAGCCAACAGGCTTGCAATCTGATTCTCTGCTTACATTTTACAAACACACCCCAAATTCTTCAAGCCCTGTCAGAATCACAACATCTAGCATGTGTGTACAATGCATACATAAATTCTGTTGCAAATCGAATTGGGTATGATTGTATGCATACCTTCTGTTGCAGCAAATCAAATTGGGTATAGTTGTATGCAGACATTCCGTTGCTGCAATTGAATTGGGTATGATTGTATGCATATATTCTTCTGTTGCAAATCAAAATTGGGTATATGACTGTATGATTGCTTACGACTGCTTTGAAAAGCGTCAGGGTTGAGATTGTGGTCCAGGGTTTGCTCCAGCCGTGCACAACTTTCAACAGCAGTCGAAAGCGCAACATACTTGCTCTTCATCTCTGAGTGCACATAGTTCATCAAACAGCAGAATCAACCAACCCTCTCAACAACTATCACTACAAAAAGAAATGGGTTGTTCTCTAAGCCTATGTAGTAAAAACCTGTTTCAGTGTCTTACATGCAAAGCTTTGCTAGCTACGGCTGGATGTGGATCATGTGCTACAAAAGAAAAAGAAAACATGGCACACTCAAGAACTCTGTGTGTGTGTGGCTGTCCATTGTACCCATGTCTAACTAGGAAAGAGAACAGAAAGGGCGATTTGCAAAGCTTCAGATGTGAAAGAATGGAATGAGACAAGTCCAGCAACATACGATCAACTCCATCAGCCCAGTTTCGAAGAGCTGTGCGCAAGGCTCGGACACAGGAACTTCTTTGATACCGAGGGTCTGTCCAGCAACCTGAACACTCCATTACCTCATGTCATGTCTCTTTCTACTGCACTGTTCTACTGCTGGCCAGACAGAGAGACACACAGAGAGGGAGATAGGTACTACTCAGAGGAGGAGGAGGAGGAGGATGGGGGAGGTGCTGCTCTCTAGCTAAAAAGCAAGCCACCAGAGAGAAAAGACCACAGCAGCAAGTGAAAAGTCTGTGGAGAGACAAAAGAGACAGAAAAAAGGGAACGGTTAGAAGGAGAAGGCCAATCTTGTGTCAGCTGAATTATCATTCATCCCCATTGCATCAATCTCCATCAACTGCAACAACATTCATCCTTGGGGGGCAGGTTACTCTTTGTACATTTTATGGAACACTTGAGATTTTTTTAAAGTGGGGTTTTTTTTTTTTTTTTTTTTTTGGGGTTTCAAAATAATAAAATATTAAGAAAATTAAAATAAAAATATTTTATTACAATAACAATTATTTTAAATGTATTTTCATAAACCCATTCTTGACACCTTATTTTTAGGTTTTGAAGTGAATTATTATTTTATTCGATTTTTCATTTAAGTTGCACCCTATTTATTTATTAGTTTGGAAGAGGACTTGAGAGAGCATTGCTGTTGAAGAATTGTGCACTTTCCACGAGGAATTGAGCAATTCCGCAGTTTTGAGACCACATAAAATGTGTGTGTATGCTTGCTTTCATGAAGTGAAATTGTGTCTATTATAATCTTCATGAAAGCACAAAAGTATCGATCCATTTTTTCATGAAATGTTAAAGCGAAGTTACTCTTTGTATATTTTATGGAACATGTGAGATAAAATGTTTTTTTTTTCTATTGCTAGGAAATAATAGGAAACTTTTTTTTTTTAATTTCATTAAAATTGGAATTATTCAAAATATGAAATCATAGACAAAGTATATAACAATAATGTGCTTGAGGATTTCACCCATTTGAACAAGTAGAGGAAAAAAATATCTTTGCATTTTCAGTTTTGCATTTGCTTTACATTTCTGGAAGCAAAGCTTGGGAAAAAGACCTGGAACTTCAAGCAAAGAGGAATGTACCAATTGGAAAGATTCATGTTGCATCTTGTTCTTCGTGGCAAGATTTGGTGTTATAAGTAGAGATTTCCTTCGTTCTTGCTTCATCTGTTTCACACAATTTTTTTAATGACATCTTTTACCACCGAAGAGGGGCTGAGAAAGTTCTAAAATCATAAGGGATGGACCCATGACCATTGCCATCATCTTTGTTGGTTGTTTCATCAAAACCACTAGTTCTTTATAGTTTTTGAAATAACTAGAACTTGGCGGTTCTCTAATTTTGGAATACTTAAAAAACCAAAATCAACGATTCTTTGAAAATTCAAAGAACTACATTGTTAGACTTTAGGGTTAAATTCTTTGTTCATCCCTCTAACGATCTATCTTCTATTTCTTGTCATGTCTAACCTTCTTTTAGAAGGTTTTTGATCTCTCTCTTTCATTCTTCTCCTCTTATTTAATCCATGAGTTTTTCTTCTCTATCCAAAGGAGTGTGCACCTTCTAACTGGATTGTCTTCTTGTTTTGTAGCTAAGTTCCTTGTCAGATTACATTTATCTCCTTCTAGTCCTTCTAGTTCAGTTATTAGGATCATAAAACTTGATTAGAAAATCCAACATGGTATCAAAGCTTGAAGGACTGAAGTAAGAAAGGTTAGAAAAAGGAGTGAAAGAGATGAGAAGGTTTTACAAGTTTAGGGAGACCAACAAAAGGGCTCCCAATGGCAGAAGGAACTGAATAAGTGGAGGATATAAACAAACTTAGCCAGATTAGGGAAGTTTTCAGGTCCCATGGCCCTTTTCATTTGTTTTCAAAACATGTTCCTAATTTTGATGTCTCCATACCAAAATCTAGTTGCCTTGAAAACATTTATAAATATTTTGTTTGGTCATTTAGGATGATGAACTTGTTACAGAAATAAAACCTTTGGGAATATATAGAGAGTCTAAAAGATGTTTTCATCATAGACGTAGAAATTGAAATCAAGTCCAAGGCTCTAAATGCAATAAACATTTTTGTGAAAAATATTGTAATTCCATTTGTCAAAAGGTTCTCAAACCTTCATGAGTGTTGGGAATATTTGAGAGAAAATATGAACCAAATCATGCTCTAAGAAACCAATGTTGTTAAAAAAAATTGTTTCTACGAGGAACGAAGAAGATTGTAGTATGGATAGCTACCTCAAGGAGGTTAAAGACACATTGGACCAACTAGAAAATATTGACTTTTCCATTCCTCATGAACTAGTAGTTATAATGAAATTGAATTCTTTTTCAACTCATTATAACATCTTTGTCAAAACCTTGACAAGCAAAGATTTCTTGCCCATGCTAGAAGAACTTGAACCTCAACTATTGAATGAAAAGTTTCAAATCCAGTTGGATGTTGACAAAGAAATATCAACTAATGTATTGGCAATTCAAGATAGTATGTAGAATTTCAGATTTCAACTTCCAAGCTCAAACACCAGGGACATGATACCTAAAGAAAACAAGGATAGCCAAAAAAATCAACAAGGAAATCAAACCAACACTAGCACCAAAAATTCAAAACATTATTACAAATCACAGTTTATTTGATTAGAAGATTAGACCAAAAATTAGTCATTTTGACATTTGGTCAATTTGACCATTTAGTCATACTATACAAGTCGATTTGAACATGTTCAATTTTACTAGTGGTTTTTTTTACTAACCATAAGATGGTATTTTTGATTAGTTAAATTGGACAAAAAATTGGGTAGTCAAAAAAATGCAATTAAAACATAACTCAATTTTTAAATATAAAAATGTAATAAATAAATAAACAATAAGTATTTACTCACCCACCCACCATGGCCTCCTACCTACCTATCCACAACCCACCTAAATATTATACATTTACACACATGTAGAAAGTATATATACGAATATACATACTTCACATAACATATGTTGATAAGGCGGATTGAACCTTGGTCTTTTTGGTTCCATAGCAATGTCTTGGCTATCAAACAACCATATCACTTTATAAATCAATATGATACCAAATGGATTTAACATAATTCCTTGAACTTCAATAAATTTTTTTGTCAATGTGTATAACAACATTTGAACTTCAACTTTTTCATAAGTAGATACCTGACTAGGTAAATGGGTAGGTGGTACACGTGCATATCTACCTATGTTTTTAAATGTACATACTTGCTTATGTAGAATATAGATAGGTATGTAGGTAAATAGTAGGTAGGTAGGTATACATAGGTATGTAGGTAAATAAATAGGTAAATAAGTACATGGATAATAAGTAGGGAGATAGATAATAAGTAAATAAGTAGTACTTAGGTAGGTAGATGATAAGTAAATAGGTAGATAGGACATAGTTAAGGAGGTAGGTAAGTAGGACATATTTTGATAAGTAGGTAGGAAGGATGTAGGTAAGTATATGCTAAGTAAGTAAGTAGGTAACTTAATAAGCATAGCAAATAGGCTAACTAACTAAATTAATATGGCTGATTTGACTATGCATGGCCATTTATTATGACTAATTTGACTAAGCCATGGGCATTTTGATGGATCATTTTTAAAAATTGTTCTTCTTGACTAGATGTACAATTTAACACTTAATCCAAATGATCATTTTAGTAAAAAAACCAACTAAAAAAACCATGTGTTTTTCATTGCCCATGCCTTTAATCAAAACGAACATCATTTTGGTCAATGTGAACATTTTAGTCAAGTTGAACCTTTTGAAAAACCATGATTTGTAATAATGCAAAAAATTCAGTTGAATAAAAAACTTGTTGGAAAAATGAAGTTTTCAATAGAAGACCATGGGACCTTTCGTACAAACCAAGCACCTCTAAGCCTAAGAAATGCCATTATTGTGGAGCTAAGGGACATTAAGAGTGTAAATGTGAAACCCAGTAGTTGGTGGAGAAATTCAAAAATTTTATTAGACAATTTCACAACCTAGGTAAGATACAACAAACAAATTGTATGACATCTAACCTACCATTTGAAGAAGGTAACAAATAATCACCTAATTCAATAAATGAACTAGAAAACTCATAAGGTCTAAAAGGAAACCTAACTAAGTCGTCAATGGATTTTTTATGGTGTTTTGATTTTAGAGGAATCGGGCATGTAACAGGCAATATTGATCTTTTGGTTTTTTTGAAAAAATTTCCTTATAAAAACACCATTATTATTGGAACAAGAAAAAACCACCATGTAATTGGAGAAGGAAACATGATTGCAAAATTCAAAACTGGGGAATTAAAACACATATTTAAAATTGTCTATGTACCAAGCATAAAAAACAACCTATTGTCTATAAAAGCCATTGCAAATTCTAAATAATTTCTTCCAAACAAATGTTTTGTTAGAAACATAATACACAAACCATTGTTTGAAAAGGCACAAAAATAAATGGGAGAGGTTTGTACAAGCTAGAGGCAGGACCATACTTGAATTTTGAAGTAAACATCATATCTAGAAACCTTAGCACATCATCTGATCCAACCATAAACAAGACCATTTTTTGGCATTATAAATTATTAAACACTTGAACTTTGAAACCTTACACAATTTGTCAAACAAATATAATGCTTTAGACATACCCACATTTTTTAGAATTCATCTCACCTATGAAATATGCCTTAGAGGGAAACAATCAAGAAAAAAAATTCCCTAAAATAAATGAATAAGGAATAGATGGAACCATTGATCTTGTGCACATTGACATGTGTGGGCCTTTCAATATCAAATCCATTGGAGGAGCCAAATACTTCATAACCTTTATAGATGATAAGAGCAAGATAGTCATGTGTATCGAAACCATTGAAGGACCAAAGATCAAGCATTGAAAGCATCCAAGAGTTTGAGGAATTTTGCCAAATTGAAAATTCGAAAGAAAATAAGAATCATCAAATCTAATAACAGAGGAGAATATATTCAATTTTTAAAAATTAACTAAATTTTGCAATAAGGAAGAGGAAGGGAATTGACACAATTTTATTTACCTTATCAAAATGGAGTTGTTGAATGTCAAAACCGCGCAATTTTGGAAATTACAAGGTGTATAACAATAGAAGGAAATTTGCCAAATGTTCTATTAGTTGAATTGGTACATTCAACATGTTATTTGCTAATCAAAAACATTTGACTAGAAGACACCCTTAGAAACCTACTCATGAAAAAAACTAAATTTGAGGAATCTCACTGTCTTTGGAACATAAACATATATACATATTCCCAAAACTAAGAGGGATAAACTCAATGAAAAATCTATGAAGGGAACCTTAGTTGATATATATGAGAATAAGAAGGGCTACAAGTGCTTGATATTTGAATGTAAAAAGGTGGTCACTTTTAGGGATGTGACCATAAATGAAGAAAAAAACCTCTTACACCATGTAAATGTGGGTAGACATGAAGATGTGGCTAATGAAAGTCATGCAAGAATAGGGATATATTCCTTCTTCATATTGGAACACAAATTGCCAAGAAGAACAACAAAAAATTGACAATAACCTTAACATTGTGTTCCTTGATAACAAAAACCCAACTGGAGTTGAGACATAAAAACCTGGATTTGAAAATAACTAAGATTTACAACAAATAGACAATGAACCTTCAAACAATACCATCCAAGTGTACCAAGGGAAAAAAAAAAATGTCTAGGGTAAGAATTTAAAAGATCCACTAGAGCACGATTCAAACTTGTGAAATTGAAAGAAACCAACACAGACATCACATTTTCTAATGGGGTGATAGATGTCATGGATGCCAATGTTATGGAGTTCATTCATTTGAATGATCATCCATGAGTTGTAATAAACTTATACTTAACGTTTAATTTAATTTTAATTCACGTTTAGTTAATTTCCAATTAAGTTTTAAATCACTTTCACTTAACTCATAATTCACTTCCAATTGACTTGTAGTTAGATTTTAATTAAATTTTATTTCACTTCTAGCTAAGTCTGAGATAACCTAGTTAACTCTTAATTATCTCTTAATCAAGTTTTGGTTAAGTTTTAATTAACTCTAATTAATTCCTAGTCGACTTTTAGTTAAATCCTATAGTTGACTTTTTGTTAGAAAGGTTATTAAAAAACTTCTTTACTTGATGCACACATAAAAGCCTATTTAGAAACTTCCTTAAGCAAGGTCCCCAAAGGGGTGTAAATAGAAATAATTTTTTTCATTTCCTTTAGTTTATTCCACACCACTCTTAAGCATGATCTTACACCATAGTCTTGTCATGTTCTTTTCATGTTCATGTTTACATATGTTAGTATAATAAAAATTTGTTTTCACATTGGTCTTGCACATCTCGTGTTTTGGTTTTTAGTTATTGTGTTTTATTTTTTAATCACACACATAATCTTGTTTTATTCCTTGTTTGAAAGTTAAGTTAAACATTTCCTTTAGCCTTTATTCTTATGGTTTTCTATGTCTTTGACAACAAATGGAAAGTGGAAGAAAACCATGCAAGAAGTTGACTAATGCAAATTGGGGAAGAGATGTAAACTTTCAAAAATCAACCATAAGATATTTTTCCACACTAAGAGGAACCCCAATCACCTAAGACAACAAAAAACAAAATAATGTAGTTTTATTGTTTATAAAATTTAAGTTTAGAGCCCTCATGTTCAATGGAAACTATAATTAAAGGAAGGAAAATGGCTTTTAGATCTATTAACTAAACTTGGCGTGAACAATGTAACAACTATATCGATACATTGCGAGAATGAAATTTGCATCAAGATTGCTAAGGACTTAGTGTAGTATATGGGAATGTCATTAATGTTATTAAGTTGATTTAGTCAAATGGGAACTCAAGGATGTTAATTTATTACTACCAGTAAATTATTTTAAGAGTTAGTTATTTTGAAAGAATTAGGATGAAGAAGTAGAATGTTGAAATCAAACGGATGGAATTAACAATGACCAAGCTCAAAGACCCCATCAAGATATCCAAGGTAAGGAAAAAGACGAATCTTCCAATTTCAAAGACAAGACACTTAGCCTAATATTAATAAGGTAAAGAATATAATCACTACTCCTTGTCACCAAAAAAAAAAAAAAGCCATAAATAAATTTTAATGTATTGAAAGTAAATTTTTATAATTTTTAATGATCAACATGAGGATAATCTTTAATTTTATCACAACAATTAAGCACATGTTTAATATGCATTCAAGTATATATTTTTTAAAACCATACTTTTTTTCTTACTTTTTAGGTTGTCCAAACTTGTACAAATAGGTGAAAATAAATGAATTATTGAATACTCTCCATTTTCAACATGATATAACTTTAAAATGTATGTGTAAGTTTTCAATGTTTAAATACTATAGTAAAATACATCAAACTTTTAATGGAAAAGTATGTTTAAATTCAATTTGATTGGTCATTTTTAAATATACTTGTTATCTACATTTATTGTGCCATAGTTTTTCAATTTTTTTAATCACCTCATTAAATTTTTAAAAAAAAACACCATGTTTTTAGTATGTTATTTTAAATTATTTAAAATCTACTTTCTTCTACTTGTGTCAAAAAATGGATCATTTTAAATTTTTTTAAAAAAAAAACTTTTTATGTATATTTTACCATGTTTTCACCCCACCATTCACCTTAAATACATACAACAATTTACAAAAAGAATGGGCAAATTAAAGTCACTTACATCCCATTTGCAAAACAATAATTGATCTATTCACAAAAGCGTTATGAAAAGAAAAATGTTTACAATGTAGAAACCTAATGGGGATGGTGACATAAGAAAGAAAATTTTGTCATGTCATGTTCAATGAGGAGAATAACACTCCAAGTTTGCTCCTCACTCTTCAATGATGTTATCCAACCATTGTTCATAACACCAATAGAACTCCTCTAATTCGTTTGCCTTGTTTGTCACTATGTCAAGGCATCAACTTGTTTTCTCCATCATCTACAGACCAACTTCAAAGTTTTTAAGTCGTTGAAGGACCCCATTTCGAACATTCTAGTATAAAGACTTTAGAGCATTAATTCATCTAGTAGTCCAAGAAAAATAGGATCAACAAGGAATAACCTATTAAAAACATAACTTCTATATTCTAGAACCATTATATTTGTTTCATTCCAGTTGGTTTCATATCTAAACCTCCAATTTGGACATGTATATTAGCAATTCCTTGTAATTACTCTTGTTTAAAGAATAAAAAACTAACTTTTTTGTCAAAATTCTTTTAGACCCACGATTTAAAGGCCAAAATCTATTAGTTTTTTATTTGTGACCTATCATGTTAAAGGTTGAGGGGGCGTGTTAGACTTTATGACACACCCCCAAACTCCTTGATAGATTCAATTGCAAGTCCAAAGGTGAAAACAACGAAAAGAGAAGGAATTGGGGTACGATCCTTAGTTCGTAACACTTTGGGGGAGTTGGGGTACGATCCCTAGTTCGTAACACTTTGGGGGTAAAAGGTGTGTTGGAGCTCCGGGATGGGGATCAAGATGAGTGACAAGTGGGTCAATTATTCACACTAACTTGCACAAACCAAATAACAAGTTGGTTAGTGCGTAATTGGAACACTTTTGGTGCACAGATGAGCCACCGACACACACAAACTCACAAGACTCAACACGGCCCGGACTTGGGGGAAGCCACCACTTTCCCCCTTATAACATTTTTTGTGATTAGCCATAGGGGTTACGTCCAAATGTCATTTTTTTTCGAAACTCCCAACTTGGGAGTCGTGAAATTAGGACTCTCGCGACTTTGGAGGCCCATAACTTCTTATGCAAACCTTTAATTGTGCTGAGGTCTGAAGCAAAGTTATAACCCTTGTTGAAAGATTTCCAATGATATGTCGCACGTCATTTGCATGCAACTAAATTAGGGCGATTCTTGACTTTTAGTGGGCAAGAGTTAAATTGGAACTTTGATTCCCAGCCTTTCTTTTAACCATAACTTGTGTTTTAAATACTTAAATGGGTCATGCGAGCCCATTTTAGACATTTACGTTTCAAGAGATTTCCAATGGTATAAAAACTTTTTTAATCCAATGAATTTTGACCTTTGAAATTGCTTTCTAAAATTGAGACTCCAATTCTTAAAATGGGAGCCCATTTGGGAATGTGTGGGTTCATTCCTTCACACTCTCTTACACTCACGGGAGCATGAAATGTGAATCCTGAGCTTCACTTTCGACCTGCACCTTTGTAAGCCCTTGCATTGGTTGCAAGCCCAAGGTTAGGGTCATGACATTTTAAGGTTAAATTCAATTTTTATTCTTTTAATAATCTATTTTCTATCTCCTATCATTTTTGCTTTTGTTCCTAGAAGGTTTCTAATCTTTCCTTCTCCCCTTTCTCTTTTCCTATTTAATCCATGTGTTTCCATTCTTTATCCAAAGAAGTGTGCACGCTTTCATTGGACTATCTTCTTGTCATATAGTTAAATTCCTTATTAAATTACCTTTCTCTCCTTTTGGTTCAATTGTTAAGATCACAAAAGATGGCTAGAAAATCCAACAACATAACATCGTGTGTTAAACATCCATGATTATTCAAAAATGTTAAATACCTATTAACAAGCTATGTTTCGGAGCCTTCTTGTGAGTTGATGCATGATTTTGCATATTACATAGTTCTTGCATGGTTTTGCACATTCCACAATTCTTGTCCTCCACCATCAATACTTGTTTTGACTAAGTTGATGCATGACTGTGCATATTACATAATTCTTGCATGGTTTTGCACATTGCACAATTTTGGTCCACCATCATCAATACTTGTATTGACTAAGTTGATGCATGATTTTGCATAATACATATTTCTTGCATGGTTATGCACATTACACAATTCTTGTCCTTCATCATCAATACTTGTTTTGATTAATAATATAAAGAAAAATTGAATGGTTATTTTCAAAATTTGAACCCACTCCATTAGGGAAGGGTTAATGTATACCTACCATTGCCTACTTCATAACATTGCATTTTCAATAATAAATCGTTTATTATGTTTATATATTATTGCAATATATTAGTTAAACCTTGCGAAAAATCATGCAAGGCATTACAAGGACGCTTGGACATAACTTGTTAGGGGGTATATAATGTCTTCCTTTGATTATTTTGTAGAAGAATAAAAGGTCGCACCCATTTATATACATAAAGGATTTTGAACCAAAACCTACACTCCAAAGGTTCTCAAGCTTTTTATTCATCCACCAAGAATAACTTTTCACCCTTCCTTTTTTTATGCATCATCCAAACATGACATTAAATATTAGTTTTTGCCCATTGAGAAGTGGGTTGTACACAACTTTGCATCCATGGACAAGAGGATTGTGTGATTTTTAATTCATCACCAAGTGGGGGATGTTGTTGCTCTTGAACTTCTAAACTATACATTATATGGATAATCAACTCAAGGTCATATGCTATTGGAAATACCTTCAATGCTCCCACATCTCAATTATTTTTTATTGATAGTTGGCAAGCTCTCACTAATTACCTTGTATGTTAGGTTTTTGAATATTGATAATTATGTTGAATTATTGTCATTGAAAATGATAGTTGATGATTTGTTAAATTATGGATAATGACAAGGTGACATAATTAATTATGATAACAAGGTTAACTTGCATGAAGTTTTTACAATTTAAGGAACCTTAAAAATTGGCATAATATGCCTTCAAAATCTTTTACAATACCAAACATATACCATAAATTCATACAAGCCAAAAAATGGTATTAGACCTAACATTAGGTATAGGCTAGTATGATTTTTTTAAAGAAAAAGAGGCACAATACTAGGACAAGGTTGTTAGGAAAAAAATTAAAAAAAATTAGTACTAGGACTAGTTGGTTAGTGTGTTCAAAAATCAATGTCAAACCAACATTTGCTTGCAACTAAAATGAAATTACAAATACAACATGGTGAGTGTAGTTATTTGGTGTGTATTAAATTCATAGATATTGACACTAATTGGTTTGATCTAGGTTTAAACCGATGTTGGTAAGTTTTTTAATTTGGGGTGTTAATTAACCTAGGATTTGGGTTCATGTTCTTGCAATCTAGAGTTGATCCAACACCCTTTTGGTGGAATTGACACATAGACTAAACACTAAATCTTGGAACTAACCTATTGTTAAAAATAAACTTTTGAATACATAAGGTTTAGGTTCTTAAGGTAGGCACATTGAATTTTTAAAAAAGTCAACAAGTAGAGTAAACTTTAAAGTAGGCATGCGCATTGAAATGTCAACAAGTAAATTGCACTTTTAAAGTAGGATTGTTTTTAATTTATTGTAAAACTTAGTCCTTTACAAATTTTAGTTTTAATTTGTTGTAAAACTTCACACCTTCACAATTTTCAATTCTAACTTGTTGTAAAATTCTATACCTATAAAATTTCAATCCTCGGGGATTGTTTAATGTTACATGGAACCATATTTTGTTTTTGAATTGGGCCCAAATGTTTTTGAAGTTGAAAAAAATGCCAAAATTGGAATTACAAGTTTAGAAATTAAAAAAATTGGGTTTAAAAATGCACCCAAATAATTGGTGAAAACTTTTTAAAGTGTCAAAATTGGGACTAGAGGTTTTTTCAAAAAGGTAGGATTGGGATAACATTGGTTTAAACATTGAACATAGTTAGTGATTAAGCATATAAACATTGATCCAAATTAGTGAGACTAAGGATATAAAATTTCAAACAAATTGGTGATTAAGGTCATAAACATTAGGCTAAATTTGGGGAGATTAATATCATAAGTCATAAGTATTGAACCTAATTGGCAATTATTTATGAACTTAATTTGTGCATAGAAAGTTGTTAGAATGACTGACATCAAATTGTGTATACATTTTCATCGTGTTTAGTTGGTTTGATTTTCTTTTTGGCTTCATTAAATCATGAGTCCTTATCTTTCCAAACTTTTGTACTTTGAGTAAAAATCTATTTTTTCAAGGAAGTAGACATATAAAATCAAACATATATGTATGTATTTTCTTTTCTCTTATGTTGTAGAACATACATGTTGTGTTTGCTTGCTTCTTAGTTTTACCCTTCTTCCCCATCCACATGACATTTGTTATGGTTTTGGTGAAACTTTTGATTGTGGGGATGTCTTGAAAGTTCGTTTGATAAATTAGTTAGAGTGGTGGAAAAGCCAAAAAAGAAGTTGAGTTATATCTAATTTTTAGAGAAATTGTGTCTTCTTATTGCTTAATTTTGGTTTTTTTGTTTTGCTTGCTAAAAGATTAAAACACATGAATATCTCAAATTTGGTTCCAATCCTCTGAATCCATGTTCATTATTGCTATGAACCTTACATCTATTTGGTGTTCCACTATTCAACATCAATGTCTTCTTCAAGATACGAATTCTCTACCACGAGAAATGAATTTCCTTCATATTATGCTTCATTTTGAGTTCTAAACAATCCTTTAAAAGAGATTTTCTTCACAAAGTCATAACCATCAAACACTTGCTACTTTCATACATTGGATTGCAGCAAATTTGTCATCCCCAACTATTTTTGGCATATTTGTGCTACAATTCAAATTAGAGACCCAAACTTTAGGCGATATGTTCAATTTAAGCTAAGTTATACAACATGTGATCTAGCCTACTTGGTCTTCACATGACTCATTAAAAAAACACAACATAATTGAGACATGATTCAAATAGCACCCATGATAAACCCCCACCCACCATTCAAAATTACCATTCAAACATCAAAATTATTACATAGAACATCACCTAGGTTCTAAAATCTTATTAGAGTCTTGCAGTTTTGTTAAGATTTTTTATTTAGATATGCATCAATGAATCATATAAGAAAGACAAGTTTGAAATTACATTGCACACTTCAATTACTTGCAAAATGTGACAGGGCCATGACTTTTATAATGAGACTATATACTAAAGTTTAACATCCCAATGGGTAGTCATGTTGGCTGCCCATGTTAATTGTAAAAAGGTTAATTTTTGGTTGGGGTTCCAAAAAAAAGGAAAAAAAATTCCAAGATTTTTTAAAGGTTACTTTTTACAATTAAAGTTTACACAAAACAAATTTAAGTTAGAAAAATTCAATAGTCCAAAGCAAACCCATATTTGGGTGGTACCACTAAAAATGTCACATCTTAATTTTACAAGACCCATTCAACTTACAAAAATTATAAGATATATATATATATATATATATTTGTTAGGTTCCAAAGATTTTAAATTTCAACAATATTAAAAATATTGTGTATTCTGATGTTCCTAATCATTGCATTTAAAAAAGTTTTAAATTGATTCTTTTTTCAAAACTTTTTGATTAAGAACACAAATTTGAAACATGATTTGTGAAGCTTTTTTTTGAAATTTTTGTCCTAAGATAAATTTCAAATATTTTTATAAATATATTAAAAATTAATTGATTAAATAAAAATCAAAAATTTGAAAATTTCCAAAGTTAAGGATTGTGATCCCTAAAGAGGCCATCACTATTAGAAATACAAATTTTAATTTTTTTGATCGCAAAATTAACTTCAAAATCATATATTAAAGCTTGCAATGGATAAACATGAGAATTTTTTTTTGTATAGACCTGTCCAAGAATGGAAGAACCCATTGAAAAATGCAACATTGGCCATCCTTTAGCAAAGGAACAATTACATTATATAACATCTCCTAATCCAACATTAAATGTGTTTTTTTGTAGGGTCTCTTAGGTACAAGACAAGGTTTTGGATATAGGGCCTTCTTGGATTTGAGGTCCTGTCCCGAGGCCAGTAGGCCAAAGGGAGGGGGTCAAAAATTTGGAAGGCCTTATATTGGGAACCAAATGTTCCCCATCCGTAAAGTACAACCTATTTTTTACTAATAAAAAACTAATTAAAAAAGAAAAAGAAAAAGATGGATAGGTTGGTGGGTGGGTAAATTCCACCGGTTCGAAGTTATCCCAACATGCTGGTTGAGTAACTTTTTGACAGGTGGAAATTACCCTAAGAGGCCAGGACCTAAACTGGCAATCTTAGGGCCAGTGAGGGTAGGGTTTAGGGTTTTAGGGTAATTAGCCCTAAGCCCTTAAACCCTTAAAATTACCCTAAAACCCTAAACCCTACCCTAAATACAAAGCGGAGAACAAAATAAAATCAGCAGTGCTTTACAAAAAGTGGAAAAAAGTAAAAATGAAGAAAATAAAATAAAAATTAGGATAAAACTTCGTATTTGAAATTGGGCTGAAAAATGGACCCCTTTGATTGTGACCCATCAGACAGAGGTTTTAGGGTTTCGTGGTTTTAGGGTTTCACCCCCCTTTGTGTTTGTGTTGCTGCTGCGCTAACGAAATGGAGAGAGCGACGAGAGATGCCCGAGCGCAAAAGACGCGATACCGAGGACAACGGTGCGACGTCTTTTAACGTTCTCTTCGTGCGTTTGGAGCTAAAGAAATTCTGGTGTTGTTTGGGTCGGTCGCAACATTCTTGCGCTCTGCTCTGATCTGCTGCGTACTCTTGTACTAGACTTGTTGTTGTTGTTTTTTTTTTTTTTTTTTTGTTGGGGGGGGATATTTTAATTTTTTTTTTTTTTTGGTCTGGGGGGGAAAAATTGAGGAGAAATGAAAGAAGGTGGGGGGAGTTGTTGAGGAATGGGGGGC